>Ga0078972_1002459_pt1 | contig 61155 bp, 50 predicted proteins | sample YelNatPaOPGAMG01_FD_67568 | JGI IMG/M metagenome (GOLD analysis project Ga0078972, IMG submission 67568) | Hot spring thermophilic microbial communities from Obsidian Pool, Yellowstone National Park, USA - OP-RAMG-01 (SPADES assembly) (version 2) | ecosystem: Environmental > Aquatic > Thermal... | reverse complement strand
ACAAAGAATCTGGAGGTGAGCCTGGTGGCTGGTGTCGGCTTGGAATTCAAACTGGAGAAAATAAATCCTTTTGTTGAATTATCCTACTCCCATGGTCTGGTCAATCTCAGCCGGGCTACCCGTCTGCTGGAGGATTATCCCTTATTTAAATCAAGGATGCTGTTGCTTTCTGCTGGTCTAAGGTTCTGGCCATCAAAAAAATAATCGGGAAAAGCTTGATCTGGCCGAAACAAGTTTTTCAAGTTGACCAGCCTAGAATAATCTTGCCCGTGATGTTAAGAAAATCTCTCATCTGAATTATCTTATAGATATATAAATATCCTAATTTATGGCTCTTCCGAGATTTTAATGGGTAAATATGTAGAATTATTGTTTTAAGAGGCCAGAAAGGCTTTCAATCCAGAGCGAATCTTGGAGCTAATTTAATTGGGATTCTTTATGCCGAGTGGATATTTTTATAATTGACTGGCTAAGTGATGGCCTAATTCAAAGCTGTGGCGTCAGTCAGTGTTTTAAGAGGGCTAACTTTTACCCAAGAAGTTTCGGAAAAGACATATTTATGAAAAGCCTAAAAAATTTTTAGAAAAATGAAAGAGAGCAGAAGCGTAAATCAGACAAGTCCTAAAATTTATTTTTCTTTAGTTCGAGGCCAAGTTCAGCGAGCTGGTGGTCATCCACTTTTGAGGGCGAGCCGGTCATCAGGCACAGGGCGCTGGTAGTTTTGGGGAAGGGAATAACTTCCCGGATTGAATCCTCACCGCAGAGCAGCATCACCAGGCGGTCAAACCCGAGGGCAATGCCACCGTGGGGTGGGGCACCGTAGGTGAGGGCTTCCAGGAAAAAGCCGAATTTTTCCTCAGCCTGTTCGGGTGACAGCCCGAGCACCTTAAAGACCTTGGCCTGGAGTTCTGGCTGGTGAATTCTGATGGAGCCACCGCCAACTTCATAGCCATTGAGCACCAGGTCATAGGCCAGGGCTCTGACTTTGAAGGGGTCTGATTCCAGCCATTCAATATCAGCCGGGTTAGGTGAAGTAAAGGGATGATGCATGGAGACAATTTTCTTCTCTTCTTCACTCCATTCAAAAAGCGGAAAATCTGTAACCCAGCAGAAAGTCAATGCTCTCTTATCTATTTTACCTTCCTTTATTTTTTCCAGAATGAAATTCTTCCTGAATTCGCCCAGAATTTTAACTGCGGTCATTCTCTCTGACGTCACCAGGAGAGCCAGGTCTGAATCTTCAGCTTTTAGCCTCTGCCAGATAGCTTGAAGCCTGTCCGGTTCCAGTTTGAGAGAGCTCTTAAACCCGGCCTCGGCTCTCTTTATCCAGATAAGACCTCCGGCTCCCAGAGATTTAGCTTCTTCCTGGAGTCTATCCAGACGGGAGCGGGACAAACCCCTGCCATCTTTTACCAGAAGCCCTTTGAGGACCGCACCTTTCTGGACAGTACCTTGAAGAAATTCTGAGCCTGAATTTAAGGCGATATCGGTTAAGTCTTCTATGACTATTTCATCTCTCAGGTCTGGCTTGTCTGAGCCATATCTGTCAAAAGCCTCTTCATATTTGAACCTGGGAAAAGGTCGGCTGATTTTGGCTCCCACCAGATTAAAGAGTTCAGCCATTAGCTCTTCTATCAGCTCAAAGAGTTCTTCTCGCTGGATGAAGCTCATTTCAATGTCTATCTGGGTGAACTCTGGCTGGCGGTCAGCCCGGAGGTCTTCATCGCGGAAACAACGGACAATCTGAAAATACCGATCAAAACCAGAGATCATCAGAATCTGCTTGAAAAGCTGGGGGGATTGGGGGAGGGCATAAAACCGGCCAGGATGAATCCGGCTGGGGACTAAATAATCGCGGGCTCCCTCAGGAGTGGATTTGGTTAAGAAAGGGGTTTCTATTTCTAAGAAGCCTTTTTGACTCAAAAAATTTCTGGTCAGAAGAGCGGCTTGATGTCTGAGGATGACATTCCTCTGCATTGACGGCCGGCGCAGGTCAAGATAGCGGTATTTGAACCTTAGTTCTTCGGCGGCCTGAGCTGGGTCAGTAATGACAAAGGGTGGAATCTTGGCCTGGTTCAGGACTTGCATTTCAATCAGCTCTACCTCTATTTCACCAGTGGGCATCTGGGGATTTATAGCTCCATTCTCTCTTTTCTTGACTATTCCCCGGACTTGGAGGACGAATTCGCTCCGCAGCTTCTTGGCCTGTTCCAGAAGCTCGGGCTGGTGGCCACGAATGACCAGTTGCACCAAACCAGTCCGGTCTCTTAGGTCCACAAAAACCAGGTTGCCTATGTCCCTGACTCTCTGCACCCAGCCGGCTAAAATAACTTCCTGTTCAGCATTTGCCGAGCGCAATTCACCACAGTAACCTGTCCTCTTCCAAAATTCTTTTCGTGCCTTGTTTTCAGCCATTATTTTTTCCCGAAGTGGATTTACTCATCCCGGTTTGCTCTTAATTATTCTGGCCAGTTCTTCCAAACTGCCTTCATATTGCCTGGAATGAACCATATCTTTCAGCTGGAATTTCCCGCGAGCCAGCTCATCCTCACCGATGATCATCACCCAATCAGCCCCGATTTTGTTAGCCCGGCTGAAGTGAGCTTTTATTCCCCGGTCTTTGAATTCTAGCAAGCATTCAATGCCCTTTGTTCTGAGATATCGGGCAGCCTGGAGACTCTGTCTTTTAGCTTCCTCTCCGAGGTAGGCAAAATAAACAAAACGGCTCTTGACCGGCTGAATCCTGGCCACTGCTAATAACCGTTCTATTCCCATGGCAAAGCCTATGCCGCAAAGGTCCGGTCCTCCGAATTCTTTGACCATGTCGTCGTAGCGGCCGCCCCCGCAGATGGCATTCTGGGCTCCAAGGTGTTCCACAACCAGTTCAAAGGCAGTCTTGGTATAATAATCAAGTCCCCGAACTAGAGTGGGTTCAACTCTATAAGTAATTCCATAAAAATCAAGATAATTCTGAAAACTCTCAAAGTGTTGCCGGCATTCAGGACAGAGAAAATCAGTGATGCGGGGGAAGGTGCTGGCTAATTTCTGGCAACTTTCAAGCTTGCAATCAAAAATCCTGAGAGGATTAAGGTCAGCCTTTCTCTGACAATCGGGGCAGAGTTGGCTTTTGACCGCCACCGCGGCTTTCCTCAATTCCAGCCCGTAAGCCGGTCGACATTTTTTACAGCCGACAGAGTTGACTAGGGTCTGGACTTTTTCTACCCCAAGCCTTTTTAAGAGATGGTGAGCCATCTCCACTATTTCTGCATCCACGGCCGGGTCTTTTTCTCCAAAAACCTCAATGTCAATCTGATGGAACTGACGATAACGGCCTTTCTGAGGTTTGTCGTAACGGAACATCGGACCGAAATAATAAAAGCGCAGTGGTTGGGGCTGAAGGTCCAGACGGTGTTCTATGATGGCTCTGACCACGGAGGGCGTATATTCCGGCCTCAGAGTAATAGAGCGGCCGCCCTTGTCAGTAAAAGTGTACATTTCCTTGGTCACGATATCTGAGGAGGCACCGGTTCCTTTTTCAAAAAGTTCAGTGGGTTCAATAACTGGAGCCCGCAGCTCCCGATAGCCATAGAGCTCAAAGATTTCTCTGGCCGAAGCTTCAGCTATCTGCCAGAGCCGGCTTTCTTCGGGCAGGATATCCTTGGTTCCTTTAATAGCCATAAGTTCTTTTTTAGGTTGGTCAGCGCTCATTTTCTTGCGGCCTGCTTTCTTTCCTCATTTTTATCTAGAGTTATAATTGACTCGTCCCAAAGTTGAAGTCTGGCCCGGGCTCAACCCTGTTTCACTTCAAAAACACCCTGGCGTCTGATCTTGCGGTAGCGTTCAGACAACAAATCATCAATTGATAACTGCTGGAGCTTTTTCAAGGTCTGATGCAGATGCTTATCAACGTTCTTGAAGGTGGTTTCGTAATCAATGTGAGCTCCGCCCGGTGGCTCAGGGATGATTTTATCAATAATCCCCAGTTCATAGAGTTTCTGGGCTCGGAGGCCAAGGTTTTCAGCGGCTTGTTCCACAGCCGTCGGCCCTTCGTCCTTCCAGAGAATAGCAGCACAGCCTTCTGGCGAAATGACCGAGTAAAAAGCATATTCCAGCATCAGCAGAGCATCACCGAAGCCGATTCCCAGGCCCCCGCCGCTCCCCCCTTCACCTATGATGACATTGATAATCGGGGTCTTCAGCCGGGAGATTATCTTCAGGTTATAAGCAATAGCTTCGGCCTGACCCCTTTCTTCAGCGCCAATCCCGGGATAAGCTCCAGGAGTATCAACAAAAGTGATGACCGGAAAACCGAATTTTTCAGCCATCTGCATTATCCGCAGAGCCTTGCGGTAACCTTCAGGGTTGGGCTGGCCAAAATTGCGTTCAATCCTGGCCTTGGTTGTTCGCCCTTTTTGATGGCCGATGACCGCTACTGTCTGTCCCTTATAAAAAGCCAAACCAGCGACAATGGCCGGGTCATCGGCGAACCGGCGGTCACCATGGAATTCCATAAAATCCTGGAAAAGGGCACCGATGTAATCTAAAGTGTAAGGTCTTTTCGGATGCCGGGCGATCTGGACGATATGGACTGCGGTCAGTTTGACAACAATTTTTTCCCATTCTTTTTCTATCTGGGCTTTGAGGGCCGCAATTTTTTCTTTCCGGTTGGAATCCTCGCTGGCTTCCAGGGCCTCAATCTGTTCTTTGAGAGCGACGATCGGTCGCTCTAAGGAATAAAAATCAATCTTTTCCTTCATTGATAGCTCTCTTGAAAATCATTTTATCAGAAAATCGGTGTCCAGGGTATTCTAAGAATATGAGGCAAGCCATGTCAAGTCAACTTTCAGATATTGTTTAAGATAGAAATCTTGGATAAAAGTTTTAACCGCTTACTTTCTCCAGAAAGAAAATTTAGCCGAAAGGCTGCCTGACTAAGCCTGGCCAGACCAACATTTCTTGGAATGTCAATTGCCAGACGGGGTAAGTTGTCGGTCTGACCTGATTACCTGACTCTGCCGAGATTCAGTCAATAGAGTTTTTAGCTCGGGCCAGCGTCTGTCTAGGGATAAGGCATCGGCCTTAAATTTTATTATTCCCTTATCTATGAAGACCACTGAAGGAAGGCTTGAAATATGGAAAAGGCGATGCAGCTGGCCGTCAGAGTCATAAGCCAGGGGCAGTGGCCAGTTTTTCTCGCTTATCAGGTTGGTTAGGGTGGCAGGAGAATCGCGGCTGATAGAGACGACCATCAGTCCCGATTCCTTAAAATGGCTCAGATCCGAGTAAATCTCCAGAGTTACTTCAACACAGGCTGGACAGCTAGTGCTGATGAAAATCAGGAGGAAGGTTCCCTCGCTGGCCAGATTAATTGATTCGGTGTTTAAGGCCGATAGCCTGAGGCTCAGAGGAAAGTAATTTCCTTCAGATAAGGTTGGGGAGGATGAAGAAAGCGACTGGTCCTCGGCTATAAGCTTCAATTCTTGAATGAGCTCCTGATTGCGCTGCTGGCAGTTCAAGAATTTAAGATGGTTATGATAACCCCAGTAGGCTGAGGCTAAAAGGCAGATGGTCACAACCAGTAAGAATCTTGGTTTCATAGCCAGGTTCCTCTTCGGGGTCGGAACTTTCTAAGATTATAGCTGCCGTCTATAAGGTAGAGCGAATCATCCGGGCCAAAAGCTATCACCTTGGCCTGGGTTGGCAGGATGATTGTTCCTAGGTATTTTCCTTTCCAGTCGTATTGATAGATTTCTTGGCCTTTTTCTGGCTGACCAGATGGCAGCTGCCCGGAAATTCCAGCCAGGAAGTAATAATTATTCCCGGAATCAAAAGCTAAATCTCCTGTCAGGAAGGCAATTTTTTGAGCTTCAAGGTCGGTTTTGATACTCCTCGGAATCCCGGGCTTGGCTATACTGCTTCCTTTATAAATTATTTCAAAGGTTCTGACTGGTTTTTCTTTTTCCCTGAAAATCAGAGCTTTATTCAAAGCAAACTGGTGGGCGATTACCAGGTTGCCCAGGCGGTCTCCTTTCAGGATAAAAGAATTGACGAGCAGGTCAGTGATCAGGCTACTAGTTTTCGTAGGCTCCAAGAAGCTACCGATGGGGTTGAGGTTCAGGTCAAAGATTCTGATCAAAGGCTCTCTGGCCTGAATCAGGCCAGCGGCCGGAAAGGCCAGCAGATAGATTCGCTCTTTTATCCTGACTACCCCAACCGGGGCAAAATTTAATTTTAGGTTTGTTTTCTCTCGGCCGCTAAGCTCCAGAACCTGGAGTCTGAGGTTTCTGGTGTCAGCTATGAATATCAGGTTTCTCTCTTTATCAATGAATAAACCCTCGGGGCTGTTAAACTCGCCTGGTCCCTTTCCTCTTTGTCCGATGGACCTCAAGAAATGTCCGTCCAGGTTAAAAACCTGGATCCTGTGGTTCATGGTATCAAGAACAAAAATTTCTTTATCGGAAACCTCAAGACAGGAAGGGACATTGAAAAGATAATTCTGGTCTTCACTCCGGAAGAAGGATTTATCTTCAAAGACCGGAATGAATTTTTCTACCTCTTTTTTGTTTCTGTCCCTGGCAAGTAAAGTAGAGAGTTGGAAAGTGAGATTGAAGACTATCCAGAAAGAGAGGCCGGCTCTAAGAAAGGCTGGAATTATTTTGAGAAATAAGGAAGAGAGCCCTGGATTGGGCTCTCTTCCTGCCTTAAGGTAAAGGAGAAGAAGACTGCTCCTGGTCATTGTAAGCTCAACCTTTGATGGCTTCTTTGATGCAGCGAGCCAGCTCCAGCTCACAGTCCATGAAATCAAAAAAGCTGCCCAGGAAACTGACCCGGACTGAGTTGGCGCATTGTTCAAACTGGGCAAAGCATTTGGTCCCAGAAGAGCTGGATTCAGCGGGAGCAGAAGCTTGAGCTGGGACCAGAGGATAAATTAGAGTGAAAAGCAAAATCAGGATTATTAACTTGGCGGAAGGTTTGTTGTTCATTTTGACCTCCTTATATTTTTTTCTGCCCTCAGGCGGCATAAATTAAGGGGGCAATTTTTATGCCAGGTCTGGTAGGCGGGCTGAACTCAACCGCGGACCTGGTCACTCGGATTATGGATAAAAATTATTTGACGCTCGGTTGGATTTTCGTAAACTTTTATTTACTGATTCAGGCCCGGGAACCTCTCTTTGATAGGTGGGTCGGCGACCAAAGAGTTAGATTAATGGGAAAAGCCAGAATATCTGGCAAGCAGTGAGAAAAAACCAATTTTGACAACGTCTATTATATGGTTCCTTAGATTAGCAAGATGAAGGCAGGTGTTGTTGGTACAGAATTCCTTTTGAAGCAGGGATGTCATCTTGTTAAATCCTGATGCTTTCTGGCCTGAACCAGAAAACCAAGAGCGGGCTCAGCAAAGGGGGGTTGCTTTTTATCCAGCCGGGAGTGTAACTTGAAAAATTAGGGCCCGAGTAGATAAAATTCTCGGAGAGAGTAAAACATGGTCGGAGAAATAATCAGATTAACCTGGAAAAAAATCTTCAGGACAAACATCATTTCTGTAGTCATCATCTCTATCTACTTGATTTATTCGTTTTATCTGACGATTCTGGCCAAATCTCCTGAGCAGGGAGCAGGAAGTATGGGCGGAGTTTTTGCCCTGCTGGCTGTCCTCCTGAGCGGGGGTTTGATCCGTGATGAGTTTGAATCCAAACAGATTGAACCATTTCTGGTGAGGATCAAAATTAGTGATATTTTCTGGGGCAAATTCCTGGCAGTCATTATCTTAATTCTGGTTCCCTCTATTTTGATCGGCGCAGCCTCCTTTTTTGGTTTAATCTTAAATAATGAGCTTTCAACAACTGGCCTAATTCTTAAAATTCTGGGTCGGGGTCTGGTAATAACAATCTATCTGGCCGCGGTCGGATTTTTTTTGGCCAGTCAGCTTAAGGGTGTGATGAATTTTGTGGCCATAATAGTAATCCAGACTTTTGCCCTTTATTTTTCAGAAAAGATTTTTCGGGCAGCAGAGCTGGCGGAAAGCGGGCAGTGGGATAAATTAAGCTTAAAAAGTGCGCTCTTGCTTATCTTCGTGCCTTCTCAGGCTAAGATGCTGGGATGGCAGGTCGCTTTGCTCCTGCCCGTGACTGTGGCTTTTATTATCTGGACCTTTTTATTATTCAAGTCTATGGCCAGCAAGAATAACCTGGTCTTTACCAGAAGCGATTCCCCCGGAAATCCTTTAGCTAAAATTTCTGGTTTAAGAATGACTTACAGAGAGGGTTTCTTAAGAAGGAAAAGCAAAGAAGCCTTGGCTGGAGTGGATTTTTCCATAAATCCCGGTAAGCTCACCGGATTCCTTGGCCCTAATGGGGCTGGTAAGACCACCACTTTGAGGATTATGCTGAGTTTTTTGAAGCCGGATTCCGGTAAGGTAGAGTTTTTAACCAACGAAGAAAAACCGGAGGCAAAGAAAAAATATAAGATTGGCTATTTGCCCGAAACCGCCAGCCTGTATCCATTCCTTACTGTTCAGGAGACTTTTTATTTAATGGCCAGAAATGAAGGTCTGAGCCAGGAGGAAGCCAGGGAACTGAGCTTCCGTCTGGCTGCAAAACTCGGACTCAGCGAATACTTAAACAGACGGGTGGCAAACCTTTCTAAGGGAACCAGGCAGAAGGTGGCTTTTGGCCTGGCTACCATCGGGCGGCCAGATTTTCTCCTCTTTGACGAGCCTTACACTGGTCTGGACCCGATAATTATGTTTGAGATAAGGAATCTAATTCTGGAATTGAAGGAGAAGGGTTGCACAATCTTTCTTTCCTCCCATCTTCTATCTGAAGTGGAACGGGTCTGTGATGAAGTAGTCTTGATTGATAAAGGCAAAATCGTCTGTGCCGGGGAGATTGGAAAGCTGAAGACTGCTGCCCGAGTCTGGCAGGCCATAAAAAAAGATTCCGAACTTGCCGGCCAGCTCAGCCGGCTTTTGGGAGTAGAGGTCAAAAAAGAAAGCCTTGGTTTTTTTTCCAGGATAAACCTGGAACCTTTACTTCAGAATGAGGCTCTCTCTGCTGCCCTGAAGCAAATTCCAGCTCCCAATGTGGAAAAGATTTTTCTGGAAAGCATCGGCCAGACAACTTCTGATTGAAAGGCCGGTTAGAAGCCTGGAGCCAGCAGCCCTGGAATATTCCCCCTAGAAATAATATTTTTTATTTAATTTGTGATGCTTATAAAAATATAAATTCATTTATCCCAGCGTTCTCCCTTAAGATGGAAGTTAACTTCTAAATGATTATGGGAAAGAGGTAAGATATTGGTCAGCCGGCCAAATTCTATTTTTTCTGAGTAGAAAGCAGGCGCTGGCGGACTATTTCATAGAAAAATACCGCAGCTGCGGCACTGACGTTCAAGCTGTTGACCCGGCCGAGCATCGGGATAGAAAGCAGGACATCACACTTGTTCTTAACGTTAGTTCGCAGTCCTGAACCTTCGGAACCCAGGACCACAGCCACCGGCCTGGTAAAATCATACTCGTACCATCTGGTTTTGGCCTCACCCGAGGTCCCGACTACCCAGACTCCCTGCTCTTTCAGCCATTCAATGGCCCTGGCTATGTTGGTTACCCGGGCGACTCTTAAATGAGAGAGAGCTCCGGCAGCCACCGTAGCTACAGTGGGGGTCAATCCAGCCGAGTGACGCTCCTGGAGGATAAGGCCATCAGCCCCTGCTCCCTCAGCACTCCGGATGATGGCTCCTACATTCTGGGGGTCTTCAACTTCATCCAGGATGACTAAAAAGGCAGGTTTGTCTTTGTTCAGCAAATCTTCCAAGTCAAAATATTCTTTCTCAGCTACAAAAGCCACCGCTCCCTGATGTTGGGGACAAAGACCATCCAGGCGTTCTTTGGGAGCAAAGACCAGAGGGACATGGCTGGCTTTGGCCAGCCTTATCACCTCGGATATCCGGTAATGGCCCTTTTCTTTCTGGATTAGGATTTTATTGACTTTGTTTGGCGCAGCTTTAAGCAATTCAATGATGGGATTCAGACGTCCAATTCTGTCCTTTGCTTCCATTTTTAGCCTTACCCGAAAGAAGAGATTTCTTTTATCCTTTCCAGGCAGCTTTTTATCTTCCGGGGAAAATTAAGTCTGGAGCCCTCTTCAACCAGCGGAATAAATTTATCAAGCTCCAAGCCCGAGGCCCTGGCGGTCAGGGCTACCCGCAAAGGATGGAAGAGGTCCTTTCCTTTAATTCCAGTTTCTTTTTTAATTTCAGTGGTCAGCTGGGCGAAGGTTTCATAGCTGAATTGCTGGAGCGCCGATGCCTTCTGGATGAAGGCCTTCAGAACTGTTCGGGCAGAATCAGACTGGATAATTTGTTTGGCTTCTTCATCCATTTTTTCCGGTTCAAAATCAAAGAGGAGGGAGAATTTTTGAGGAAGTTGGGAAAATTTATCCACCCCTTCCAGAAAGATCTCAACTGCCTTTTTTAGCCAATCCAACTCTCCAGGACTGGGTTCGGTTCCAATCAGTCCTGCTTCTTGCAAATAGGGAAGTGCCAGCTCCAATTTTTTTTCAGCCGGCAGAAGTTTGAGGTGTTGCCGGTTTAGCCAGTAAAGCTTTTCATAATCAAAGATGGCGGCTGAACGGCTGACCCGGCTTAAATCAAAAAGCTTGACCAGTTCTTCCAATTTCAGCACTTCCTGTCCTTCAGGAGGAGACCAGCCCAGGAAAGAGAGGTAATTGCAAAGAGCCTCAGCCAGGATGCCATCCCGCCGGAATTGATCCACAGAAGTAGCTCCGTGTCTTTTGCTCAGCCGGGTGTTGTCCTGGCCCATGACCATTGAGAGATGAGCAAAAACAGGAAGTTTCCAGCCAAACGCCTGGTAAAGAAGAATCTGACGGGGTGTGTTGCTGACATGGTCTTCACCCCTGATGATGTGAGTTATATTCATCAGAGCATCATCAATGACCACAGCGTAGTTATAAGCAGGCCTGCCGTTTGACCGGACGATGATCGGATCGCCGATGAGCCGCAGGTCAAACTCCACCTGGCCTCTCACCAGGTCCTCAAATCTTACCAGTCCTTCGTCCGGGACTTTCAGTCTGATAGCGGCTTCTTCTCCTCCAGCTATTCTTTTCCCGGCTTCATCCAGAGGGATTTTCCGGCATTTGCCGCTGTAAATCGGCATCTGCCCGAGAGACAGAGCCGCCTGTCTTTCTTTCTCTAACTCTTCCGGGCTGCAGAAACAGTAATAAGCTTTACCTTCTTCCAGAAGTTTCTGAGCATATCTATGGTATAAATCCAGTCTTTCTGACTGACGGTATGGACCGTAATCGCCCCCCACATCAGGCCCTTCGTCCCAATCTAAGCCGAGCCAGCGTAGGTCCTGAATCAGATTCCGCTCATATTCTTCTCTTGAGCGTTCAATGTCTGTATCTTCCACCCGAAGAATAAAAACACCGCCTTTTTGCCGGGCGAAAAGCCAGTTGAAAAGGGCAGTACGAGCGTTACCCACGTGGATGTAACCGGTCGGACTGGGGGCGAATCTTACCCTTATCTTATCTGAGGTCTTCATAGCGTAAGGATAATGCCACGACCAGCAAAAATCAAGACAGGCTCTAATAAGAGAATATTAAGAGGAGAGAATGGGTGAAAGATGAGATAAAATTTGATATGCCTTGCCTCTCTTTATAGCTGATGAAGAAGTTCAAAAAGTCTGGATGTCTTCCATTTCCAGCCGGTCTTTTTTCCGGTAGCCTTGAGGCAAAACATAGATGCCCCTAGGGGGAGTTTTTTTGCTGAGCTCCGCCACCTCTGTTCTGGAGACGACTTCCATGCCCATCATCTGAGCTTTGGTTTCATAGTAAATCCAGAGGCCCTTGATTTTGCTTATTTCTGAGATAGCCTGTCCAGGAGCCTTCAGCTCCAGTTTGATTATCTCGGGCCAAACCCTTGCCAAAAAATTCTTAAGGTTGACCGGCAATTCCTCAGAAGCCCAGATGGACATCTCAATCGGATACATCATCATGGTCATTTCCAGTCGGTAGCCCTGACAGTTGATGTTGTTAATCATCTTGGATTGGCCGGTTGGGGTAACTGAGATGGTCATATTCGCCAGAGCCTGAGCCATGGGAGCTAACTCAGGAGGGAGAAGAGTGGCAAAGTCAACCGGAGGCTTTATCTCCAGATAAGATTTGGTCCGGTGGCTGAGTAGATAGATAGTATTGTTTTTCAAATCATAAAGATAAGAGAGCCCTTCTCCTGAAAATAGATAATAAAAGTCGTCTCCTATCCATTGCTCCGAGATAATCTCCCTAGCCGGGATTTTCTGACCAAAGGCGTCAATCGGGTCAACTTTGGTGATTGTCTTAAGGTAAACGTCGGCTGAAAGAGGAAGGCTCAGGAAGAGCCAAGTCAGGAAAGCTATGATTGTCTTTTTCATCCGCCCACCTCTAATTAGCGATTTTGTTTTGAATTTTTATGGCCAGGGGCTGGATTAACCATCCTGGTTTCCGCGCCAGGTTCATTATAATTGGCTTAATATTTTCGGTCCAGCCAGATTTTACTTTATTTTCAGCCTTGATTCCAGCCAGCACTCAAGTAAAATAAAGGTCTTAAAGGCTTAAATCATGCCGGAAAAAGTTAGCCTCTCCAAACAGATTATCAAAGTCTCAGCAGTTTTAAGTTTTATCACCGTAGCTGTACTTCTCGGTTTAATGATTTTTGGCTGGCTGAACCTCGGCCCGAGTAAAGAACTGAGGCAGTTGGCCGGCGCGGATTTTTTGCTTAGAAGGGGTTTGGGGCTGACTTTATTTTCATTATTTTTTGGTTTTGGTGGATTGATAACTTCTTCAGGAATTAGCAAAGGGCAAAGATGGAGTTGGTTTGCTTCTCTTTTCATAGCGGTCTTGTTGATTTTATTATTCCCGTTAGGAACCATCTTCGGCCTAAAACTTCTGGTTAGCCTTTTCAGCCCCGAAGTTAAAGAGTGGTTCTGGTATCCTGAAAACTTCCGGACAAAAATGACAGACTTAAACCAAGAAGACGAGGAATGAATAGATTTCAAGAATGTTGAGTGGATAGAATAGAGTGAAAGAAAGAGAAAGAGGATAAATTCTCTATCTCCTCCAGCTCTATTTTATATTGAACTTCAGGAGCGCAGGGTCAATGATCAATGGACTGACCGAAGCCAGAACCAGAGTGAAACCTCATTTTCGGCTGTTCCTGCTTATTTATGGGTTAATCCTTCTGGCTTTTTTTTCTTGGGCCCAGGAAAGAATTCCCAGGGTGACTCAGGAGCCGCCCAAGGTCTTCCTGGACTGTCATCAGTGCGACCTGAACTATATTCGCTCTGAGATAACTTTTGTCAGCTTTGTCAGGGAGAGGACAGAAGCCGATATTCATATTCTTATCACCATTCAGCGGACTGCCGATGGCGGTCGGGAATATACCCTGAATTTTATCGGCCGTAATTATTTTTACGATACACATAATACTCTGAGGTACGTGTCCAAGAGGACGGATTCGGCAGATGTGGAAAGAAAGGGTTTGGTCAGGGTGTTGAAGGTAGGGCTGGTTCCTTATCTGGCCAAAACCAATCTGGGCGATTATCTGAAAGTAGACTTTGAAAAGCGTCTGCCGCCGGCAGAAATTGAAGACATCTGGAATTTCTGGGTGTTTAACGTGGGTTTGTCCGGGAGTTTATCTGGTGAACAGAGCAAAAATTTCTTTGCTCTCAATACCAACCTCAGCGCCAACCGGGTAACTGAAAAGATGAAATTCCGCTCAGGCCTTTCTGCCTATTTCAACCGCAGTGAGTTCAAGATCACGGAAGATGGAGTAACTGAGACCATCACTTCTTTTCAAAGAAACTACAATCTTTCCACCCTTCTAGTTTATTCCATCAGTCAGCACTGGTCAGCCGGAGGCTGGTTTGGGGTTTCTTCGTCAACTTACAACAACCTTAACTTGAGTCTCAACCCGGCGCCGGCCATTGAATACAATTATTTTCCTTATTCAGAGTCAACCAGGCGTCAACTGAGATTCCTCTACCGGATCGGTTATAATCTGAACTTTTACCGGGAAGAAACCATCTATGACAAGACCAGGGAAAGCCTTCTGGGAGAAACTCTGTCGGCGACTCTGGAAATAAAGGAGCCCTGGGGGAATATCAGTGCTTCCATTGAAGGCTTCCATTATTTTCATGATTTCAGCAAAAATCATCTGATTTTCTCCACCTATCTTAATCTTCGCCTGTACAGAGGATTTTCAGTAAGCGTTTCCGGCCGCTACTCCAAGATTAATGACCAGATTTATCTGGCCAAAGGCGATCTGAGCTTGGAAGATATCCTGCTTCAGAGAAAAGCCCTGGCCACGGCTTATAACTATGGCCTTTCGGTTGGGTTGAGTTACACTTTTGGTTCCATCTATGCTGGTGTGGTTAACCCCCGTTTCGGCAATTGATCCTGACTGGCGCAGGGTTTAAGTACCGACAGGAACTTTCGGCCAGACAACAGATAGTCCTTTAATTATTTTTTTTCTCGGCTTCGCAAAAATAGAAATAAGTTTGAGCCAAGACCTGCCGGTCATTTCTTAAAAAAGGACTGCAGTAATCTTAATCGGTCGGAATTTTCAGCGAGGATGCTTTATTGTTTTAATTACCAGCCGGTCGTAAATGGCTAATCCAGCCATGGAGCAGATGCCCAGGAAGGCTATTATGACCCAGATAATGATGTAATTCGGTGCCTGCCCGGCTTGAAGCGGGCTGGCAATATGTTTCTGGTAAAGTGCTCCTCCCAATGGGCCGCCAAGAATACTGCCGATAGCCACAGGCAGGTTAGCATAGCCCAGATAAAGTCCTTCTTCTCCCTTGGGAGCGATGCCGCCGATGTATTCGTAGATTCGGGGGGAAGCCATCATCTCGCCCACTGCCATGGAGGCAATGCTCACCAGGAGAAAAATTCCGGCGATGGGAATGGTCAGCCCGGCTAATGACACTCGGTGGCTGATATCAGAGTAAAGCAGGACCGGGAGAATGTTTAAGAGCATCCCGGCTGTGGTTACCCCCACGCCCAGGAGTATGGATTTGACGGGAGTCCATCTCCTGACCAGTCTGGTTATCAACAACTGGAAGCAGACTATCATCAGCGGATTGGCCAGAGTGTAGAGTTCAACCGGCGCATTGGGGTCAATGTGCCGCAAGAAGAGCGGGATCAGGTTATACAGCTGGACATATAAGAACCAGAACAGAGCAATCACCACCAGAAAGAAGACAAACCTCAGATTGCTCAGAACAATAAAAATCCCCAGGATAGCTTCTTTCAGAGATTTCTTTTTAACCTGTTGATTGTCTTTTTTCCCATCACTCACGTATTCTGGTTCACGGTAGATAAAAAGGACTACCAGCAGGCCGATAAAAATGAAGACCGAGGAGGCATAGGTAAAAATGGCTGGAATCCCGAGATTGGTCCTGATGAAATAAGAAACGCCCCGGCCAGTGATGGAGCCTATGTTTATAACCATATAGAAGATGCCAAAGCCCAGAGTGGCATAAACTCCGGAGGTTTTTTGAATGGTGCCGGCAATGCAGGGTTTGACGATAGAACCTCCCAGACCGATGAACAGAATGGCCAGGACGACCGGAAGGGTATAATTGCTGCTGCCAGGATCAGTCCCGGAAAGAGCCGGCCAGAATTTCTGAACGTTGCCCATGATTAAATAGCCAAGAAAAAGCAGGAAAAAGGACAGGGCCAGAGACCTCTTAAATCCGTATTTGTCAGCTAGAGTCCCGGAAACAATGGGCATAAAGTATATTAGCCCCCAGAGCAGAGAACCATTAAGGAAGGTGGCAAAAGTTGGAGACATTCCCAGGACTTCTTTCAAATAGATGACCATGAAAGAAGCCATGGAATAGTAGGCGGCACGTTCAAACAGTTCAATGGTGTTTGCCGTCCAGAAAGTTTTTGGATAATGAGCTTTTTCTTTTTTTTCGGTCACCGACTTTTTCTCCTCCTAAAATATTTTCTAGGTTATCAGGAAATTTGGACAGGTGTCTATTATTTTTTTTCGCCTTCCAGAAGGCTCAGGTTTATTAAAATTTTCCAGGAGGTTGAAGAACTCAGGCCGGCAAAAGCCCATGGACCGAGTTCTCCGAGATCGCTGAATTCCCCGGATTTGTCTGTTGCCAGATAGATTGGCCGGCTTCCCGAAGTCTCCGGGGGGAAAAGATAGATAGTAAAGGCGGGGGTGGGGAAGGCTGAAGTTAATCTATCTTCAGGAAATGATGCCGGTATCATTATTCGGTCAGCCTGGAGAGAGAAGAAAAAAGAACCTTGGGAGAAATCAAGATTTATTTCCGAGAAGGGGTCAAAGAGGGTAATTTCTGGTTCCGGAGCCTCTTCAGGTTTAAGAGGTGGTTCAGTCAGGCAATCGCTCATGGAGGGCTGGCCAGTCTTAGCCAGAAACTGGAAACTTTTTTCCCAGAGGCCTTGGTAAGCCCTCCAGAGGCGTAATTCAACCTCAGTTCTTTTTCTGAGCTGCAGCTCTTCGGGCAAATAGCGAACCCAGAAGTAAAAACCGGGCAAAAACTTCTTCAGGCTTAAAGAGAACTGATCAAAGTAGGGACTGAGCCTGTCTTTGATTTTTCTGTAAAAATAATCAACCTGTTCCAGAAAGCGTTGGCAATATTTTTCTCGGGCTTTTTGCAGACACTCTGGCCGTTCTTCTCTTGGTAATTGCAGGCAATTCTTTTCTTCTTTGAGGTAGTCGCGGGAGACTGATTCAAGCTTATTATTAGCCTGAGAAATAATCTGGTCCAGATCCAGGTTCAGCGGTCTTTCTGCTTCTCTTTCCAGAAAGTCCAGCTGACCTTCAAGTTCCAGAATCCGGGAATAGGCCTGAATAGAATTCAAACGAAGAAGACTCTGGCCAACGAGCAGCGTCCCGGTTGTTTTGTTGACCGAAAACAGCACCGCATCCAATTTTTTCTTCAGCTCGGATTCCTTTTCCTCCAGTTTTAGGAAGGCTTCCTGGTAATAGGAGGTTTTATGGCGGTAGGAAATAAAGTCAACGGGCAGAGGAGGGAAGTTGATGTAAATATCCTGCTGAAAGGAAAGAGGCAAGGGGAGATCAGTAAGCCTGGTTGCTATGGATTCCCGGTAAGCTCCCTGAAGGGAGTTTTTTAGCCAAGAAAGTCTTTTTTCTGCTGACCAAGACGGGGGGCCGAGAAGATAAAGTGCCAGGTTGGCTTCTGGTTGATACTTATCAAGCGAGGCGGCCTTCTCAAAAAGCCTCAAGGCTTCTTCCTTGCGGTTAAGCCGGTAATAAAGCACTCCTAAATTGTTTAAGAGGGTCGGATTGTCGGGAATTTGAGACTCGGCTTTCTTAAGAGCTTCCTGAGCCAAATCAAACTGCCCGAGGATATAGAGGAAAGCCCCGGTATTGACCAGCAAAAAAGGGTCATCGTGTTTCTGCTCAAATTGCAGGCAGAGAAGATATAGCCCCTCCAGAGCTTGGCCTTTAAGCCAGAAGTAAAGAAGGTAAAGGTCAAAGGCTTCGGAATTGACTGCTGGCTTTACTTCTTCTTCAAATCTTTCCAGGCGATCTGGGGTGACCTTTTTAATTATGTATTCCTTAATTCTGGAAAAAAGAGCAGAATCATCTGATTTCAGTTCTGGCCAGAGCTCAAAAGGTGCGGGTAAACTATTAGAATTTAGCTCCAGCCATAATTGAAAACTGTTGGTTCCTGCCGAGTGGCCAGACTTTTCAAGATGACTGCCTTTCATTTCAAGCTGAAGCCAGAATGGACACAGAAAAAGGACAGTCAGAATCGCCAACATGGTCTTCTTCAATTTTTTCTTCAGCCAGAGGAATGCCGGGTAAAGGGGCTGCTTTTCATCAACCCGGGGCTTAAGAACTTCCAACCTATTGCTTTTCATCGGCAACCATTTCTTGTATAAATTTATATCAGGTTTGCCCGGAGAGGCAACCTGGTTTGTTAAATTAAGAATGAACTGGAGAAAATCATGACTGAATTGGACTGGATGGAAGAATTTCCTGGGGCGATAACCATTGCCGATACAAAGGGACAGATTGTTTACCTGAACCAAAAAGCAGTTCAGGTTTTTGAGAAAGAAGGCGGTCGGCAGCTTCTCGGCCGGAGTATCTTTGATTGTCATAAACCTGAGTCTGGGGAGAAGATTGAGAAGATTTTAAGAACAGGTCTTCCTAACATCTATACTATTGAAAAGCAAGGACAGAAAAAGCTTATTTATCAAGCCCCCTGGAAGATTGAAGGCCAGGTCAAGGGTCTGGTAGAGATAAGTCTGGAGATTCCGCTGAAGATGCCCCATTTCATCAGGGATTAATCAAATTTCGGGGATAGAATTTTTTCATTCGGGCCAGGAAAAAAGATTGGAATCTTAAAATTCATCCGCCGCTTTGTAAGAATTTCTGGAGTCTTTGATATTCTTTTTTTAAGGCTTGTAGAGCCTTTCTCGCTCCTTCCAGGTCTTGGTTCTTTCCAGCCATTTCCATTTGCCAGGAAGCTTCTCGCAAACCAGGAAGACTGAGATTGGCTGAAGCTCCTTTTAAGGAATGACCACTCTCGGCTATCAGCTGAAAATCTTTGTCCTTAATAGCTTTTTCCAGATCTCCGTATCTTTTCTTAAATTCTTCCTGATAGATTTCCAGAAGTTCTGCCAGAAATCCTTCATCCCCTCCAATTCTTTCCAAGACTTCCTGGCGGTTGATCGGGGATAAATCTTTATTATTTTCTTTCATGAACTTTCTCCTCTGAATCCATATTTGCCGAATCGCCAAAAAGAATGAGCCTGTCGCGGCCGAGATTTTTTGCCAGATAGAGTGCCCGGTCAACGGTCCTAATAAGGTTTTCAGTCTGTGGTTGAAGCAGGTAATCGGCGGCTGTGCCCCCGATGGAAAGAGTTAAAGCAATTGAGGTTCGGGGACTGACTCTGAACTTGGTGTTTCGGACCCGGTCTAGCAAACGGGAAGCAATTAATCCTGTGTTATAAATATTACTACCGGGAAGAAGAAGCAGAAGCTCATCTCCGCCGTATCGGCCGACGCGGTCATAATTGCGGAGATTATTTTTAATCAAGTTAACCAGCTGCTTCAGGACCGAATCCCCGGCTTGATGGCCATACATGTCATTGACCTCTTTGAAATTGTCAGCGTCAGCCATCAGCAGTCCAAAAGGTCTCCCTTCTCTTTTATAGCGGTTGAGTTCTTCTTGAATAAAGCTAAAAATTGTCCTCCGGTTCCAGGCCCGGGTCAGACTATCAGTCGTGGCCAGCTTTGACAATTTTTTTTGGGCTTTGATCAGGTTATCTTCCAGTTCAATTATCCGCTGGGCAGTCTGCAGTCTGGCCTTTAACTCCAGCAGATTTATGGGCTTGGTCATATAATCGTCAGCCCCGGCTTCTAGACCCTGGATGATATCATAGGAAGTATCCCGGGCAGTCAGAAGAATAAGGTAAGTATAATGTGGTTTGCTGAATTTTCTGAGCCGCTGGCAGAGCTCTGGACCTTCTAAGCCGGGCATCATCCAGTCCAGGATGGCAATCCTCAGCTCGGTTCTGGTCAAAATCTTCCAGGCTTCTTGACCATTCTCTGCCTTGTGGACTTCATAGCCCCATTCTTTGAGCTTCTTCTCCAATAATTTCCGGGCTACCGGGTCATCTTCGGCTACCAGTATCGGACCCAAATTTCTCTGGAGCCTTTCCTTTTTTTCTTCTTTTTCTTCAATCTCGGTCAACTTTCGTTTTTGAACCATTCCCTAATCTCCTCTTGATGGAAACACTAATTTACTTCCGGGCGATGGCTCTTTCAATGACTTTGTAGAGTTCTTCTGGATAGAGCGGTTTGGAGACATAATCATCCATTCCGGCTTCCAGGCATTTCTCCCGGTCACCCTTCATGGCATGAGCAGTCATGGCCACAATCGGCAGATGTTCTTTGGTTGTTTTTTCCTGCTGGCGGATTATCCTGGTGGCCTCAAACCCATCCATGACCGGCATCTGGACATCCATCAAGACCAGGTCAAATTTTTCCTGGCCAAGTTTTTCCAGCACTTGCTGGCCGTTTTCAACTACTGTTACCCGATGTCCTTTTTTCTGGAGCAGATGGATGGCTACCTTCTGGTTAATAGGATTGTCCTCGGCCAGGAGGATGTTATATTTGCGGCGGAATTCAGGCAGAGTCTGTTCGGTTATCGGTGCTTCCAGCTGCTGGGCTACCGCGGAGCCTTTTATGGCCATAATAGCATCAAGCAGGTCTGATGGCCTGACGGGTTTTACTAAGTAAGCCGAGGCTCCCAGTTCTCTGGCCAGATGAAAATCGTTTATCCGGTCGGCAGAAGTAAGGATTATGATCGGGGTTTCCCTGACTTCTTCAATTTCTTTGACTTTCTTGATCAGGGTAAAGCCGTCCATTTCAGGCATGGACAGGTCAAAGACAAAAAGGTTGTATTTTTCTTTTCTTCCCAGAGATGAATTTATGAGCTGGAGGGCTTCCGGGCCTGAAGCAGCTTGCTCGGGCTTCATCCGCCAGCTCTGCAGCATTTCTTTGAGGATGATCCTGTTAGTTGGGTTGTCATCTACTACCAGCACCTTAAGGCCGTGGACTGCCGCCAAGGTGGCTGGCGTGGTCCTGAACCGCCGTGGCAAGGGTAGCCCAAACCTGACCGTAAAATGAAAAGTGCTTCCTTTACCAACCTGGCTTTCAGCCCAGATGCGTCCTCCCATCAGGTTAACCAGTTGAGAAGTTATAGCCAGACCAAGGCCGGTTCCGCCGTATTTTCGGCTAAGAGAAGCATCAGCCTGGACAAAAGGCTGGAAAATGCTTTCCAGCTTTTCTTTGGGGATGCCGATTCCAGTATCTCTGACCTTAAAATGCAGGGTGATGTCTTTTTCTGTTCTTGATTCTTCCTGGACTTCCACCACCACTTCGCCCTTTTCGGTGAATTTGATGGCGTTGCTGACTAGGTTGAGGATGACCTGGCGCAGCCGGCTGGTATCGCCTATGACCGATTCCGGCAGCGAAGGGGGAACATGGCACAGCAGCTCCAAGCCTTTCTGGTGAGCGGGGAGAGCCAGGGTTGAGACGATTTCGGTAATGGAATCATGAAGGTTAAACTGAGCCGGCACCAGCTCAATCATCCTGGCTTCAATCTTGGAAAAATCAAGAATATCGTTCAGTATGGTCAGCAGAGATTCGGCCGAGGCTCTGGCGGCAGTTAGGAATTGACGCTGTTCTTCGGTTAAGTCTGTCTGCAGAGCCAGTTCAATCATTCCTATTACTCCGTTCATCGGGGTCCGAATTTCATGGCTCATGTTGGCCAGGAATTCGCTCTTGGCTTTGCTGGCGGCCAGAGCTTCTTCGCGGGAGAGACGCAGCTCTTCCTGGATTTTTTTTAAATGGGAGATGTCAGTTATGACTGAAACCACCCCGCTGAATTTCCCCCTTTCAAACATGGAGTGAGCATGGATTAGAACCGGGATCAACCGGCCATCTTTAGCTCTCAACCTGGTCTCATATTGTTCTCTGGTTCTTGATTCCCGTCTTTTTGATTTGCGACTAACCCTTTCTAGCTGGTCTTCTGGGATAAAAACGCTCCAGTGTTTTCCCAGGAGTTCACCAGGGGCGTAGCCCAGCATCTTCTCCAAGGCCGGATTAACATAGGTGATGTAACCTCTGGCTTCTTCCACCACCACGCCCTCAGCCAGGGTGGTCAGGATTTTTTCCTGGAATTGCTGCAGATTCTTGAGCTCCGCTTCTACCTTCTGCTTCTCTTTTTCTTTCTTGATGGAATAGAGGGCAAAGCCGAGGTCTCCAGCAATTTCTTCCAGCAGTTTTATCTCGCTGGCCTGGTCAAAGATGTCCTCAGCCTGGCCGAGGTGCATTGTTCCGAAAATTTCTTTGTTGTGTTCAAGAAGAAAAGTTGCTGCCCAGCCAGCGCTTTCTTTTTTCGCACACTTCTGGCAAACAAGACTTTTCTTAATGTCGGGAATAAATAAGGAGCGTCTATTTTTCAAGGTTTTTTTCAGACAGGGGCTGAACTGGTTGAGCAGTTTTTTGTTTCCCTGGCCAAGAAACTGGACCGGGCGGAGTTTCTCATCAACCAGCACTATTTGAACCAGCTGATATCGTCCATTCTCTTTAAGGCTTCTGGCGGCCTGATTAAGAAGCTCAACCGGATTTTTTATCTGGATGATCATCTGATTAATATCACTGATAGCCCGGAGAAGCTTATTGGTGTGAGCCAGGAGTTTATCTTTTTGGATTAGCTCGCTGATGTCTTTGTAGACAGCCACCCCTCCTATCAGGAAATTTTTATAGACTACGGGAGAAGCTGAGATGCTGACGGCCAGGGGTTTCCCGTCTTTACGGTATCTGGTAGCGATTAAATTAGAAACCCGGCGATTAAGGATGGCCCGGGTTATTCTTTTAGCTTCCTTTTCTTCCGGACCGCCAATAAGGGTATCAATCTGATGGCCCACAGCTTCCTTTCTCTTATAGCCGAACATTCTTTCCGCGCCCTGATTCCAGATGATGACTTTGCCCTCAGAGTCAACGGCGATCACCGCATCTTTGATGCTGTCTATCAGGGTTTGCAGATGCAGCTCCATCTTCTGCCTCCTTAAAATAAAATTAATTTAATAATTTTTTTTGTGAAAAATCAATCATCATGAGGGGTGATTTTTGCTGATATAAGGATTTTATTTTCAAACAGATAGGCTGATTAAAAGAAGGGAGAGGTAGAAAGAGGAAAGGATAAAAACCTGTGCCAGCCGGAAAGTACGATAGAACCTGTTTAGGGCCAGGAGGGCGTCGGAAATAAGAAAAAAAAGACCACCTCCAGCTGCCAGCCAGGCCCGGTAACCTTCAACCTGATGAGGCATTTCCAGGGCCAGACGGGACATGGTTAACAGGGCCAGAAGGTAGAAGAAGACCGGCAATCTGAGTCTTCTCAGGTTTGGCCAGATGAGGTAGAGAACCGAGGCCGCCAGAAGCACCAGAGGAATTACCGGCCACTTTGAGAAATTCCCCGTCAGCCTGGAGAGAAAGGCGGCGGAGAAGACCAGAAGGGCCGCCAGGAAAAAAGTTAGCCCGGCCAGGAATTTTTTATTTCTGAGCATCATCATGGTCTCGCCGAGCAGACAGAAAATAAGCCCGATGAGGAGGGCATTCCGGTAGAAAGACCAGGGTCGGGCTTCAAAGAGCAAACCGATCATCAAAATGATGGTAAAGGGCCGGAAAAAATACCCAAGAAGCTTCTGGTTCCGGACCTCGGCGGTGACGGCTGCTACCGCAGAAACCAGAATGGAAAAGACAAAGGCGGCTGTTTTCAAATCCAAGTGTGAACCTCCCATAATCTATTAAAGACCGTGGCTTTGGCCGGGTTCATAAAATCTCCTTTGATAATTCCAGCTAAGATGTGTAATAATTATAAAGTAATTGTAAGATTTAAATTGATAGAAATCCAATTTTTCTGGAGTTAAGAATGATTGAGAGTTTAACTGATGAAAAAAGTCGGAAGATTGCCCTCTTGATAGATGGGGATAATGCCCAGCCTTCCCTCATCGCCGACATTCTGGCTGAAGTCGGGAAGTACGGGCTGATCACCATCAGGAGGATTTATGGCGACTGGACTACGGTCAACATGGCCGGCTGGAAAAAGGCCCTGCACGAAAATGCCATTCAGCCTGTCCAGCAATTCCGTTATACTATCGGCAAGAACGCCACCGATAGTGCCTTGATCATAGATGCCATGGATATTCTCCACAGCCGTCTGGTTGACGGCTTCTGCATAGTTTCCAGCGACTCCGATTACACCCGGCTGGCCACCAGAATCAGGGAAGCTGGCTTCTTTGTCATGGGCATCGGAAAAAGGTCAACACCCAAGGCTTTTATTAATGCCTGCAATGTCTTTATCTATACAGAGAACCTGGGTCCGAGAGAGAAGGAGAGAGAAAAAAAGAGACGGGCTGCTGGAGAAAAATCCACCGAAGAACCCAAACCCCGCGGTTTTGACCCCTTGCCTCTTCTGAAAGCCGCCGTAGACATGGCTACCGATGAAGATGGCTGGGCTAAGCTGAGCACTATCGGCTTTTACCTCAGGCAGCTGGACCCCGGTTTTGACCCTAGAACCTATGGCTTCCGCCAGCTGTCGCAGCTGTTCAAGGCTTTCCCCGAGGTCTTTGAACTCAGGTTTGAGAACGAGCGCGGCTTGACCAGAATCTGGGTCAGGATTAAAGAGTAAAGATTAAGTCTGGAACGGGAATGCAATTATATTATCATTCTCCGATAGGATTAATAGAGTTAAGGGGAGATTCTAAAGGACTTCAAACCTGCTCCTTTGTCAGAGAGCAGGCCCGAACTGAGTCAGCCGGAACGGAGGATAAGAATCTTATGAATTCGGCCCCTCAGGTCCTCAAGCAGGCCTGGTTGCAGCTTGATGAGTATTTCAAAGGAAAAAGAAAAAAATTCTCGGTCGAACTTAATCTGGAAGGCACAGAATTTCAGAAAAAGGTCTGGGCTGAGCTGCAGAAGATACCCTATGGTCAGACCAGGTCCTACAGAGAAATCGCCAGGAGCTGTGACCACCCCCTGGCTTTTAGAGCGGTGGGTGGAGCCAATCATCGTAATCCGGTGGTAATCTTTGTGCCCTGCCACCGGGTCATAGGCGCCGATGGAAGCCTGACCGGGTTCGGGGCTGGCCTGTGGCGGAAAAAATGGTTGCTGCAGCATGAGAAAAAATATAGTCTGGTTTTCAGGTAATTTGGAGAAAAGAAGATAGGAAAGGAGAGAGACAATGATAGACACCTTGGCCAAAATCTTCTTGAACACTGAGAAGAATTACCAGAAGGAAGCCCTGATGCTGGTCAAGAAAGAGGGGAACTATGTCCCGATATCTACCGCCGAGTTTTCGGCCAGGGTCAGGAACATTTCTTCGGGACTCAGGGCTTTGGGTTTGAAGAAGGGTGATAAGTTGATCCTCCTATCCGAGAACCGCCCGGAATGGGTGATGGTTGACATGGCCACTGTCTGTATGGGAGCGGTAACCGTTCCGATTTATACCTCGCTGACGCCGGAACAGATTAAGTACATCATTAAAGATTCTGAAGCCAGTTTTGTGGTCTGCTCCAACCTGGAGATGTGGAGCAAGGTTGAAAAGATAAAGAATGAACTACCTCTGGTGGGAAAATACATCCTGATTGAAAACCAGGTGCCGGCAGGTGTTTTGAATCTGAAAAGCGTGGAAACCGAAGGCCAGAAGCTGAATCAGCAGAATCCGGAGGAGTTTGACCGCATCGCTCTCTCCATCGGTCCGGATGACCTGGCCACCATCATCTACACTTCAGGAACCACAGGTGTCCCCAAAGGGGCCATGCTCAGCCATTACAACCTGGTTAACAACATCCAGACGCTTCGCTCTCTGGTAGAGTTTACCAATAAAGATACGGCCCTGAGCTTCCTGCCGCTTTCTCATGTTCTGGAAAGAATGTGCACCTTTGCCTGGATCTACGTTGGAGCCACTATTGCCTATGCTGAAAGTGTGGACACAGTTGCTCAGAACCTGGTTGAAGCCAGGCCGACCATTATGGTCAGCGTGCCTCGGTTATTTGATAAATTTTATGCCAGGGTAATTGACAATGTTCTGAGCTCGTCAAGCCTGAAAAAGAAAATCTTTTTCTGGGCCTTAAAAATCGGCCGTAAATATGCTCAGAAAAAGATAAACAAAGAAAAAATATCATTCTGGCTCAAATTTAGATACCGCCTGGCTTACAGGCTGGTCTTTTCTAAAATAGTGGAAAGGACCGGCGGCCGGGTTCGGTTTTTTGTTTCGGGAGGCGCCCCTCTTTCCCGTGATATTGCGGAGTTTTTCTACGCTATGGGTATTCTGGTGATTGAAGGTTATGGCCTGACTGAAACTTCCCCGGTCATTTCTCTCAACACCCTGGAAGATTTCAGGTTTGGTACGGTCGGCAGAGTTCTGCCCGGCGAAGAAATTAAATTTGCTCCTGACGGTGAAATTTGGGTGCGCGGACCGAATGTCATGAAGGGTTACTTCAAGAAAGAAGAGGAAACCAGAGAAGCCTTTGAAGACGGCTGGTTCAAGACTGGAGACATCGGCTATCTGGACAAAGACGGCTATCTGGTGATTACTGACAGGAAGAAAGATATTATCGTTACCGCAGGGGGCAAAAACGTGGCTCCTCAGCCGATAGAAAACGCCCTTAAGACCAGTCCCTACATTGCCAATGCCGTGGTCGTGGGCAATCACCGCAAATTTGTTTCAGCGCTGATTGTCCCGGATTTTGACAAACTGGAAAAATATGCCGCCGAGCATAATCTGACCTTTAAGAGCCGGAAGGATTTAATTACCAATCCAGAAATTTATGAGTTTTTTATGCGGGAGATTGATGATTTGACACCTCATCTGGCCACTTATGAGAAAATAAAAAAGATTACCCTGATGGAAAGAGACTTTGAGATAGAAACCGGGGAGATGACTCCAACTCTCAAGGTCAGAAGGAAGATAGTGGAAGAAAAATATAAAGATTTGATAGACCGGATGTATGCAGAGTGATTATCTTTAGACCTTTCTGAGAAATTATATTTTTTCTGGGAATAAATTCCAACTTAGAGCGTCTTTTTAATTAAACACTGCCCTCGGTTTCATTTAATCTTAATGCAGTTGGAGCAGACTGATGTCAGAACCGGAACAGGTTATAAGAACGGGACCAGAAGGACACCGCCAGAGGTTGAGAGAAAAGTTCATGAAAGGAGGGCTGGCCGGCTTTCTGGATTACGAAATCGTGGAGCTGCTTCTCACTCTGGGCACGCCGAGGAAAGACTGCCGCGAAGCTGCCAAACTGGCTCTAAAGGAGTTCAAGACCTTTAAGGCGGTGATGGAAGCCGACCCGCTGGAACTGCAGAAGATTAAAGGCATCGGGTCCAAAAACATCTTCGGCCTGAAACTGGTGCATGAGGTGGCCCGGCGGTACCTCAAAGACTGCATAATTAAAAGGCCGGTCTGCAAATCTTCTCGTGAGGTTTTTGATTATCTTTATTACAGCCTCAGGGACCTGAAGATAGAAGTGTTCAAAGTCCTTTTCCTCAATACCAAGAATCAGATTCTGGAAGAAAAAACCTTGTTTGAGGGCACGGTTGATTCCAGCGCCGTCTACCCCCGGGAAGTGATCAAGCAGGCGCTTAAGTATGAAGCCAGCAGTCTGATTTTTGTTCACAACCACCCTTCGGGCGATCCGGAACCGTCAAGCTGCGACCGGGATATCACCCGCGACCTGGTTTTCGCCTGTGCCGTGATGCAGATCAGAGTTCTGGACCATATCATAATCGGGAATAATTGTTATTACAGCTTTGCCGACGAGGGGTTGATTGAAAAATACCAGTCTCATTTTTATAGCGTTAATTTCTGTCGCTGAGGGATAAAAAGTGGTTGAAGAAAACAACTAATTCTGGTTAAATGCTAAACCGGGAGGAGATTTGACTATGCGACCGATTAACGAAATTGCTCTGAAACTGGGAATTCCAGAAGAAAACCTTGAGTTCTATGGCCGCTACAAAGCCAAGGTAGATTACCAGGCCCTTATGTCCGATAAGAAGGGCAAGTTGATCATGGTCACAGCCATGACTCCAACTCCAGCCGGGGAAGGGAAAACCACCACGGCCATAGGTCTGGCTGATGCCTTGAACCGCTTGGGACGGAAAGTCTGTGTGACATTGCGAGAGCCGTCGTTAGGTCCGGTTTTCGGGATTAAAGGAGGGGCGACTGGCGGGGGTAAAGCCATGGTGATGCCCCGCGAGGAAATAAACCTCCATTTTACTGGCGATATTCACGCTGTGACTTCAGCTCACAACCTTCTGGCAGCCATGGTTGATAACCGGGTTCATTTTGACGGCCCGACCGGGTTGCTGGATGGCAGAACGGTGACCTGGAAAAGGGTGCTGGACATGAACGACCGCTCCCTGCGCCAGGTGATAATCGGGCTGGATGAAACCTTCCAGGCTTTTGCCCGAGAAACCGGGTTTGACATAACCGCTGCCTCAGAAATAATGGCCATTCTCTGTCTTTCCAGCGACCTTAAAGACCTCAAGAGGCGGGTGGGGAATGTGTTAATCGGTTTTACAGTTGAGGGTAAGCCGGTTTTTGCCCGGGATATTAAAGCGGACGGAGCCATGACCGCTCTGCTGAAGGATGCCATCAAGCCCAACCTGGTCCAGACTCTGGAGGGCACACCGGCTCTTATCCACGGTGGTCCTTTTGCCAACATCGCCCACGGGACCAATTCCGTGGTGGCCACTGGATTAGCCCTCAGTCTGGCTGATTATGTGGTGACAGAGACCGGGTTTGCTTCAGACCTGGGCGCTGAGAAATTTTTTGACATAGTGGTCAGGACCGGGCAGGTGCCGCCGCCCGCAGCCACCGTCCTGGTTTCAACTCTCAGAGCCTTAAAATATCACGGCGGAATGAAGCTGGATGAGCTTGGTAAAGAAAATCCCCAGGCAGTGGAAGCCGGCTTTGACAACTTGAGAAAGCACATTGAGAACATGAAAATATTTGGGACGCCGTTCGTCGTTGTCCTGAACCTCTTTCCGGCCGATTTTCCGAGTGAAATTGACACCTGGATAAAGCTGGTGAGAGAGGAAGGAGCCCGCTATGCCCTGAGCGATGTCTATAATAAAGGAAGCGAGGGAGGTCTGGAGCTGGCTGAAACTGTGATGAAAGCTATTGAAGAGGACGAAAATAATTTTGATTTTCTCTACCCACTGGATATTCCCATAGCTCAAAAAATAGAAACGATTGCCAAAAAGATTTATGGCGCCGAGGGGATCAAGATAGAACCGGCAGCCAGGAAAAAGCTGGAGCTGTTTGAAAAAATTGGCTTTGGGCAGACTCCGGTTTGCGTGGCCAAGACCCAGGCTTCTCTTTCTGATGATTCCAAAAAGCTCGGACGGCCGCGAGGCTGGACTCTGACCGTGACCAACGCCTCCTTGAGCGCCGGGGCTGGCTTTGTAGTTGTGCTCTGCGGTGATATAATGACTATGCCGGGCCTGCCAAGGTCACCTCAAGCCGAGAAGATTGATGTTGATGACGAGGGCAAGATAATCGGAATGATTTAGGACTCAAGAATTATTTTAGAAAGAGCTGGAAGTGCGTCCAGCGATTTATCTGTAAGAATTTCGGAGGCAATGATGAAACCGGATGAAACCGAACAAAAACAAGCTTCCAGGGGTAAAGCTCTGGATGCAGCCCTTTCTCAGATTGAAAAGCAGTTCGGCAAGGGTGCGGTGATGAAACTTGGCCAGAAAGAGGCGGCGGTCAAAGCCGAGGTCATACCAACCGGTTCTATTTCTTTTGACCTGAGCTTGGGCATAGGTGGTTTTCCCCGCGGCCGGGTGGTGGAAATTTTTGGACCCGAAGCTACTGGTAAGACCACCCTGGCTCTTCACGTTATTGCCGAAGCCCAAAGAAGGGGAGGCCAGGCAGCCTTCATTGATGCCGAGCATGCTCTTGATCCTCAGTATGCCTCAAAAGTTGGAATCAATGTGGATGAACTCCTGATTTCCCAGCCAGACTACGGCGAACAGGCGCTGGAAATCGCCGAGGTTCTGGTCAGGAGCGGGGCGGTTGATGTTATCGTGGTAGATTCGGTGGCCGCTCTGGTGCCCAAGGCTGAACTGGAAGGCGAAATGGGTGATGCTCACATGGGCCTTCAGGCCAGGTTGATGTCACAGGCCCTGAGAAAACTCACGGCCATCGTCAGCAAGTCCAAAACCTGTTTCATCTTTATCAACCAGATCAGGGAAAAGATCGGAGTTTTTGTAGGCTCACCCGAAACTACCACCGGCGGACGGGCCCTTAAATTCTATGCTTCCCTGCGCATAGATGTCAGGAAACTGGCCACCCTGAAAGAGGGTGAGGAAGTTGTTGGCAGCCGGGTCAAAGTGAAAATCGTCAAGAACAAGTTGGCCCCGCCATTCAGAGAGGCCCAATTTGACATAATTTTTGGCGAGGGAATTTCCCGGGAAGGCGACCTAGTGGACTGTGGAATTCAGTACGGAATATTAGAGAAGACTGGCACCTGGTATTCATATAAGGGCGAAAGACTGGGCCAGGGACGGGAGAATGTTAAGAAGCTGCTGAAAGAAAATAAAGAATTAGCTGACCAGATTGACCAGGAAATAAGAAAAATAGTCGGATTGTTACCTGGGACTGAAGAAGAAAGCCGGAAGAAATCCAGCTGAGCTAAGTTTTTTTGGGCAGATAAACAATCAGGGGTATAAAAAATGAAAAGGCGGAGCTTTTTCTATCTAGTTGGGGGACTGGCCGCTCTGCTCCGAGCCCCTTTTAATATTTTTAGCAGGGAAAAAGAAGGAGGTATTAAAATGGCTTATCAGGCAAAGGATTATTCTGGGCTTTTGGGTCTGCCTGGTTTCAGCGAGACGCTGCTAAAGAATCATTTCACTCTCTATCAGGGCTATGTCAACAACACCAACAAATTGCTGGAAACAATTGCCCAGATGGTCAAAGAGGGAAAGACCGGGCTGCCGGAATTTGCCGAGCTGAAAAGAAGGCTGGGCTGGGAATGGAACGGGATGCGGCTTCACGAATACTATTTTGAGAATCTGGGCGGCAAGGAAGCTCTGGCCTTGAATAGCAAGCTGTATCAGAAGATTGTAGAGAACTTCGGGAGTTATGAACTGTGGGAAAAAGAGTTTAAGGCCATCGGAACCATGAGGGGCATCGGCTGGGTAGCGCTTTACCAGGATCTTCATACTGGCCGGCTTATTAATTTCTGGATTAACGAGCATGATGTCGGGCATCCGGCGGGCTGCGAGCTGCTGCTAATTATGGATGTCTTTGAGCATGCCTTCATCACTGATTATGGGCTAAAGAGAGCTGACTACATTGAAGCCTTTTTCAGGAACTTAAATTGGAAAGCAGTGGAAAGCCGGCTAAAATAAAAATTTCTTGCCTGGTCTTAAGAACTTTCAGCAGAAAATTATTTCTGGGCAAATTAATTAATTAATAAGGCCAGAGAGAATTATTTTTTGCGGACCGGGAAAACAGGAAAAATCAAGAAATAAACTCTGATGAAATTTATTCTTAAAGCCGAAAGAGCGAGCCGGCCAGTGGAAAACCAGACCTGATTTAGAAGCTCTTATAAGCGGCCTAACCAACCTGGCAACCGAGCTGGACTGAGCGCAGTTGATTTGGTTCTGCTTTCTCTATAAGCTTATTAAATCCTGTGAATGCCCGCCAGGCAAGAATTACACCTTAGATTCTAAAGAAGCAGACTGGCAGGCGGAAAAGGAGGAATAAACATGAGTGCTAAAACCATCTTCGGTAACATAAAGAGGCAGATTTTCCGGGGCTTTCTGGCCCTGATTCCACTCTATTTGAGCTATCTGGTCATCAGATTTCTTTATGTTCATGTTGACCAGAAATTTGCGGTCATCATTGAGGATTATCTTGGAGTTCGCATCCCGGGCCTGGGTTTGATTCTCATCCTGATTTTGCTCTATTTCCTAGGCTGGCTGGCTTCTAACTGGGCAGGACGAATGCTGTTGGGACTAGTGGAGAAGGTGATGGAAAAAATTCCTTTGGTCAAGACTGTTTACAGCCTGGGTAAGCAATTGGGCCTGGCTCTCTCGCTTCCTGAAAAACAGGTATTTCAGCAGGTGGTGCTGGTGGAACAATTCCGGCCCGGGCTGTGGTCGGTGGGCTTTGTCACCGGTCACATCAGAGACAAAAAGACCGGGGAAAACCTGGTCAATCTGTTCATCCCAACTGCCCCCAACGTGACCACTGGTTTTACGGTCATAGCCAAAGAAGGCGAGACCAGGCCCTTGCCCTGGTCAGTCCAGGATGCCATGAAGATGATCATTTCCGGAGGCATCGTCGGGGCTGAAGAACTGGATTACGGGACTCCGGTAGCCTGAGAAATTCGTTGAAATTAATTCCAAAATACAACTTTTCTTTATATAATCCGTATAAATTAAAAAAATAAAGAGGAGGTCTGGATGGCTGCGGTTCTGGAAGTTGAAGGTCTTAAAAAGAAATACGGCAGCCTTGAAGCCTTAAAGGGCATAAGCTTTAAGGTGGAAGAGGGCGAAATCTTTGGTCTGATCGGTCCAAATGGTGCCGGAAAAACCACCACCCTGAGAATTATTTCTACCCTTCTAACTCCGACTGATGGTCGGGTGACCTTTCTGGGTTTTGACCTTAAGAAAAACCCGGAAAAATTCCGGGAAAGGATTAGTTATCTGCCCGAAGAAGCAGGGGCTTACCGCAACATGAGGGGGATTGATTACCTGAATTTCATGGCCAGGTTCTACGCTTCCAACGAATCTGAAGCCCGACTGTTTGTGGAGCGAGCTATCGGCATCTCCGACCTGGGCGAAAGGCTCAAGGATAAAGCCGGTACTTACAGCAAGGGCATGACCAGAAAGCTGCTTCTGGCCAGAGCGCTGATGACCAAGCCGGCCCTGGCCATCCTGGATGAGCCCACTTCCGGCCTGGATGTAATTAACTCCCTGGAGGTCCGGGAGATGATAAAAGGCTTCACCAAAGAAGGAGTTTCTGTTTTGCTCTCTTCGCATAACATGCTGGAAGTGGAGTTTCTCTCAGACCGGGTAGCTCTGATTGACCGGGGAGTGATTCTTGATTCCGGCACGCCGCAAACCTTAAAGGAAAAATACCAGGCGACCAACCTGGAAATAGTCTTCAGGAGAGCTGTCCAATGAAAAATTTCAGCCATCTTCTAATAAAAGAAATAAAAGAGTTGCTGAACAAGCAGCTCATAATCTCCCTGGTTTTTATCCTGTTAATTTTTAACTTTATAGGAAATATAACCAGGAGCGAAATAAAAAAGGCCATGGCCAAGCAGAAAATCGCCGTGCTGGACCTGGATAAATCAGAGATGTCCAAAAATATCATCGGCGCCCTGAACCTGGCTAATTTCATAATTGAAGAAAAAGCAGGGGAGAAAGAAAAAGTAGTGGAAGAAGTCAGAAACAGCAACCTGGACCTGCTGGTAGTTTTCCCGGAAGGTTTTGGCCAGTTAGCCAGCAGCTTCCAGCCGGCGGAGGTGGAAACCTATTCTTTTCTCAAAGGGATTTCAATCAGCGGCCGTGGCAAATCGGAGATAGTTAAAGCCCTGCTGAATTCCACCAATGAATACCTTTCCAATCAATTTCTGAAAAAGAAAATTCCAGACCTTGACCCAAAATTATTGAAGGAGCCCATCAAGAGCCGGGAATTTGTGGTGGTCAAGGATAAGCAGGCCGAGGGTTCCAGCGGCCTGGTGATCGGTGCGCTAACCGCTCAAAGCTTCATCCTTCCCATCATTCTTCTTTACATAGTCATCTGGTCAACTCAGATGGTTATTACTGCTATCGCTATGGAAAAACAGAACAAGACGCTGGAGACCCTGCTCACCGTTCCTATTTCCCGGGGTTCTATAGTAGCTGCTAAAATGCTGTCCGCTGGACTTGTGGGTTTATTGGCGGCGGGCATCTATATGGTTGGTTTTCGGAATTTTTTTAGTTTTTCAGATGTGGATATTTCTAAAGCACTGGGCAGTGCGACCCCGATCTTAAAGCAGCTCGGTCTGACCATCAACACCCAGGGTTACATACTTTTCGGAATTTCTCTTTTCCTGACAATCCTCTGCGCTCTGGCTCTGGCCACCGTTCTCGGGGTCCTGGCTGAAGATTACCGAACTGCCCAGAGCCTGTCTATGCCGATAGTCTTCATCGTGCTGATTCCTTATTTCATCAGCCTCTTTGCCGACATAAATACCATGTCCTTGCCGGCTAAAATCCTGGTCCTGGCCATTCCTTTCTCCCATCCCTTTTTCGCCATGCAGAACATTATGTTTGGCCATATGAACCTGCTCTGGTTCGGCATCGTCTACAATTTCCTGTTTGTAGTGGTCATGCTCTGGTGGACGACAAAAATCTTTGCCACCGACCGGGTTCTGACCATGAAGCTCAAATGGCGCAGGAAAAAAGTTGTCCTGTGAAGCCGGGTTTAAGGAGCAGCTAAAGCGCCAACTATGACCTTAAATTAAGTTTTTCCTAATATTAAAAAAGTATTTTTGTCCAGAGTTTCAGTCCCCCTGAATTTTTATGGCTTAAGGTTCAGGCTCCGGCCAAATTAGGGTCTTTTTTGCGGGAAAGATGATCAAAATACATAGCGGGGCCGGCGGGGAGATATGAGTTCAGCTATCGCTTTTATTTTTGGAGCTCTCTTTTTACATAAAGAGCGATATCGCGGTGTGTGGCAAACCAGACCCCTGGTTTGGAGAGCATGTAATTTATCAATTTTTCCAGCATGACCATCCGGCTGCGGTGGCCGATGTATTTCGGATGCATGGTTAGAATCAAACAGGTACCTTCTTCATAGGCCCGGTTGAATTCTTCTTTCCAGATGCTAAGAACATCCTCGGGAGTGGAATGGGGTCGGACGCTGCTGTAGCGGTCAAAGCCAAAATAGGGATAATCATCCAGCAGCCATTCTACCGGCAGTTCAACCACTCCTGTCGGCTGACCATTCTCCAGCAATTCATAAGGTCGGTCGTCAGCCATCAGGCTAGAATCATAGACCAGGCCGAGTTCCCGGATGATTTTCAGGGTGGCCGGGCTGAAGTCCCAGGAAGGTGTTCTGATGCCGGCTGGTGGCTCCCCGGTTGTCTCCTTAAGAACCTGATATGATTTTTTCATCAGCTCCCGCTCTTCCTCCTCGCTCAGCAGGGAATTTCTCTCGTGAATCCAGCCATGGATACCGATTTCGTGCCTTTTCTTATCAACAATCAGTTTTATGGAGTCGGGATGCAGGATAGCAGTTACCGCCGGGACAAAAAAAGTGGCCGGGAGTTTGTACTTATCCAGGAGAGCCAGAATCCTGGGTACTGCCACCCGGGCGCCATACTCACCCTGGGAAAGGGGAGAAGGCGAAAGGACATTATCCCGCAGAGAATTGGTTTCGGCATCAAAATCAAAAGACAGGCCAACTGCCACCCGCGCTCCCTGAGGCCAGAGCCTTGGAGTCAGGTCTTTTCCAGCCCTGACCCGGTTGACTTCAGCTTTGATTTTTTCTGGGGTCCATTTCCAGGGTTTTTCTTCGGTCTGGCTGAAGGTTAGGGTAGAGGCCGAAATCAGAAGTAGGCAAAAATAAAGCCATCTGAATACTTTTTTATTCCTATTCTGTTTAATCATTTGACCCTCCTTTGATTATTGTTCATTATTTTAAGATTATAAAGCAAATCTTAATCCACAAGAAATTGGACCGGCCGAATAAAAACTAAATGCTCTTTCCTTGAGTGGTTAGTTCTGTTCATATTTTTCTGAAAGATAAAACTGGTTCAGCAATGCTCTCCCGGCTGCTGATTGTTTTATTCTCCAGAGAGCGGATTTCTGGCCAGCCAAAAGAGAGAAGGAAATCAGCAGGAGATGGTGAGGCGTTAAGTGGAACTTGAACACCTGTCAGCAGAATAATATATGAAAATTTTTTCATATGTTCATTGGCTTTGAACTGAAGTCAGGTTGGTCTTAATTGTTATCTCGGCCCGCCCACAGCCAGCAGGTAGACAATTGATTCTTTCGCTGGATTGACACCCAGGAGAGAGTTGATTTCGTCGTCAAAAAAAGCTCCAACCGGGCAGGTCCCCAATTCCAGGGAGACAGCTGCCAGGGCGGCATTCTGAGCTATATGTCCGGCATCCAGATAAATATAACGAAAGCCCCTGGCTCCATATTTCCAGGTGGTTTTCTCAAACACGGCGGTCAGTAGCAATATGCAGCTGGCTTCTGCCAGAAACTCCTGGTTTAAGGCAGCATCAGCCAAAGCTTGGCCGAAGTCTCCCTCATATTTCATTCTAAGAGCCTGAGCTGCTGGCAAAAAATGATAGAGACCGGCGGTCAGAGATTCAACTGCCTGAGCTGAGACATAAATTTCAATCGGGTAGAGAGCGCCGGCTGAGGGATTGGTTCTCAGGGAAAAGTCGCGCCCCTTTAAGCTAATTCCCTGGGCAGCCCATAATATCTGAGAAAGAGCTGCAAGAGAAATCGGCTTTCTAACAAAATCTCTTAGGCTCCGGCGCTTATCAATGGCTTTCCACAGAGGCCAGCCGTCATCCCTATCCGGTTTTGGCAGGGAAATCATTTTGTCAACCAATATTTCTTTCAAAGATTCCGCCTTTTGCTGTCGTTCTAAAGCTCCGAGCGAATAAGGTTCTCTCTGGTACTTGGTTTCAAGCTGAAATTGATATCCTATCCCTTCTCTCATTTTCCACCTCCGCCTGTAATTATTCTATTATCAATAAAATAACATAGAATTAGGCCAAATGGGATAAATCATTTCTCCTTTATTTTGTCGGACGGTTCTGAGAAAATATGAGGGGAGAGAAAAATGAAGTCCTATGTAATCCAAATGGCCAGAAAGAAACGAATCGCCCTGGTAGCCCATGACCATAAAAAGCAGGACCTGCTAGAATGGGTCAGGTTTAACCGCGGTCTTCTGGAAAAACATGAACTCTGGGCTACCGGGACTACGGGTCTTCTGCTCAAAAAAGAGCTCGGGCTGGAAGTAAATGTTCTGAAGAGCGGACCCTTAGGTGGCGACCAGCAGGTAGGAGCCAGAATTGCCGAAGGTCAGATAGACTTTTTAATTTTTTTCTGGGATCCGCTGGAGCCCCAACCTCATGACCCTGATGTCAAAGCCCTTCTCCGGATTGCTGTGGTCTGGAATATTCCGGTAGCCTGCAACCGCTCCTCGGCTGATTTAATAATCTCTTCACCCTTGATGATGGAAGAATATTCCAGACTGGTGCCAGATTATTCTGAATACCAAGCCAGACAGCTCAAGCTGGATTGATTTTTCTCAGCACTTTTTTCAGGAAGGAGCCAGTCAGGGAGTCAGCAGCGCTCGCTACCTGCTCGGGGGTACCCATGGCTACCACATAGCCTCCCCGGTCTCCGCCTTCTGGCCCCAAGTCAATGATATAATCAGCGCACTTGATAAATTCCAGATTGTGTTCAATGACGATGAGGCTATGACCCTGGTCTACCAATCTCTGGAAACAATTTAAGAGAACCTTGATATCATCCAGGTGCAGTCCGATGGTCGGCTCATCAAAAAGGTAAAGGATTCTTTTATTTTTTTCATGAACCAGATGATAAGCAAGTTTGATGCGTTGCAATTCTCCGCCAGAAAGGGTGGTCGTCGGTTGTCCCAGCCTCAGGTAACCCAGCCCGACTTCAGCCAGGGGCTTAAGTCTTCGGACTATCTCCCGATGGTCGGCAAAGAAATTCAGGGCTTCATTGACGCTCATCTGGAGGACTTGGTGAATGCTCCGGCCGCGGTATTTAATTTCCAGAATATCGGGCTGGTAACGACGGCCTCCGCAGGTTTCGCAGGTCAGAACCACATCGCTGAGAAACTGCATCTCCACTTCCTGGAAACCGGCGCCCTTACAATCCGGGCACTGGCCGCGGGCGGTGTTGAAAGAAAAATGACTGGACTGATAACCGAGAGCCTTGGCTTCTCTGGTGGAAGCAAAGAGTTCTCTGATACCATCCAGAGCTTTAGTATAGGTGGCTGGGATGGAGCGCGGCGAAGCACTCAGAGGAGACTGGTCAACCCGGATGACTTTGTTTATTTTTTCACCGCCTTCTATCCGGTCAAAGCCATTGGAGCTCAAGCCATTGAGCCCCTTGTAGATTACCTCATCCAGAAGGGTGCTTTTGCCGGAACCAGAAACGCCCGTCAAGCAGACAAAGACACCCAACGGAATTTCTAGGTTTAGATTCTTCAGGTTATGTTTCCTGGCGCCAAAAATTTTCAAAAATTCCTTTGGCTGACGCCTTCTTTCAGGTTGAATGATGGCGATTTCCCCACGTAGATATCTGGCGGTAAGAGTCTGACTTTCCTCCAGGAAGCTCTTCATCTTGCCGGCAAAAAGAACCTGGCCGCCATATTCTCCGGCTCCGGGTCCGAGGTCAATGAGATAATCAGCCTCTTTGATTATTTCCGGGTCATGCTCAACCACGACTACTGTATTTCCTATATCCTGGAGACGTCGCAGTATCCTGACCAGCCGGCGGTTATCCCTGGGATGGAGTCCGATTGAAGGTTCGTCCAGGACGAAAAGGGTTCCCACCAATGAAGCGCTTAAAGCTGCAGCTAAATTAATCCGCTGGGCTTCGCCTCCGCTGAGAGTAAAAGTTATCCGGTCTAAGGACAGATAATCCAGCCCCACCTCCAGGAGAAATTTCAGCCGGTTTTTGATTTCCTGGATGAGTTTTTCCCCGATCTTCTGTTCATAAGGGGTCAGTTCAAGATTTTCCAAAAAATCGCAAGCCTGCCTGACAGTCAGAGCATTAAAATCACCGATGGATTTGCCCTGAATTTTGATGGCCCTGGCTTTTTCGTTGAGCCTGGTGCGGTTGCAGGCCGGACAACTTACATATTTGCGGTAGCGACTCAGCAGCACCCGAACCTGAACCTTGTATTTTTTGGATTCCAACCACTCAAAGAAGCCCTTAACTCCATAGTAACCATCTCCGCCCTCCAGAACGAACTTCTGTTGTTCGGGCTTTAGCTTATAAAAAGGAATATCAGTGGGGATGCCACGCCCGCGGGCTTCCCGGATGAGTTCCCTGAGAAGACCTCTGGAAGCCGGCTTGGTCCAGGGCTCCACGGCCCCTTCTTCAAGGGATTTATTTTTATCGGGAATGATTTTGTCTTCATCAAGCACTGCTAAGTCGCCAAAGCCATGACAAACAGGACAGGCTCCCTGGGGACTGTTGAACGATAGTAGGTTGGGATATGGTTCCTCATAAATTATCCCGCAGCTCTTGCATTCCAAGTATTCGGAAAAATTAAAAGTTTGGCCGGATTCAGCCTGAACTCTGACCCGGCCTGCGCCCTTCTTCAGACCAGTTTCCAGAGAATCAGCCAGCCTCTCCCGGTCTTGAGGGTCAAGCTGAAGCAGGTCCACTAGTACTTCCAGGTTTTTTCCAGGCTTAGGCTCTTTCTCCACCTCTTCCACAAAAATAATTTTCCCATTCTGATAAAACCTCAGAAAGCCTTCTTTTTTCAGCTCGGTGAGATTTTTATCCGGAGGCCAGCTGAAGGTGATGGCCAGTCTGGTCCCGGCCGGCAGCCGGTAAAGAGTTTCAATCATCCGGTCTATGGTATCTCTGCGGACCGGCTGTCCGCATTTCAGACAATGGATGATGCCAAGGCGGGCATAGAGCACTCTCAGAAAATCGTAAATCTCGGTGACCGTGGCCACGGTAGAGCGCGGGTTTTTGGCTGAAGCTTTCTGCTGGATGGCGATGGCCGGCGGAATTCCTTCTATCAGGTCAGCATCCGGTTTATCCATCCGTTCCAGGAATTGTCGGGCGTAAGATGACAAAGATTCCAGATAACGCCTCTGACCTTCGGCATAAAGGGTGTCAAAAGCCAGGGAAGATTTGCCAGAACCGCTGACTCCGGTGATGATGATGAGCTGACCTACCGGCAGGTCCAGGTCAATGTTTTTCAGGTTATGGACCCGGACTCCCCGTAGGATAATTTTTTCTTCCATTGATAAAAAATTATACTATTAAATATGACGGATAGTAAGATGAGAATGACCCAGAAACCAGAACTTGTCTCTAAGACCTTTCCTCTAAGAACAATTGCGGTGATTAAGGTTCTCGCCTCTATTTTTTAGAAATCCAAAAGAAAAATCTGTTGTTCAGGGAAAACCAATGACTTGAATCAGAGGTCAGGGTAGAGCGACGGCATACTTAAACTTTCTATCAGGTTGGTGGGATATGGGTTGTGATTAACTTTGGGGTTAGAGACAAACCCGGCATCATTTTCTTTCAGGCTAATTATCAGGCCGGGCGGCAGAAAGAAATTTCCTTAGGCCTTTGGTATAATTGGAAGCTCATGAAAATCGTTATTCTGCTCGGAATTGCCCTGGCTCTGGCCATTGATGCCTTTGCCGTAACGGTGGGAGTGAGCTGTTCATTGGGGGGCTTAAATCGTCGGCAGGTTTTCCGGCTGGCTTTTCACTTCGGATTATTCCAGTTTATCATGCCTGTCCTGGGCTGGTTAATCGGTGAAAATCTGCTTAAATTGATTTCCAACTATGACCACTGGGTGGCTTTTGGTCTGCTCCTGATAATTGGCCTGAAAATGGCGGCGGAATCATTCAAAGATCAGAGCGAAAAATATAAAGGTGCAGACCCGACCCGGGGCTGGTCACTTTTCCTCCTGGCCCTGGCTACCAGCCAGGACGCCCTGGCAACCGGCTTTAGCCTCCCTGTAATCGGGCTAAACGTCTGGGCAGCCAGTTTGGTGATCGGGATTACAGCTTTCACCCTGACCTCTATTGCCAGCCGGGTCGGACCAGTGATGGGCCAAGCTTTTGGCCGGAGAGCCGAGCTGGTAGGAGGTCTGATACTGATACTGATTGGTCTGAAGATACTATTTGACCATCTGGGGAAAGGCTGATTGCCTGAAATTTTTGACATTTATCAGGTTTTTTCTATAATAACTTCTGCTCAAAATGAGAATCGTGAGCAGAAAATGGGCAACTTGGTGTTAACAAAAGATCAGGAGGCCGATTGATTTTTGGAGTTGGTGTAGACATCATTGAAGTCGCCAGAGTAGAAGATAAATTGACCCGGACACCAGGGTTAAAAGAAAAACTCTACACTCCGGTTGAAATCTCTTACTGTGAAAGTAAAAAGTTTCCTTACCAACACTATGCCGCTCGGTTTGCGGCCAAAGAGGCTTTTATGAAAGCTCTGGGCACAGGCTGGAGTCGGGGAGTGAAATTTTCAGAGATTGAAGTCCGCAACCTGAATAGCGGTCAGCCGGTTATTGAAGTTTATGGCAAAGCGAAAGAGGTCTGTCAGGAGAACGGCATTTCAAGATTTTATGTAAGTTTATCTCATTTGCAAAGTAAGGCCGTAGCCACGGTCGTTTTAGAAAAAGAAAAATAGAATAATATGGGAGGGAAAATGTCTCACTTCGGCAGTTATGAAGAAAGAGTTAAAAACTTTTCCTGGTCCATCAGCGAGCAGGAGCTCGGCTACCAGCCCGGCCAGGTTATCAACATTGGCTGGTACTGTTCGGACCGCATCTGCCAGCAAGGCAAGGCCGACAAAGTAGCCTTAATCTGGGAAGGCTTCACCGGCGAGAAAAAGATTTTTACCTACAACGATATCCGAATTTATTCCAACATCTTTGCCAAATTTATAACCGACCTGGGAATTAAAGCCGGGGAGCGAGTCTGTCTATTTATGGATAGAGTCCCTGAACTCTACATCGGTTTTCTGGGAATCTTAAAAACTGGAGCAATTGTCCAGCCGTTGTTTTCGGCTTTCGGAGAGGAATCTTTGTTTGTCAGACTGGAAAATGCCGAGACCTCTGCTATCTTCACCCAGAAAAAGCATGTGTCCAAGGTGAGAAAGATAAGGGATAAATTGCCCCATCTCAAGCATATAATTATCGTTGATTATGACGGCAAAACCCCCCTTCAGGAAAGGGAGGTGGCTTTCTCCATGGAGAGCTCGGAGAAAGTTGAGAATTTTGAAATCTATCCAACCTATGCCGAAACGCCTTCGGTCTTGCATTATACTTCTGGAACAACCGGGATGCCCAAGGGCGTTCAGCATGTTCATTATTCGCTGATTTCTCAATATCTGACCACCAAATGGGTACTGGACCTGCATGACGATGACATCTACTGGTGTACGGCTGACCCAGGCTGGGTAACCGGAACTTCCTACGGCATCATCGGTCCCTTCAGTCTGGGTGTTACTCAATGTGTGCTGGACAGCGGCTTTTCGGCTGAAGCCTGGTACAGGTTTATAGAAAAGAACCGGGTCACTGTCTGGTATTCGGCTCCGACGGCCATCAGGTCGCTGATGAAAGCTGGTGATGAAATTATCAAAAAGTTTGACCTGTCGTCGCTGCGGCATTTAGCCAGCGTCGGCGAACCACTTAATCCGGAAGCTGTTAATTGGTCTATCCGGGTTTTTGGCAAGCCCTTTCATGATACCTACTGGCAGACAGAGACTGGCTGCATTGTCATCACCAATTTCCCAGGAATGCCGGTTAAACCAGGTTCTATGGGCCGTCCTTTTCCGGGCATCACCGCTACCATCTTAAACCCCAACAATCATGAGCCCTATCCGGAACCGGGGCGCATCGGGCTGATTGGCCTCAAGCCGGGCTGGCCCTCCATGATGCGGACCTACTGGAACAATGAAGAAGCCTACAAGAATAAATTCCGCAACGGCTGGTACCTGACCGGCGACCGGGCCAGGATGGACAAGGATGGCTATATCTGGTTTGTTGGCCGCGACGATGATGTCATCAACACCGGTGGTCATTTAGTCAGCCCCTTTGAGGTGGAATCGGCCCTTCTGGAACATAAAGCAGTGGCTGAGTCGGCTGTGGTCAGCAAGCCCGACCCGATCAACATGGAAGTAGTCAAGGCTTATGTCACCCTGAAACCGGGATTCACCGCTTCCAAAGACCTGGAGCTGGACATCATGAATTTTATCCGGAAGAAGCTATCGCCCCTGGCCATGCCCCAGGAGATTGAGTTTGTGGATTCCCTGCCCAAGACCAGAAGCGGCAAAATCATGCGCCGGATACTGCACGCTAAAGAGTGGGGCGAGGAAATCGGTGACACCTCCACCCTGGAAAATGAATGATAATCTTGAAAAAATTGTTAAAATAAAATAGAAAAAGGAGTATAGAGATGGAAGATTTGAAGGAAATCATCAAGAACTATGTTATCAACGAATACCTAGAGCCTGACAGCGACCCCATAGACTACGACACGCCGCTGATTTCTGGTGGAATCGTGGATTCATTCTCAATGGTCTCGTTGAAGAGATTTCTGGAGAACAAATACAACATTCAGATTCCAGATGACCAGGCTACACCTGAAGCCTTTGATTCAGTCAATAAAATTGCCGAACTGGTTAGACGCTTTGTGAAAGTATAAACCTGCCAGGAGCAAGGATAAATCGGCAGGCTCTGAAATTAATCAAAGGAGGAAATCATGGCCTTTCCCGACAGCGTCAGGCAATTATACCAGGAACAATTAAAAGCCCTGCAAGAGGGTGGAATTTTTAAGGAAGAAAGGTTCATTCACTCCCCTCAGTTTGCTGAAATTGAAGTTGAATTCCCGGCTGGCTCGTCGCTTAAGAAAGTCATCAACATGTGCGCCAATAATTACCTCGGTCTTTCCAGTCATCCAGAAGTAATCAAGGCCGCCCACGAGGGGCTGGAAACGAGGGGCTTCGGCATGTCTTCGGTCCGGTTCATCTGCGGCACTCAGGACATCCACAAGGAGCTGGAGAAAAAGATGACTGAATTCCTGGGCACTGAAGACACTATCCTTTTCCCTTCCTGCATGGATGCTAACGCTGGAGTCTTTGAAGCCATCCTGACTAAGGATGACGTCATCATCTCCGACCGCCTGGTTCACGCTTCCCTGATTGACGGCATCAGGCTATGCAGCGCCATGCATGATACCTATAAGCATTCGGATATGGCTCATCTGGAAGAAAAGCTCAAGATGTACCAGGATAAAAGACTCCGGCTGGTGGTTACCGACGGCGTTTTTTCCATGGATGGGGACACGGCCAAGCTGGATCAAATGGTGGAGCTTTGCGAGAAGTATAATGCCATGATTTTAGTGGACGATTCCCACGCTTCCGGCTTTATTGGCAAAACCGGCCGGGGGACCCATGAGAAATACGGCGTTGTGGGCAAGATTGACATCATCACCACTACCTTCGGTAAAGCTCTTGGTGGGGCGACTGGAGGCTGCGTTTCCGGAAGGCGGGAAATCGTAGAGATGTGCCGGCAGAGAGCCAGGCCGTATCTTTTCTCCAACACCATTGCTCCGGTCATAATCGTGGGCATCCTCAAGGTTCTGGAAATTCTTTCGGCTACCACCGAGCGCCGTGACAAACTGGAAAAGAATACCGAGTACTGGAGAAAAGGGCTGACTGAAGCCGGGTTCATCCTGAAAGAAGGCGATACGCCGATTGTCCCGGTGATGCTTTTCAACGCCAAGTTAGCTCAGGATTTTTCCAAGGCTCTCTATGAAGAAGGGATTTATGCTATCGGCTTCTTCTTCCCTGTGGTTCCTCAGGGTCAGGCCAGAATAAGAACCCAGATTTCGGCGGCCCATGAAATTCACCATCTGGACCGGGCTCTGGAGGCCTTCATCAAGGTCGGCAAAAAGTTTGATATTCTGCACAAAACCAAACAGGAAATCATCTCCAAATACGGTATGTAGAAGGGACACCTTACGGTGTCCCTTTTTTGCCCTTTTTGGGCGGGTAAGGGGACACTTAAAGGTGTCCCTACTTAGTCTTTAGCTTGCCTCTTCAGGCCAAGTTATGCTCAAGGCCAAGAACATCAACCAAGAGAGCGATTGATTGACAGAAAACCCTGGGCAAAAATGCCACTGATGTTTTGAACCTATGCAAGGGTTTGATGGGCGGTTGCTGGCTGAGTATGATGGGTACGGGGCGTGGCTGAGTGGGTTCATATGCGCAGGGGCGAAGATGGTAGCGGAGCATCAGCCTGGCTCATGAAATATCTCATTTCAGCATAGCATGGCGACGAATAACTACTTGGCGAGCCAAAAAATAAAATAATTCAGGCGAGAGGCGAGGTCTATTTTAAGAAAAATCTGAAATCTGTTATCAGAAAAAGTAGTAGGCGGCGAAGAGCAGGCGCAGGTTGGTCACGGTTCGTTCGGGGCTGACGCGGCCCCGGAGGTCACGAGGACCATAAGCAGCAGAAGTTAGCTCCACTTCCTGGGCTAAGCGGACCTTACCTGCGTTATAGATCAGCCGTGGTGCGATTCGGAAGAGGTGGCCAATGGTGTCACCGCGGCTGTAGATAGAGCCTACAATGTCTTTCCGGGCTCCGTAATTCTTACTGTAGCCAGAGAAAAGCCCGGCCTGCCACCTGCTTCCATTAGTCTGGATTTCTACCCAGGCCGAGCCAGTGTTGAGCGGAGTATAAAGCCATTTCAGGACAGGCGGGTCGCCGATTTCTGTAACCGCATAGCCGCCAAGCATGGTCAGATGATGGAGGTTGCCTCCGTAAACAGCCTGTGACTTGATGGTCAGTAATCTGGTTTTAAGGCGACCGAAAACATAAGCTGCCCCGGAGCTGACAGATTCATGGGCTTGATAACTGGTGGAAGTCGCCAGGCGAGGGACTATCTTGAGTGAATTTACTCCGCCTCCCAGCAAAAAATTTTTATCTGCCCAGGCAACCTTGAAATCAAGTTCAGGAAAGGCGGCATTTCGGAAATAAGCCGTGCTGACACCTTCCGGTCCGGTTGAAGCAAAATCCCGCTGCGAAAGGGCAGCCACAGATACAGAAAATTTCTTTTCCGACCAGGTCAGGCGAATCTGCGGAGCCCGGGAAAAAGGCTCAAAAGGAGCACCAGTGTTAAATGAGACTACCTCGGGAAAGCTCTCAGTTATGAACATCGGGTGCCAGAATTGACCAATAAGAAGCTCCGTTTTTTTCCAGTTTAATTTCAGGTAGGCGTGTCTGAGTCTGAACCCGTTGATGTCTGAATCGGAATGGCCGAAAAATTCGCCTTCAATGTAGCCGGTTGGTTTGGCGCCCAGAGTTTTTGGTGCGGTGATCTTTAAGGCTAACCTGGTCTGGATGGACAGAATGTGGAACGTATCCTTAACGTTGAGGTCGTTGCCGGCCGGGTCCAGGGATTGGTCTTTTGGATAAAGAAGGAAATGGCCTTCGCGGATACTTACTGTCTGGCGGGTGTCGTACAGGACATCGGTTTTGATAAAGCCGCTGAAATTAAGGGTAATTTTGCCGTCTTCCTTGTTCTGGCCATGTAAATTAAAAGAGGAAAGCAGAAAAAAACAGCTCAAAAAAAGCATAGATACCGCTAATCTTTTCTTACTCATAATGTTTGTATTTATAGCAGAATGAACTGGCTAAGTCCATGCCCGTTAGGATTTCCGGTATCTTGTAATTTTCATGAGGCCGGGAGTTTTTTCACTTGGAACCCAGACAGGTATTTGGGTCCGCCCTGGATTGTTACTCCGAGCGAGCCAGGAAGAATTTCCTGGCTTTAATGAGTAATGATTTTTTATAGAGCTTAGTGGTTAAATAAATCTTTCCTGGATGTTTCTCATAAATATTTTAAATACTTTCTGCTTAATTAGCTGGCCCGAGATGGATTAGATTCGCTTCTTCCAGAACCGAGAAGCAAGCAGCTTGGTTTAAGTTCGGACATGAGTCCAGGCTCTATAAACCTGCAAAGCCTTTTTTTAACCTCTTTTTTAATTTATTAGGAGAGCACCTTCTGAATCTCAACCAGCGATGATTCTGGGTCCTGCCGGATTTCAAAATCGCGCTTCTGGAAAACGGCTATCATCCGGGGATTATCAGTCGTCGTATAGGCGATGATTTTTTTCACGCCCCAGGCCCTGGCAATTTCCGTGCAGTAATCGGTGAGCAGGCCGCCCAATCCTTTATTCTGCCAGTCATCCTGGACCAGCACCGCATACTCAGCCACAGTGCGAGTCGGGTCAGCCGTCAGACGGCCGATACCCAGAATCCGCTTCTTATTTCCTTCCTGGAGCTCAGCCACAATGGCCATTTCCCGGTCATAATCTATGTAGCAATAGCGGGAAGCCACTTCGTGCGACTGCCAGAAAAAGAAATAGCGAAAGCGGGAATAGATGGTTTCCTTTGAGCAGCTTCCCAGCAGTTCAAACCACAAAGGCTCATCTTCGGGTTTGATTGGCCTGAGGGTAATTTCGGTGCCGTCTCGCATCCTGGTTTTTCTGATAAACTCTTCAGGATAGGGCCTGAGAACCAGGTGCTCATAGGGTTTGACTTTTTCCAGCAAGGCCCTGCGATCAACGATTATCCTGGCGTCCAGAGCGATTACTCCTTCCGGGCTCACCAGCAGGGGATTGATGTCAATCTCTTTAATTTCCGGATAATCGGCTACCAGGTAGGAAAATCTGATGATGATTTCAATCAATTTATCCAGGTTAACCGGAGGTTTCCCCCGATAGCCTTTTAGCAAGGGCCAGCTCTTGAGCTGTTCTAAGGCTCTTCTGGTCAGCCGTTCGTTGAGGGGTGGAAAGCAGATGGAGCGGTCTTTAAGAACCTCAGCCGCGACTCCTCCCAGGCCGACCATGATGACCGCGCCGAAAGTTGGGTCTTTCTTGCTACCAAGGATAATTTCCAAAGGCTCGCGGGCTTTGACCATTTTTTGCACCACTACTCCCTCAATCCGGGCTTCAGGAGCTCTTTCTTTTACCATCTGGATCATCCGGTCATAAGCTGCTTCCACTACGTGGTCATCTTCCAGGTCTAAGGCCACTCCGCCCACGTCAGTCTTATGAATAATATCGGGAGAATGAATTTTTAGGACAACAGGATAACCAACTTCCCGGCTCAGGCCTACAGCTTCCTCCCTCGTTCTGGCCAGATAAGGTATGGTGGTTGGGAGGCCATAGGCCTCAAGAATTTTTTTGGATATTTCCTCATTCAGGACCTCAGGTCCAGTGGTCAGCCAGGGGAGAATCCGCTGTTTGATTTTTTCTCTTTCTACCGGAAATTCCACTGAAATTTCTCGGGGCGTCTCATACAGATTTTCTAAGTTACGAGAGTAGTTAACCAGAATCATGAAAGCCCGAACTGCCTGTTCTGGAGTATTATAAGTGGGGATACCGGCTTCATTCAGCAGGCTGACAGCTTGGCGCATACTGGGCCCGCCAAGGAAAGCAGCTAGGATTGGCTTTTTAGACTCGGCAGCAATCGGAATGAGTTCTTTGGCGATTCCAGGCGGATTAGTCATGGCCTGAGGAGTGATGATCAGAAGCACGGCATCCACCCCTTCATCCTGAAGCACAGCATTCACTGCCTTGGCCACGGTTTTGGATTTAGCATCTCCCAGGACATCAACCGGGTTGCCATGAGACCAGGCCGGCGGAAGTGATTGATTCAAGATTTCAATGGTCCCGGGACTGAGTTCAGCCAGTTCACCGCTGGCTTCTATCAAGGCATCTGAAGCCATTACTCCGGGGCCTCCGGCGTTGGTCACAATGGCCAGCCGTGGTCCCTTCGGTATTTTATGGCGACCGATAAGCTCAGCCACATCAAACATTTCTCCGATTTCAAAAACCCTGGCCAGGCCGGTTCGCTGAAAAGCAGCGTCGTAGATAGCGTCTTCAGCGGCCAGGGCCCCGGTGTGGGAAGAAGCAGCTTCGGCTGATTCGGGAAAGCGCCCAGCCTTGTAGGCAATTATCGGCTTGGTTCTGGCATAAGCTCGGGCCGCCGACATAAAGCGCCTGGGGTTGGAAATTGATTCAATGTACATCAGGATGGATTTGGTGTTTTCGTCCTCGCCGAAGTAATCAATCAAATCGCCAAAATCTATGTCCAGGGCATTGCCAATGGAAACAAAATAAGAGAAACCTATTCTCTCTTCAAGAGACCAGTCCAGGATTGAAGTGCAGAGAGCTCCAGATTGGGAGATAAAGGCAATATGTCCGTTAAGAGGCATGTCGGCCGCAAAACTGGCGTTCAAGTTCAGGCCAGGTGAGATAACTCCGAGGCAATTCGGCCCCAGGATGCGCATCCCCAGATATTTTTTCTTCTCGGCCAAAATTTGTTCTTCCAGAGCGCGGCCCTCAGGCCCGATTTCTCTGAAGCCGGCCGAGATGATGATTATTCCCATGATTCCTGCTTCCCCGCATTCAGCCACGATTTTTGGGACCTGGGGCGCAGGAGTGCAGATTACAGCCAGGTCGGGAGTCCGGGGCAGTAGTTTAACCCCAATGAAACAGGGGATACCCATCACCGCTTCCACCGCCGGGTTGACTGGATAGACAACGCCCCGATAGCCGCCGGTGATCAGATTTGATAGAATTTTTCCCCCGACGCTCTTTGGGTTGGGAGTAACGCCGACCAGGGCTATTCGCTGCGGCCTAAATATTTTATCCAGAGTTTCCAGTTCTTCCATTTCAGAACTCCAGTTTTAATTCTGAGGCTCTCAGCTCAGGCTGTTCTGTCTTCAGATTTAGGCTGAAAGCAGGAAAAGCAATCACAATTTTAGTCTAAATCCAGTGGAAATTGTAGTGCCTGGAGTGCCGTAACCGTAGACCAATTCATAGCGGGTATTGAAAAGATTGTCAATCTTCAAAAATAAGCTGCAGCGATTTTTAAGATCATAGCTCAGAACAAAATTGGAAATGAGAGCCGGTTTTAAGGTGACGGCCCTGGCCGGGACTTCGGAATAATCAACATCAAACCTCTGACTTAAATAGTAAAATTCCAGGGAGGTTCTAATCATATGAAGGGAATAATTCAAGCTAAGATGAATCGTATCTCTTGGCCGCCGTACCAACTGGGTTTTAGTATCCTGGTCCACAGCTCTGAGATGGGTCCAGATAATATTTAGGTCCAGAGCTTCAAGCAGTTTGGCTTCCAGAGAAGATTCCAAGCCCCGAGTCATAACCCGGCCTAGATTCTGATAACCTGAGCCAAAATAAAATTGGATAAGATTTCGGTAATGAGATTCAAAATAAGTCAGAGAAATTACCAACTCCTTGCCTATGGTTTTTTCCAACCCCACATCCCAGCCGAGATTCTTTTCCGGCTTCAGTTGCTGATTGCCGATAGGACCGAGATAATCAGGCGGGGCGTAGAGCTGATATAGGGATGGAGCCTTAAAGCCGCTGCCGAGGGTTGATTTAAGCCGGGCTTCAATTCTTGGCAAGTTAAAACTGGCTGCCACCCTGAAGGTCAGAGCTGAACCAAAATCCCGGTAGTGGTCATAGCGAAAACCAGAAGTCAGAGATAATTGTTTCCAGCGCCTGGTTTGATGCTGGAGGTACAAACCCATCCCGACGGCCTTCTTCATCGGAAAATTGCTTTCATAATTTCCCCAGGGGCTAAAGTAGGAGTAGTCTGAACTTCCTTCTTCTATTTTGTAATCAAGACCAAACAACAAGACCTGGTATTGATCCAGGAAAAGATTATTCTGCCAGTCAAGCTTAAAAAAGCGGCTTTGATAGAGAGCTGTTTCGCTTTCTCCAGGATGAAGGTCGTCGGCCGGATTGTCATTCCGGCGGTGATTAGCTTCAAAGCCCAAGATGAGTTTTTGTTGCCAGCGGAAGTGGAAGAAAGATCCAGCAAATTCTATCCGGTTAAAAAAGAAACTGGCTTTCTGGATAGAGTTCGGGTCATCACCATAAGCACCGCCGAAGTTATCCAGCTCTGAGCGGCTGAAAAGAGCTCTGGTCTGGAAGACGATGCTGAGCTTCCTGGAAGGCGAGAATTGAAGTCTTAAAGCCAGGCTTTGCTGATTGAAACCGTCGGCTTCGCTGTTACCGGAAAAAGCCGAGCTGGCTGAAGATAGGCCCTGAGTATTAAAACTGCTGAAATCCAGGGCGAAAGAAAAAGAGTTGAGCTTTTGAGCCAGGCCGAAATTGCCCTGCCAGGTTTGATAAGAGCCAAAAAAGCCGGTTAGGGTTACTTCCCGCTCTGAGGGCTCGGTGGTGATCAGGTTGACGACTCCAGCTAAAGCATCTGAACCGTAAAGGGTGCTCTGCGGCCCCCGCAGTATTTCTATCCGGTCAATAAGAGATAGATTAAAAAGATTAAAATTGAAAGAGCGGCTGGGAGCAATTGGGTCATTTATTTCCAGACCATCTATCATGAATAGAGTATGCTCAGAACTGGCGCCCCTTAAGAAAAGAGAGCCTGAGCCACCGGCAAAACCGTTTTGGAGGAAAAAAGCGCCTGGAACGAGAGAAAATATTTTCTCCGGTTGAACCAGACTGAAGGGGATTAGCTGCTTGGTCTTAATGAGAGTTATGGCTGAGGCTATTTCTTTGACCGGGGATTCCAGTCGGGTGGCGGTGACCACAACCTCATGATGAATGCTTTCCGGCTGATTCTGGGTTTGCTGCTTGTCCTCAGCCTTTAGGTTTGATGGTAAACGAGAAACGAGACATAATAGCAAAAGGGAAAAGATAATTTTTTTCACTCATTCTCCTTTCCCCCCGCTTGAAGATTGCTTGAAATTCTCATCCTTTCTTCCACCCGAAGAAAAGAGAGCCACGGGTTCAAGGCAGGTATCCTGACTCTCGGGTCTTCCTCCTCCCTGGCCTTCCCACCCCTCAGGGCAGTGGCTTTCTCAGGGAATCGTCGCCGATTACAGTAGCGGGGGCTGTGTCCGCTTTCCACGGACTTCCCTGTCTCTTAAACCTCGCGATTTAATATTCTAATCTGGAGAATGATATTGTCAAGACGAAGGGCTGCCCTCTCTCAAAAATAGACGAAAAGGTTTGGCAGCTTCCCCTAAAATAGGTTTAGAATGAGCTCTTCTTTGGCTTTGGAGTTCGGCTCAAGAAAAAAGCCCTGCTGGGGTAAGAGCAGGGCTTGGGGTGAAGGGCAAGGAAGGAGGGTATTAAAGAAAGGAGGGTTTCTCTATTGGATTTAAGAATGTCTTAGCCATTAACATCTTCATAGAGTTTAACTAATATTAACGGAGGTTAGTTGCATTTATGAATATTGGTGGATACTATTAAGCACTTAATACAGATATAGATAATCTCTGGATATTCTTAATTATTCTTTTTTTCCCCTTTCTGATAACAAATTTTATTTTATCACAAAAATAAAATAAATGCAAGAAAAATCTTAGATATTTTATTTTTTGCCTAAAAAAAGCTTTTAAGAGCTTTATTTGAGCAATAAAATTCTCTGGATTGAGCTTTTTTTCGGAGTTAGTAGCTTTTTTATCAGCCTATTTAGTACTAAAATAGCCTTCGGAAGGCGAAAAATATACGATAAATGATTAAAATATGCCCAAAGCAGGCCGTTTTTATGGAGGAAAGACCATGAATAAGGAAAATTTTAAGAAATTTGGCTATGAATTGATAGACTGGATAGCTGATTACCTGGAAAATGTGGAACAATATCCGGTAAAATCAACGGTCCAGCCCGGCGAGATTAAAGCTCATCTTCCCAGCTTTCCTCCTCAGCACCCAGAAGAAATGGAAGCTATTATTGAAGACTTTAAGAGAATTATCCTCCCGGGTCTGACTCACTGGCAGCATCCGGGCTGGTTTGCTTACTTTCCCTCTAACAACAGCCCAGCTTCTATTCTTGGGGAACTTCTTTCGGCCGGACTCGGCACTCAGGGGATGGTCTGGCAGACATCTCCTGCCTGTACCGAGCTGGAAGAGGTGGTTATGGACTGGTTGCGACAGATGATCGGTCTGCCTGAGGGTTATGCTGGCGTTATCCAAGATACGGCCTCAACAGCCACGCTTTGTGCTCTTCTGGCAGGTCGGGAAAAAGCTACTGGCTATAAGATAAATGATACCGGCTTTGCCGAAACCCTGAGGGTTTATGCTTCAGAGGAGGCCCATTCCAGCGTGGAAAAAGGAGTAAAGATTGCGGGTTTCGGTCGGAAGAACCTGGTTTACATAGCAACTGATAACGAGTTAGCTATGATTCCGGGTGAGCTGGAAAAGGCTATCCAGGGCGACCTCAAGAAGGGTTTTAAGCCAGCCTGTGTGGTAGCCACTGTGGGCACGACTTCTTCCGGGGCCGTAGACCCGCTGAAACCTATCGGTGAAATATGCCAGAAATATGGCTTGTGGCTTCATGTTGATGCCGCTTACGCCGGAACAGCAGCCATTCTCCCCGAAAAACGGTGGGCTCTGGAAGGAGCGGAATACTGCGATTCGTTGGTTTTCAACCCTCATAAGTGGATGTTGACTAACTTTGATTGCTCTGCCTTTTACGTCAAAGAACCTCAGCTTTTGACCAGGACCTTTGAGATTCATCCAGAATACTTGAAAACAGGGGTTGATGCTGTGGTCAAAAACTTCCGTGATTGGGGGATTCAGTTGGGCAGGCGTTTTCGGGCTCTTAAGCTGTGGTTCGTGCTTCGGAGTTATGGTGTGGAAGGCATCAAAAAAATAATTCGTAAACACATTCATTTAGCTGAGCTTTTCAAGGAAGAATTATCGCGGGATAAAAAATTTGAAATTATGGCACCGGTTTATTTTAGCCTGATTTGTTTTAGACTAAACGACGGCCGGGGAGAAATTGAACTTAACCAGCTCAATCAGAGACTTCTGGAAGCGATTAATTCTACCGGCCGGGTGTATTTAACCCACACTGCACTGAAGGGAAAATTTACTCTTAGGCTGGTGGTTGGCCAGAGAACAACAGAGGAAAGACATGTGCGGCAAGCTCTCCAGATCATAAGAGACAAAGCTGAGGAGCTTTTGAAAAGCTGAGGTTGCTTTTCCAGGTTAAAGAAAAGGAAATGGTGGTTGAATAAACCGGGGTGTGATGGGTGAGCGCTTGATTCAAAGCAGCTGGCTGTTTGAAAGGGGAATATTTCCAGTCATTGATCTTTTTGGGTCTTTTTTTAAGTTGTTGTAAACTGGTTTTCCCGTGGCAATCGGGATTCAGCCTGATTTTATTTTCCGGGAGAAGGGCTCCAGCGAAATTCATTCTTCGGGTCAGGAATCCTGAGGTAATAACCCCAGGCTCCACCACCCTGCAAGACTTTAATCAAGATTTTGTTCCAGCCTGCTTTTAAGTTGACCCGGACGCGGTCCTGGTCGGGATAAGCTCCGCGGTAGCTGGGATTGGTATGAACCAGAAGGTCATTAACCCAGAGCCTCAGGCCGTCGTCGCTTCCCAGCAGAAGAGTTACCTGACGGTCATCGGGCGAATAAAGGTAGGTCAAACCGTAAGCTACGGCTTGCTCGTTGGGTTGAAGGAGCTGGTGCAGAGCCACCAGACCGACGCTGGTCGCCCTAATCTGCTTCCAGGATATGGGTTGAGAATTTTTCCCGAGATAAGTCTTGTTGAGTCTGATTTCAGTTTCTGGAGGGTAGGGAGTTATCAGATAATTCATGTCGGGTGCTTCAAAAGGGCCGATGATCTGCCAATCCAGAGCAAAGTTCTGTTGAGCAGGGATTAGGTTAAAGCCCACAATGGCCAGGTCATAACCGCTGGCTCGGGCTTCTTTTCCAGTAACCTCCAGGATGAAAGTTGTATCTTCAGTAGTAATTTCCTGGGCTTTGAGGGTCAGCACATCTATCACCACTTCTGGATTATAGGCATTGATCTTACCCAGAGTCAGGTATTCAGGTTGAGAAATCTGGCGAGTTTCTGCCTGGCCGGATGTTTCCTGGTCTTTTTTCTGTCCTTTAGTTTCTTGCTCAATATCAGCCTTATCTCCTGTTTCCTTACCCGCTTCTTCCTCAGATACTGGTTTCTCTTTAAGGATTGACCAGTTCCCAAACCCCGGCCCTTTTAAGTAATAGATCTGGAGATTGTAAAGGTCGTGGAGTTCGGCCTTCACAGTTAGCTTGGCTCGGTAACCGGGCTGGATACCTTCGGAAGTTATAGCCTGATACCGTCTTCCGCTCTGGTCATAATAGGAAGTGAGAATCTGGGAAAGAGATGGACCTTGAAAGCTGAAACCACTGACTTTATCCAGAAACCTGATTTCAGTCCCTTCGGGTGCCTCAGTCTTTACCCAGAGCGGCTGGGAAAAGTTATCCTTTGTTTCCAGGGCGAAAGGTAACCGTTTTTCCATCGGAGGTAGAGGGGGGAAAGGTTTGTGGGGCTCAGCCTGATACCAGTAAGCCACTGAGCTGTAGTAATCCGAACGGTCGTTGGCGTGGCCATGCTCAATTGTAACCCTGAGGGATTTAAAAAAGGGAATAGGGTCGGTCAGGTGATAACGGAAAACTGTGGCTTTAGCTCCTACTTGAAAATCTTCTTCCTGAAGAGAACACCCGTAATAAAGGTGATTACCTTCCCTCATTCCCCAGGCATCAGAAAAATAATCTTCGCTTCCAGTGCCGTGAAGGGAAGGAGTTTCCTCGCCGTCAACGTATATCATATCATCGCCTTCGCCCCACCAGCCCATGGACCTCTGTAAAACGCTCAGGTTGCAACCCACATAATGGCCCTGCCCCACGGCTTCAAGGATAAGATAATTGCGTCCAGGTTCGCCGGGAAATTCTTGGCGGTATTGAGCATGAAAGTAGGGCACCTCCGGCTTGATATCTTCAAGTTGTCTGTAATCAATGTAATAATAGAAAGAATTAACTGCCCGACTGCCTTCGTTAGTTACGGTTATTTTTGCTGACCAGCGGAAAGGCATGTACCAGTAACAGTTCAGAGCCCGCCCCTCTGATGAGCGGACGATGGGAATGGAGTTCAGATTACGTTCAAGTCCATGGCCCACAGCGAAAAAGTCACCGAGGGGGGCTTCCACCGAAGGATTGTCCTCCCCATCCCAGTACATTCTTAGCACTAACTTCCGGCCATAAAAAGCTTCGGCTGAAATGGTCATCCAGATATGATGAATGGCTGCTGGTCCTTTTATTTCAGCCAGGACTGCAGTCTGACCGGGAGCAATGGTCAGGGCATCCCGGTTACCTCCGGTGGGGTCAAAAGAGGAGATTCTTTTGCTCCGGAAGTTCTGCTTTTCAGCCAGGGAAGACAGGATGTTCTGGCTATGAGCCAGATTGAAGATTAAAAGAAAAACAAAACCTATGAGAATTAAAGCTGAAAGCTTTTTGGCTGAACTAAAAGCTGCCATCTTCGGACCTCTTCCAGAGAATTCTATTATTATAAAATTATAACCTTTTTGCTCTTAATAAATCTATCGGGCCAAGGGCAGACCCGAACCCAAATAAGTAATGAATGCTCAGGGTTGTTGAAATTCAGAAGCTAAAGAATGTTTTCAAAAATAGCCTTATAGAGTCCGTTTGGGATTTTACTTTATGGGTGATTTCCTGCGCTGAAAGGCTGGGCCGGGTTTCTAAGATGAAAAGAATGCTGACCCGACTAAAATGGCTGGAAATATTTTTTCAGCCGGGTGAGGAAAATGGCTTAGGTTTTATCTCTTAATCCCGCACGTAGGTCAGCCACTTCTGATATTTCGGATGCTTGCCAGAGACCACCTCTCTGTAAGTCTGAGCGACCCTGGTGGTAATCGGTCCGGGCTGACCGTTTCCTATGATATAAATCGGGCCATCCGTTTGATTATCCGAGAAATCAGCCACCTTGACTATGGAAGTCAATTCAACGGCTGTTCCGCAGAAGAAGGCTTCATCGGCTTTGAACAGGTCTTCTTTGAGGATGGGAGCTACTTTTGTTTTGTATCCAAGGTCGGCCGCAATCTCCAGCAAGCTGGTTCTGGTGATGCCTTCCAGAATGGATTCGCTCCGGTCATTGGTGTGTATAACTCCATCTTTAACGATACAGATGTTTTCTCCAGGTCCTTCAGCAATTCTGCCCTCCAGGTTGAGGAAGATGGCTTCATCATAACCGCGTTCGCGGGCTTCAGTGCCGTTAATCATAGATTGGACATAAACTCCGCCCAGTTTGGCGGAGAGGTCTAACTGGGAAATATGGATTCTTCTTTTAGGAACTATGCAGGCATTAACACCCTGGCAAGCTTTTTCGCCCAGATAGGCTCCCCATTCCCAGGCGCCGATGACCAGTTCTACCGGTGAGAACTTTGGAACCAGACCCAGGTTTCCGTAAGAATAAAAGAGGAGTGGTCTGATGTAGGCGCTGTCCAGCTGATTTTCTCTCATTACCAGCTTGCAGGCTTCAATAACTTCTTCTTTTGAATAGGGAACCGTCATCTTGATGACTTCAGCAGAATGGAAGAAACGGTCAATGTGTTCTTTAAGACGGAAAATGGCTGGGCCTTTATCTGTGAAATAGGCTCTGATGCCCTCAAAGGTGCAGGTTCCGTAATGAAGGGCATGCATCATGGGATGGAAAATTCCTTCAGACCAGTCGTATAATTTCCCCATGTACCAATATTTTTTGGCTTTAGCAAAATGAGTGTTAGAAAACATATAAGACTCCTTTAGTTGAATTTTTTATTATAAAGAATACCCCCGCGGCTGTTAAAGAATGGTTCAACCTTAGAATCTAAGTTCTCTATGATCACTGATAAGACCCTTAGCTTTGAGAAATACTATTAACATAATCAAGAAAAAAAGAAAAGTCTTAAATTTTCAGGACCCAGGTTCATAATAAGACCGAGCCTCATGGGTTACTTTCTTCACCTGACCTGACTCAAGAAGTTGCTGCAGGGTCAGGCTCAGCTCTTCCCTGGTCAGGCCGAGGGAATGTTCCAGGTCTTCCAGGCTGACCGGCCTGCGGCGGATAATTGAGAGGATGGCTTGAGAAATGTCTTCTGGTGCCCGGTCCTGCTCTTTTTTTCGGAATCTGGCCACCACTTCAGCTTTTTCCCCAAAAAACTCTTTTATTCTGTTCAGTTCTTCGGGCGAGAGGGGCTTGGCCGTTTTCTCGGCCGGCGGCCTGACCACGGTGTTGAGATGTATTTTGTCGGGTTTTATTTTCTCGGCAGCTTCCTTCAGCTTCTTCAGATGGGCGGGCGAATCATTGATGCCCCTAACCAGCAAAACTTCCAGCCAGAGCTGGCCCTTGAATTGCCTCCGGAATCTGATAAGCCCTTCAATTATTTTTTCCACCTTTAACCCGGGATGAGGACGGTTGACCCGCTCAAACACTTTTTGAGTGGCCGCGTCCAGTGAAGGCACTACCACATCAGCCCTTTCCAAGTCTTTTCTGACTTCCGGACGAGAGAGTAAGGTGCTATTGGTCAGAACGGCCACCGGAATGGTAGAAATTTTTTTGATGCTTCTTATGAGCTGGCCGATGGATTTATTAAGAGTAGGCTCGCCTGAGCCAGAAAAGGTGATGAAATCAACCCGGACTCCAGTTTTCAGGAATTCTTTTATTTCTTCTAAAATCTGTTTTTCCGAAAAAAAGCGCCTCCGCCTGACCGTAGTCTTTTTGGTGCGGCCCAGCTGGCAGTAAAGGCAACTCAAACTGCAGGTTTTGAATGGCAGCAGGTCCACGCCCAGGGAATAGCCAAGCCGCCTAGAAGGCACGGGGCCATAAAGATGGGGAAAGTTTTTTTCTTTCATAATCTTTCCTTCTTAAATGATTGTTGATTTAACAATTATAAAGGATTTCCGGGAGATATTGGTAGAGCCAGCCCTTAAAAGATTTTGGATTTTATTTATGGAGAACAAGCTTGTGACGGGGGCTGTGAGCATGATGAAATGCTTATTCTAGAGCCTTGGTTGATATTTTCTTTTTCTCTATTAGGTAGTATCATCTCATCTGTCCGCTTTCACCTGGAGCCTAATTTTGAGTATTAGGGAGACAGGATGAGAAAATATCTAGTAGCCATCTTAATCCTTGGGTTTTGTAATCTAGCTTGCTCGGCGCATCCCGGCAAGACCAACGAAGAGATTCGGCAGGTTCTGGAATCGCAGAAAGAAGCCTGGAATCGGGGAGACCTGGAAGGCTATATGGTCTATTACTGGAAATCCGATGAGCTGACCTTTCAGTCCGGGGCTAATAGAATCAAGGGCTGGAATACCCTTTACGAGCGGTATAAGAAAAGTTATTCCGGCGAGAAGATGGGCCAGCTAGATTTCTTAGACCTTGAGGTGAAGCTCCTTGGCCGCGATTATGCCTTTGTTCTGGGCCGGTGGAGGTTGATGATTAAGGACGAAGAGAAAGGTGGGGTTTTTACCTTAATCCTGAAGCGGTTTCCCGCAGGTTGGCGCATCATCCACGACCACACTTCTTGAAGTGAGGCAGAAGGCAGTATTTCTGCTTTTTCCAGAATAAAAGTTTGTTCCAACTTTTAGCAACCAGGCCCAGCTGGTGTAAAAATTGGTCCGCAAGTATAAAAGTGCCGGGTCAATAAAGTCCTTTCATAATCATTTTTTATTGCCTCATTTGAGTTTTAAGAATATTTGGCCTCGCCACCCTGTTTTAAAAGACAAAACAAAAAAGGAGGTGGTTATTTTCAATCACGGTTATGGAAGACCTGGCTTTTTTTGCGAATAACAGGTCGCTTGAGGTCTTGATTTTTATAAGACTTTCTTACTGATTATCTTTTGTTTTTATAGATTTCTATGAATCTTTCCAGGGAGCGGTCGTAGGTTTTTTCCACATCGTCGGGGAAAAAGCAGGCCGGCAGTTCCCGGTGGCTCCAGTGGTAGGCCAGGCATTCGCAGCAGATTCCCTTACGCTCGCAGGGCTCCCAGGAGCAGTTGCATCTTTTCAGGTTCTTTTCTACCCGGCATTCCGCCATAAATCCTCCTGTGATAAAGTCTATAAAACATAGATATTTTTAAATTAATTTAGCAAATATAGGATAAAACATCTTATTCGATAATCCTTTTCTCTAGATCAATCAAACGCTTGGATGAATTACCTTCTTTAAATTCTTTTATTCTTCTTTCAGCCAGCAAAAAATATTCTTTATTTATTTCATAACCAACATAATGACGTCCTGTTTTTAGGGCGGCTATACCGGTCTGGCCACTTCCAATAAAAGGGTCAAGGATTACTTCGTTCGTAAACGTATAAAGCTGGATTAACCTATAAGGTAGTTCGATGGGGAATGGAGCCGGATGGCCGATCTTAGTCGCTGATTCTGCCGGGAAGTTCCAAACGCTCTTGGTAAATTCTAAGAATTCTTCTTTGGAGATAGAGGGCTTTCTGTTTGGAAGTGTTTTTCTGGTAAATGACTTTTTCGAAAAAACGAGTATATATTCATGAATATCACGCAGTATTGGGTTTTTTGCTGATTTCCAGGTTCCCCAGGCGGTAGAGGGGCTAACGCTCGTGCCTTTGTTCCAGATTATTTCACCTCTCATGAGAAAGCCGAGATCTATCATGTCCTGGATGATAAAAGTATGAAGGGGAAGATAGGGTTTCCGCCCCAGGTTAGCTATATTAATACATGCTCTGCCTCCTGGCACAAGAACCCTATAAACTTCTTTCCAAACTCTTTTTAGGAAGGCTCTATACTCTTGGAGGGTTAGATTCTGGTCATATTCCTTTCCGACGTTGTATGGCGGAGAAGTAACCATTAAATGAATGCTGTTATCTGGGAGTTCATCCATCGTTTCGCTTGATTTAATGAAAATCCTGTTAAGTTTTGAAGGTTCTATCTTATTTTCAGAATATTCTACGGGTTCTTCTTTGGGCATGTCCTCATAAAGACGACTTTTATAAAATCTGCTTGAATCGTGATTTATTCTGCCAGGTGAACCAAAAGCGCTAGTTTGAGTCCCAGCACTCTTTCTCCGATAATTTATTAACTTCAGTCTTCTTTCCATAACTCAACCCGCCTCTTATAAGGACTTATCTTTATTTTATGCTTTTTCCATTCAATAGGAATATATTTAGAACCATTTCTATTAATAAGGTTATTCATAGCATTCAGAGATAGTTCGACACACAGCGAGGGTTTGTGCCGGGCTTCGGTAACTTAATATAATTTTCTCTTCCAAGTTCTTTAAAAATTGCTATTTGATTATCTAATGGTATATGGAACAATCCTCCTTTATTTCCCCAATTGATCTGCACTAATATAATATCACAACTTGGATGATAATGTCGCTGAAATTCTTTTGCTTTTTGAGGATCAACTGTCCAGATCAATTTTATCCCGGACAGTTTATTACCAGATATCGTCTTAATTGAAATAGGCAGATTGAATAGTTTTACATCAGCTTCTGGATTGGTTATAGGTAAGTTAGTATCTACATTTTCTTCGCCAAACTTGTAAATCAACAAAGCAATTATTATTTTTTCTCTAACCGACCCTGCCTCCATTCCTGTTTTGCCAGCCCGAGAGCTTTCAACTTCTGCCAGCTGAAAAAGGTAGGGCAGCCGTCGCTGTATTTTCCTAATTATGTTTTGATCTTCAAAAAGTAGATTTAATGGATGTTCCAATTCAGTCTCCTCTATAAATGACGTTCAAGTCTCAGAAAAATACTCATTACTTGCCTAGCAAAATAATAATTACAAAAACAGTAAATATTATATTGGATTAAGCAAGCAATTTCTAATTGGTGTATGGGGTCAATACATCAGTGACACTTTTGCCCAGGATTTTTTGGCAATCAATTGCCCTCTTCGTTGATGTCTGTGGCCCAGTGCATAAGTTGGTC
>Ga0078972_1002458_pt1 | contig 61169 bp, 59 predicted proteins | sample YelNatPaOPGAMG01_FD_67568 | JGI IMG/M metagenome (GOLD analysis project Ga0078972, IMG submission 67568) | Hot spring thermophilic microbial communities from Obsidian Pool, Yellowstone National Park, USA - OP-RAMG-01 (SPADES assembly) (version 2) | ecosystem: Environmental > Aquatic > Thermal... | reverse complement strand
CAAATCCGCCAACAACAACAGCAACAGGAACACTCTACAAAACCTACTCGAATGGGATAGGTTATCTTCAAGCAGCCCAGAACATCAAAAACTTCATGGAAACCAATCATAGAAGTCCAAACTATGCTTCCACCGTAATCGGGAAAATAAACTACCCAAGTCTCATCTACGCCTACGCCAAAATAATAAACTTCTACAACAACAATGAGAGACTACGGAATTATGTAACAATAAAGAAAATTTCTTCTTGATTATTTAGCCAAATAGGCTTTGATTTACTATGACTCCACGAAAAGAGAATTTGTTGACATGCCAATGAATCCCACTTCCCAGTTTTTTTGGGAGAGAATAAGAATTTTATCCAAAATTTTATATCTTTTATTATTTTTTCCGTAAATTATTTATGAGCATACTATGTTAAAATGAAGTAGTCCCTCAATATTTGATGCTTTCTTATAATAAGATTTATATAACATTAAAAAATGAATGTATGTATAAGCCATTCTATTGGAGGTTAAGTGATGTCAGAGGAAAATGTTGTATACATTGGAAACAAACCCGTCATGAACTATGTGTTGGCCGTTGTAACCCAAATGAACGGCGGAGCTGATGAAGTGATATTAAAAGCCCGTGGGAGAGCTATAAGCCGGGCTGTGGACGTTGCCGAGATTGTGAAAAATCGTTTCATACCGGACATCAATGTTGCCAACATTGATATTTCCACAGAGGAGATCATTGGTAACGAAGGAACAGCTACAAATGTTTCAGCAATTGAAATCCAATTAAGAAAATAAAAATTTTGCAATTTTTTATGGGGGACGGTCGGGGGGGATCATCAATCCCCATTTTACATTCTTTAAATTCCCCGACCAAACTCGTCCTTAGGGGGGATCATGTAAATCATCTACCTCCTTAATATTCTAATGCCTATTATCACCGCAACTATGATTATTAATATTCCTAGGATATAATATGCGAATACTGGGGTTGGACCTTCCTTTTTTTCACTATCCAGTGAATACAAGTAGCCGTTCTCTGATGCAAAGTATATTGTTTTCCCATAAACTACTGGGGAAGATCTTATTGGCGAATTAAACAGATAATAGCCTGGTGAAAATTTCCATTCTTCCTTTCCACTATATTTATTTAGGACATATAATGTTCCATCATCTGATCCAAAGGCCACATAATTATCAAAAAGGGCTGGGGTTGACTTTATAGGTCCTCCAGTTTGATACGACCACTTTAACTGCCCATCCCTAGTATCAAGGCAGGTGAGATTACCATTATCCGATCCTATGAACAAGCTGTTGTCTTTTTCATCTATGGTGGGGGATGAATACACTTTATTGCCAAGGTTGTATTTCCATTTCATTGTCCCGTCACTATCATTAAAAGCATAAAGGTTGCCATCATTTGAAGCAACATAGACTGTCCCATTATAAAAAGCCGGGGTTGAATATATAGCATCTCCGGTAGTGTAATTCCATATTTCGGTCCCGTTTCCCGTTCCGATTGCATATAATCTCCCGTTTGTCGCTGCAACATATAATGTATCATTCACAAGTATTGGTGAGGATTTTATTGAATCGCCTAGATATAAATCCCATTTTTTTCCACCGGTTTCTATGTCTATGGCATAAACACGGCAATCATTTGACCCTATATAAACAGTATCATTTGAAACTGCGGGTGAAGACTCTATAGCGTTACCAGTTTTGAACTTCCATTTCAATTCACCAGTTTCCGCATCTATAGCATAAAGATATCCATCCATTGAACCTATAAATAATGTTCCATTTTTTATTGCAGGTGAAGATACTATCCTAGCGCCAGTTTTGTAATCCCAAAGGATCATACCATCTTCAAGGTTTATTGCATATATTTTCCCATCCAAAGATCCAATATACGCTATCTTGTTAAATATTGCCAGCGAACCCTTAACTGGCCCCACATTAATTGTCCATGTATGTGGGGCGAAATCGCTTGGCTCATCCAAGAAACCCGTATTTTCCGGGTTTCCATGGAACATTGGCCAGTCAACAGCAGAAATAGGACTTAAAATAATGGATAATATTATGAATCCCATGATAATCTTTTTCATGATATCAACCTCCTTTTATATGTCTCTATTGAATCTTATCACACCCACTGTAAAGAATATGAGGGTGAATGCGAGGAGTATTAGTATGTTGGACCATATTTCAGTTATGCCCGCTCCTTTTAGTATCACAGCCCTTAGGGCGTTATTTGCATATGTTAATGGAAATAGGTATGCTATTTTTTGGAAGAACCATGGCATGGTTTCTATTGGATAGAAGACTCCTGATACGAACATCATGGGCAGTTGGAATGGCATCATCATTTGCATGTAATCTTCTTGCGTTTCTGCCCTTGAGGATATCATTATACCAAAGCCCACAAAACATAGAGCTGTTAATACGAGTAGGAGTATGGTTAAAAGCATGCTCCCTTTTATTGTTATCCCGAAGAGCACGATGGCAAATATGAGCAGTATTAGGGCTCTTCCTGTTTCTGTTATGAGTTTTGAGATTATTTTACCGCCGACTACAGTCGCTATACTTGTTGGTGTCATGAAGAGTCTTGCAAGTTCCCCTGTTTCCCTTTCACCTGCGATTGAACGTCCCATACCACCCATACATGCGAACATTATTGTCATTGCAAGTATGCCGGGGATTAGGAAGTCCATGTATTTTACATCCCCATATATTTTATCAACTTCAAAGTTTATGGTGTTCACAATCTCTTGAAGTGTGTTGGAACTTTGATTCATGGCACCCATTTGACTTTCTATTTGCATTTTTTTGATTCCGATTTCTCCGGATATCCTTGTGAATAATATTTGTGTTGCTGGTACAATTGCCTGGGTTGCAAGTTGGTCTGATGAATCAACATATAGGATGACGGTTGGGGATTGTTTACTTTCTATATTATCATAATCTGGTGGTAGTATAATAGCGGCTTTAACTTTGCCCGAGTTGACCATCTCTTTTCCCTGGTCTGGGTCTGATATCACTTCTTTGACATCATACAAGCTCATATTTTTTATAGCGGCTACTGTCTGGTCGGTTACTGGGCCGTGGCTTTGTTCTACAATGGCTATGGGAATGTTTTCGAGCGAACCTCCCATCCCATAACCGAAGAATACTATGGCGATTATTGGGAATAATATTATGGATATTAGGCGTGGTTTGTGCCTCCATAATTCTAGTAGGTCTTTTTTGATCATCCACATGACTTTTTTTGTTTCCATGGTTTATTCCACCTTTTTGGATGTTACTTTTATGAACACATCCTCTAGACTCGGATCCTTTGTTGAGATGGACTTTATAATTCCATTGTTGTCTAGGATGGTTTTTATGACTGCGTTAACGCCGTTGTTTGAGCTTTCGTTTATTTTTATTGTTATACGGTTACTGTGGTGCTTTTTAACTTCCATTGTCATTGGGAGTTTCCTTATTTCATTGATGATTTTATCTGTGAGGTTAACTATGAACACGCTTATCTCTTTACCTTCTCTCTCAACTATCCCAGTTTCCCCGCCTTCTTCCTTTATCTTTTTTAATATTTTAGCTATTTTCGACTCTTTTTCTTTGATCACAGCATCTTTAAGCGCTTGGGGTGTGTCGAAGGCTGCGAGGACTCCCTGGTTTATTATGCCTACTTGATCGCAGAGTAATTCTACTTCGTACATGTCATGTGAGCAGAGTATTATGGTGTGTCCTTCATCGTTCAGTTCGTTTATAAGATCCCATAGTACTCTTTTTGTTGTTGGGTCTAGGCCAATGGTTGGCTCATCCAGGAATAGGATTTCTGGTTGGTGTATTAGGCTGGCTACCAGGGAGACTTTTTGTTGTTGTCCGCCTGATAGGTGTCTTACAAGTTTGTTTTCTGCGTATTTTATGTCGACCATTTCCATGAGTTCGTTTATTCTTTCTTCTTTTAGTTCTGGTGGCATTCCATAAAAATCGGCGCATAATTCCACGTTTTCTCTTACTGTAAGGTCTTTGTATAGGCTTACGAGTTGTGGTACCATTCCTATTTTTTGTCTGACGTTGTCTGGTTCTTTTATTATGTCGTATCCTGCAACTTTGGCCGTGCCACTGGTAGGTGGTATGAGGCATGTGAGCATTTTTATCGTGGTTGTTTTACCAGCTCCATTGGGGCCTAGGAATCCGAATATTGTCTTGTTTTTTATTTTCATGTTCAGGTTGTTGACTGCTGTGAAGTCTCCATACTTTTTTGTTAGATTGAAGGTTTCTATGGCGTATTTCATCTTTTCACGTCCTTTCTTTTTGGTGGTATGTCTTCCCAGAATTCTTCCCAGATTTTTGTGATATGATTTTCCATTATATGTTTGATTTTTTTGACTGTTTCTTCGCCTTGTGGTGTTATATTGTAGTATTTCACTTTTTTACCGCCTTTCAGCTCCCATTCGCCTTTTATAAGTCCTTTGTCTTCGAGTTCGTGTAGTATTGGGTAGATTATACTTGGGCCTGGTGGTTTTATTTTGTTGGATACGCCTCGTATTGTATAGAATTTGTGGAGTTTTTTCATTATCTCGTATCCGTGGGTTCTTTTTTTATTTATCATGAGTAGGATTATTGTTTTCCCGAATCCTCTCATGAAACTTTTTATTAGGTGATTTTTGTAGTCTTTCATTGGGGGTGTACTCCACAAGTTTATATAAGTTTTGTGATATATCAGTTTTTGATATATATAAATTTTATCCCCAAAAAATAATAAAATGGAGAAATGGGATTCAACATGAAACTTGGATTTTCCACCTTGGCACTATTCATGAAAACACTCGAAGAAATGTTGGAAATAGCATCAAAAGACGGCTTCCAACTCATAGAAATACTCTGCGAAGGCCCATATTGGCCCAGAAGATTACTAGAAGATAAATTATTCCCAGAAGCCCTAGGATCCTATGATATTGAATTGTTCCTACATGCACCCACAATCGACCTTAACCCTGCCAGCATAAACCAGGGAATCAGAGAAGAAACCAAAAAACAGACAATGGAAACCATAGACCTAGCCTATCATATCGGTGCAACCACTATAACAACCCACCCAGGACTTATACACAGAAAAGATGATAGAGTAAGGAAAATGGCGCTTGAATTCGCGAAGGAAACGTTAAAAGAATGTTCTATTTACGCAGATGATCTTGGAGTTAAACTTTCCATTGAAAACATGCCAGGAAAATACTCCTACCTTTGCAACAATCCAATAGAACATGAACAATTCATCAAAACCTGTGACTGTTTCGCTACAGTGGACACTGGCCACGCCAACACAACAGAAGACCTTGAAAAATTCTTCAAAATTGAAAATATAGCATACCATCATATAAATGACAATAACGGTAAAAAGGATGAACACTTACCAGTTGGAGAAGGCACCCTCAACTTAAAACTGCTCAAACACGTGAAAAAGGGTATAATAGAACTTAACAATTATCAAAATGTTCTAAAAAGCAAATCAAGAATACAAAAACTGATAAGAAGACTGTAAGATGGTGTAATCGATTATTTTAAAATTTTACTTCTAGAATTTCCTTTATGTCATATATGATAACATCAGCAACTTCTAGAAGCCTGTCCTGAACTTTTTCAGTCTGCTGTAGGGTTAAAACGCCCAAATCGGCTTCTTTAAGCGCTAATATATCGTTGAGGCCATCTCCAACCATCATGACTTTATCATACTTTTTCTTGAGTTTTCTTATGACAAGGGCTTTTCCCTTTGTATCTACTGTAGCAAAGACATTTGAGGTTGGTATATTGATCGCGATTGCAAGTTTTTCCAGGGCGCCTTTCCTATCGCCAGAAGCAACATAGATATCCATATTCCTCTTTTTAAGCTCTGAGATGACCTCCAGGGCTCCTGGGAATAATTTACCCCCAGCTGTTAATGTAAATTCAACTATCCTGGTTTCCATGTTGATTATGAATCCTGAACCACTGCATATCTCGATATCATATCCTTTATCTAGAACAGTCCTTATAGTGTCCTGTATATCCTTTACCTGGGCATTATCACTTTCTAGGATATTTAAAACCTCTTCTTTAGTTATATCAATATTGGAGTAGCTCACACCCAAATCTATATTGTTTCGTGTTATGAACTCATAGATGGTCTGGTCTGGTTTAGCATTGATTATACAGGATGCAGGGTCTGTCTGGAGGACTACAAGAGCCCTGTTCTTCTTATATTCTACCAGATCTAATGAACTGACAAAATCGCAGACTTCACCCGTTTCAATTTTTTTAATAGCCCTATATCTTTCAGTTAGAGTCCCGGAATTATCAAATACAATAGCCTTTCTCATCAAAAAAATTATATGATCCCCATCTAAAATATACCTTATATTTGGGTTAGCATGGACATGATAATAAAATATAATCCAACTGCAATAAGGAAAATGCCACAAGCCACTATTATAAACTTGTAAGCATTCTTCAACAGTCTACCCCTAGAAGAGAAAAATGACACAATACTATACCATGCAAAATCAGAAGACCAATGCCCAATAAGAAAAGCCGCCAAACCCGCTAATTTTGCCATTTCCATGCCTTTAAGCATCAATGCAGCGCCTATCGTACCCCACCATATAAAAAAGTATGGATTTGAAACACTAGTCACAAGACCCTTAGATACCGAACCAAAATCCTCAAACTCACTAACCTCCACCTCAAGGCTAGTATCCCTCATCATAGTTAAACCCATGAATATCATCACAGCCCCACCCACCAAACCTATCAAAGTAGATGCCAAAGAAGAAGTTATCAACCATCCAAGCCCGGCTAAGATAAGCAGAATAATAAAAACTTCCCCTATAAGATGACCTAACACCAGCAATGGTCCGGTCCTGAATCCCTTCTTGAGGGAATCAGAGATAGTGACTGTTAAAAGGGGGCCTGGGGCCATGGCACCTGAAAGTCCAATCATAAAGGATGTCGCGGCAAAAATGAGAACATCTAGCATTTAACCACGCTAGGCGCACTCATTAAGTACTTTCATGATCTGGGTCAAGTGATAGTCTATTTTTTCAACATCCTCCTTTTTAAGCACCCTAGTCCTGCTGAGGATCTTCATCCTCTCACAAACATGATCCATCCGAATTAAAATACTGCTGATATAAGATTCCATTAGAACATCTCCCACGTTAAGTTTATTATTCATGATATATTCTTTTATCCCATGAAGTTTATTGGAACTCCTCTTTTTTCTTTTAAAGCCCTCTTATATATTAGCGATGCTGTCGCCATATCCTGTACTGAAAGGCCTGTTGAATCAAATATTGTTATTTCATCCTCACTAGTTCTCCCGGGGACTTCACCTATTATAACCTGGCCCAGAGTACATTTTATATCATCCTTGGATAGTACACCCTCCTTGAGGGGTACGTTTATTTCACCGCTATGGGAAGCTTGTTCCCATGAATCGACAAAAACCCGCCCCTCTATGAGGATTCTTGGATCCAGTTCCTGCTTGCCTGGGGCGTCAGCACCTATTGCACATATATGCACGCCTGGGGGTGTCCATTCCAATTTTATGACGGGTTTAGTTGAGGGGGTTGCCGTAACTATTATATCCCTGTCTTTAACAGCTTCCCGGGCAGTGTTCACAGGTATAACCTCTATATTATATTTTTTGGATGTTTCTTTTGCAAAATTCTCTCTGGTTGATGGCGTGCGACAATATACAGTAACCTCCTCAATATCTAATATGCTTTTAATGGCCATAAGCTGGGTGTATGCTTGTCTACCAGCCCCTATTATACCAAGTTTTTTTGAGTCTGGTCTTGCAAGATATTTTGCTGATATGCCGCCGGCCGCCCCAGTCCTCATATCAGTGATCCAAGTACCGTCCATTATTGTGAGTGGGAAACCATCCTTGGGATCTACTAATTCTATGATGGCCATTACAGTAGGTAGAGAATATTTTCTTGGATTTTTTGGGTGTGAATTAACACATTTGACACCAGCCACCTGCGAATATTCTAGGTAGGATGGCATTATCCTGAAATCGCCATCGGAAAAGAAAAGGTAACTTTTTGGGGGCATTTGAACTTTGCCGAGAGCATATTCCTTGAATGCCTTTTCAACAGCTTTCAGGACATCCTTCATGTCCACGAGATTTTTCATGTCACTTTTTCTTAATAGTAGGGTTTTTTTCATCTGCTCACCATAAACGGCTTATGTGGATAAAATCTTATATGTGTATGATAATTTATCACTATTAAGGTGTTATCAATGGATATTGCTAGTAAACTCGGAGCGATCAAAGATCATGAACTAACAGCAGAAGAAAATGTTGAAAATTTCCTTAAGGCCATAGAAAAAAAAGATCCGGGGATAAATGCTTTTATAGAGGTGAACCGTGAATATGCCATTAAAAAGGCTGCTGAAATCGACTCAAGAATATCAAAGGGTGAGAAGGTTGGTGGACTAGCAGGTCTAGTAATTGGCGTGAAAAGTAACATTAATGTTAAAGATTTCACGGTCTCGGCAGCTTCTAAGACACTTGAAAACTACCTGGGAAGTTATGATGCTACTGTCATAGAAAGAATAAAAAGAGAAGATGGTATAATCATCGGAATGACTAACATGGACGAATTTGCAGCTGGCAGCTCAACAGAAACATCATACTTTGGCGTGACAGACAATCCAGCAGCGAAAGGCAGAATCCCAGGAGGTTCAAGTGGGGGTAGCGCAGCCGCAATAGCAGCTGAACTGTGCGACTTGGCGCTTGGATCAGACACGGGCGGTTCAATAAGAAACCCAGCATCACATTGTGGCGTTTACGGATTCAAGCCAACATATGGTTTCGTATCCAGGCAGGGCTTGCTTGATCTTGCAATGAGCTTCGACCAGATAGGACCCTTAGCAAATGACCTATATGGTCTGGGTGTTCTATTTGATGTTATAAGCGGTTATGATCCCAGGGATCCTACAACAATAGAATTTAAGGGAACGTCCTTCACCAGACTTTTCAATGAAAATAGGTCTGATTTAACCTTTGGGGTTGTGAGAGAATTCCAGGAAGTTACAGACGATCCTATAGTTGATATAATAGATGATACCATCAACCTAATCAAGGAGGAAGGGTTTAAAGTGGTTGAACTCCCCTTTAAATATATTGATCTTTGCTTACCCACCTATTATCTAATAAATTACGTGGAATTCTTTTCAGCCACAAGAAAATATGATGGTAGAAAATACGGATATAAAATTGAGGATGTCTGTGGCGAAGAAGTCCTAAGAAGAATACAAATCGGATCCTATATAAGTCAGAAGGAATTCTCAGGTAAGTATTACAGGCGGGCCCTCCAAGCGCGCTCACTCATAAGAAGAGAAATAAAAAAGATTTTGAAAAATGTGGATGTCATATTAGGGCCGACCGTACCCAAGTTACCCCACAAGATTGGAACAACACTCACACCCATGGAAATGTACTCATATGACGTTTTAACTGTTATAGCCAACCTTGCAGGGATACCAGCCGCTAGCATGAAAGTAGGTGACGTTAAAGGGATCCCAGTAGGTTTACAGTTGCAGGCAAAACCCCTAGAAGATTGGAAGATCATGAAAGCCATGCTAGAGATAGAATCAATACTTGAAAGATGACTAAAAATGAGGATAGGATTAGCATACTTAAAGGGTTCAGTACCTGCATTTGAAGATTTCGGCAACCTACCAACAGATATACTTAAAGAAAATGGTCTTGTCAAAGGCGAACCAGCCCACAGGATACTAGATGGTCTTATAATCCCAGGAGGCACCATAATAGAATCCGGTTCAATAAACCCTGATTTCGCCCGTGAAGTCAAAAAAATCTCAAAGGACGGTTTCATTATAGGTATATGCTCAGGATTCCAAGTGCTGGGAGAAGAAACCAATATAGGCCGAAGATCACCCTATCCTATTAAAAGGGAGGGTCTGGGCCTTTTAAATGTTAGTTTCGAGCCCATGATAAGCAATGATAGGGTTGAAGCCTCTATTGTAGGCGAATCCTTCATGACCAAGGGTCTTGTTGGCACCACAATCCGAGGATTTCATTGCCACACCTATGGGAAGATAAAAGGAGATGCAAAACCTATATTCTATTCAAAGATAAAAAGGAGCGACTATAAGGATGATCCTAGGGAGATCCTATCAGGGGTCTGTGACGATGATGGGAATGTTGTGGGCACGCTAATCCATGGTTGTCTAGACTACAATCCAAAACTCGTTGAAAACATCCTAAAATTTTTAGACGCGAACGAAAAAGATAAAAAAAAGGCCCTGGAACTTAACAATATCCTCATCAAAAAGATAAAATCTGAATTGGCCATTAACACTAAAATTAGGGTTCCAGATCATGGCATGAGAAGATCTGAGCATCCTGTAATGGTAATGGTGGCTAGTACCGGTTCCGGTTCCGGTAAAACATTTATAACCACGGGTATTGCAGGCGCACTCCGCAAGAAGGGGTTTAAGGTTGGGATTTTAAAGGTAGGACCCGACGTTAGGGATATAGTACCAGCACTCTATCTTGTGAAAGAGAAAATGGAAGAATATTCATCGATAAAAATAGCCGACCTAGGATGGATGCCACTAGAAGACGTTATCAAAAGATTAAAAGATTCACCATATGATATTGTTATAATAGAAGGTGTTATGAGTAGTGTGACAGGGATGCTCAATGAAAAGATTCCATATTCATCAGCTGAGATAGCATTTGCCGCTAACATACCAGTCATATTAGTTTCAAATTGTAGTAAAGGTGGTATAGAATCAGCTGCACTCGATATAGTAGCACATGGAAAACTCATGAAAAACCTGGGCATAGACATAAAGGGCGTTATCCTCAACAGAGTCTATGATGATAAAATATTCATGAAAGCCGCGGATTTCATAGGACATGCTCTAGACTGCGATTTCATCCATAAGCTTCCTAAAGTCAACATGAGTGAAAGAGGGGGAACCCCAGAGATAGAAATCAGACTCGAAGATTTCTGCCTCAAAGCTTTAGAAACAATTGAAAAAAACATCAATGTCTCAGAGATATTCTCATTGGCGCGTGAACCCTCATTTAAGGGTTATATTCCAATAGAAGTTTTAGACAGGAAATTTAAGGAGGGTTTATAACCCCCTTATGTTCTTTATATGCTCTGATGACCTGTGAACCATCAAGGAAGACCAGATCATATTCATCAGCATATAATTGAGCATCACTCGTACTTAATGAATTGCCGTTTTTGTCATCCATCATTTCACAGCAGACAGCCACACCTGTCAAGCCAGCCATCTCCATTAGGGCTATGCTCATCTCAGTATGCCCTTTCCTATTCAGCACATGGTCCGGGGCGGCTCTTAACAGTGTAACATGACCTGGGGACCTGAAAAATTCTCCAAATTTTTCATGTTGATTATTCTTACATAATAGTGCGAGTTCTTTTATTGTCAGGGCCCTGTCATTATCTGTTATCCCTGTGAATGTCTTTCTATGGTTTATTGTAATAGAAAATGCGGATTTTTCATCATAGGGTATGTCATGTGGTGATAATTTTTTAAGTACTTTATATTTTTCGCTCGCAACCTGCATTATATCGGTCATGAATGGTATTCCAAGCTTCTCGGCGTTTTCTGAAGATACTGGGGCGCATATCAGGCCTCCGGCATCGTTTCTAAGTATTTTTATATGTTCGGGTGTTACTAGTTCCGCGGCTAATATCATGTCTGTTTCTCTTTCCCGGTTTGCAGCGTCAAAGACAAGTACTATTTCACCTTTCCTTAGTGATTTCAGCGCTTCTTCGATCATTGTAATCACGACCTTCTGATTATTTCTCACAATCGACTAATATGGTGACGGTATCCCCATCTTTTAATTTAAGTTTTTGGCGAATATAAACTGGTGCTATGAATTCAAGCATCTTTGGCGGGTGATGCGTTTTAACAGGGAATACTAGAGCGCCCCTAACCTTATCATTGAGTTTAGCCTCTATATAAAGGACATCACCGAATTTGCCTCTTCCTTCTATTTTTTTCGCGTCTGTTAGGCATTCTTTTATGGAATGTATATCATTGTCTTGGATTATAATATTGAGGGTTCCTGGGTATGGTTCAAATCCTAGTTTTTCCCTGAATTGAAGGGAATATAATTCCTTTGACATGTAGTAAGCTCCTTCACCCGAACCTGATGTTAAAGTGCCCTTGATCTTCATTTTAATTCCTCCCTAGCCTTTTCTGTGCAGAGTATATGTGCTTGTCTCAGAGGCTCTGGCATCTTATAGATACTTGTACTTTTAACTAACTTCACAGCAGTTTTTAAACTTATTTTATGCCCAACACTTACAACTATCCCATTGACTATTTTACCTTCAATTTTCCCTTTTATTTTTAGGAGTGAGTTATCCCTTTCAGCTTCTTTTATAGGTCTTCTAGTGATGCCTATGGTAGGTTTCCCAAGGAAAACTCCAACATGACTTGCCAGTCCAAAGCCTCTTGGGTGTAATGTGCCATTCCCATTAACCATGAGAACATCAAATGGATTTTCCAGTTCATTTAAAACATCTAAGATGGCTTCAGCTTCTCTGAACCCTAAAAACCCGCTTAGGTATGGTATGGGTAATTCGACTTTTTCGCATGCTCTTTCAACAATTTTCAGGTTAAGATCCATTATCACGGCCGCCGCTATCCCCTTGCTGTTCACTGTGAATGAAATGTCAGCTCCACATATATGTTTAAAATGTGAAGTAACATCCTCTTTTATGACTTTCTTTGACCATTCACATTGCAGACGCGCCATCGTATCTATGAGTTGATTCCAGTACATTATTTTATCCTGGCTTTTATTGTTGAAAATGTCGGGCCCCTGAGATCTATTACCTTATTTTTACTTGTAATATATCTCATAGCAACCTTGTCTAGTTTCAGGTTGAGGTCTGAAAGTGAACGGGCGATAGCACTTCTGACCTTAACACTATCTGAGCCAGTTACCACCATCTCCTCGATTTTATATGCGGCTTCAGCTGCAAGAGCATCCATATAGGTTATCCTAGTATCTATACCCTTTCTTCTGGCCTTTTTTATAAGTTTTGTGTCGAGTTTCTCATCATCTGGAACTCCTAATATGTTCCCATCATAGATGAATATCCGGTTAGTGGCCGCGGGACCTAAAAGAAGAGTGTTTTCTTCCACTTCAACAGCCTCTACATTGATATTTCTCCCTAGGAATTCACCATCATATACTGTGAAACTGCAAGGTGAAGGCTCGGATCCATGTTTCTTCCATGCCTTTATGATGTTTTCCATGAGTTTTCTCCCATCTTCTGTCACAGGATACAAGTTTATCCTGAGCATACTTGCAATTTCTCTATCTGAAAGTTCCCATTCCTTGTATATTTGAGGGTAGACCATCTGTCTTATGTCATTCTCCTGGGCTAGTATCATTGCAAGTCTTTCAACCCCAAGTCCTAGGTTCATAACATCCTTGTCCACACCATATTTTGATAGTGCTATAGGCGAATATAAGCCGAAGGTTGCGATTTCAACCCATTCATTGAGTTTTGGATGGTATCCATAAACTTCTGTCTGCGTCCCAGGGATATAATATTTCGACTTTTTTTCATCAGGGAGAAACTTAAACTTCGAAAACCCAAAATACTCCAAAAGACCCTCAGACACGGCTTTCCCAAGATCTAAGGGCACTTCTTCATCAACCATCACACAAGAGGCCGAATAATATGTCATAAGATGGCTTGAATCCTCCCTCTGCTCCCTTCTAAAGCATCGATCTATTGAGAACAACTTTAAGGGGAGCTTGTACTTGTCATGTAAATATTGTAATGTTATAAACCACCCAGAGGTCATATGAGAACGCAGGGTATTCTTTGTGGGTAGAGGGTTTAGATCTCTTATCTCGGGGAAAACCCTTTCAAGGATCCTGAGACCTGTATCATCACTCACACCAAGGGCTGATGAAACTTCCATTACTAGGTCGTCCCCTGCAATAACACCCTTCTTATATGATCTGAAAACTTCCTTCAGGTTACTTATTTTCTCATCATTGACTTTAACGTCCAATTTCTTAATCTCATCTATCTTTTCAAGGCCTAAACCAATATCTGGTCTGGGCAATCCTGCAAGATAAAAGCATCTGTCAAGTATTGCTGGGGCTTCAGGTCCAAATTGCTTGTAGATATGTTCTTCATCAATGAATATTGGGTTAACAACCTCATCAAATCCTAGTTTAAGATAAGCATCCCTTAACCTCCATATGGTATCATAGAGGATGTGTGACCTGCCCATTTTAAACCTTAAACGTGGATATTCCATGTCATGGTGAGGTTTCCTAATTAACTTGCCAGTTTCAACCCATGCCTTTTCAAAATCCTTCCTAGCTAATTTTATCACATCTTTTCTTTTCAAATCCAACCCCCAATATCATTCCCTAATATTTCAATCTGTGTATACCAACACTTATAATAATGTAACTGGGTAAATTATAGATTATGGAAAGCGAAGTGTATCAATGTGATGTTCTCATAATAGGCTCTGGTGGCGCTGGTAGTCGTGCGGCCATCGAAGTATCAGATTATGGTCTTGAGGCTCTGATAGTATCAAAGGGTTTATCATTTAAATCAGGATGCACGGGGATGGCTGAGGGCGGTTATAATGCTGCTTTCGGTTTCGTGGATTCTGAAGACAACCCCAAGTTCCACTACCAGGACACGATAGAGGGTGGCGGGTTCCTGAATGACCCTGAACTTGTAAGGATCCTAGTTGATGAGGCGCCTGACCGCCTCATAGACCTTGAAAATTACGGGGCTCTATTCGATAGACAAGACTCTGGTATTCTTGATCAGCGCCCATTCGGGGGTCAAAGATATCGTAGAACCTGCTATCAGGGTGACAGGACAGGACATGAGATCATAACAGCACTCAAAGAGGAGATAACAAAAAGAGATATAGAAACGTTAGATGAGGTGATGATAACCTCACTAATACTCGACGAGGATGGAGAAAGCGTTCAGGGAGCCCTTGGAATCTCATTAAAGGATTCAAGGTTCATATGTTTCAATGCTAAATCCACTATACTTGCAAGTGGCGGGGCCGGGCAAATTTATCCTGTAACCTCAAATACTCTGCAGAAGGGTGGTGACGGTTTCAGCATAGCATGGGATGCTGGTGTAGAACTCATTGACATGGAACAGGTCCAATTCCACCCCACAGGTATGGTGTGGCCAGAATCTCGTAGGGGAGTTCTTGTAACCGAGGCTGTGCGAGGTGAGGGTGGAATACTCCGTAACAAGGATGGTGAACGTTTCATGAAAAGATATGATCCTAGATTGGAGCTTGCAACAAGGGATGTTGTCTCAAGGGCCATCTATAATGAGATTATGGAAGGTAGAGGAACAGAGAATGGTGGTGTCTACTTGGATGTAACTCATCTTCCAGATGATGTGATAGAGGAGAAGTTAGAGACAATGTTCCTACAATTCCTGGATGTTGGTGTTGATATCCGTGAGGAGCCAATGGAAGTTGCTCCAACAGCCCATCATTTTATGGGTGGTGTCAGGATAGACCCATGGTGTCGTACAAATCTTAAAAATCTCTTCGCAGCCGGGGAGGTTAGTGGGGGAGTTCATGGTGCTAACCGGTTGGGTGGGAACGCACTAGCCGACACCCAAGTTTTCGGGAGACGTGCAGGCATCTCAGCCGCGAAGAACGCTATTAGAGGAGATTTCAAACTTAACAGGGATTATGTTGAGGCGCGGGAATACGAGTTAAAGAGTAAGGTTAGGGAAGGCGATCTGAGACCAGCAGAGATTAAAAGAAGGTTACATGATACCATGTGGGAGAACGTTGCCATTATACGAGATGAAAAATCCCTTAAATCAGCTCTTTCCACGATAAGATCGCTTCAAGGGGAACTTGAAAGGATGGACGTCCCAGAAGGCGGCAGATTCAACAAGTACTTCCAAGAGGCTGTTGAAGTCGAGAACATGCTCAAAACAGCGTCACTCGTTACAAGATCGGCCCTAATACGCAGAGAAAGCAGGGGATCCCACTTCAGGAGGGATCACCCTGAGATGAGGGATGAGTGGAAAAAGAGTATTGTACTATGTAAAAATAAAAAACCATACTTTATTAGAAGATGATCATGCTTTCGAGACTAACTCTTCAGCCGCATTCTCTGCAACTTCCATAACATATTTCTCATCAACAGATTCTAATCTGTTGTCTTCCATGAGAATTTCACCATCACATAGTACTGTTTCAACATCACAACCAGAAGCCGAATATACAAGATGCGAGATAGGATTCCTCCAAGGAGTGAGATGACTCCTCCTAATATTTATAAGCACAAGATCCGCCTTCTTACCCACTTTTATACTCCCGATCTCATTAGCAAGTCCCAATGCGGCTGCTCCGTTTACTGTGGCCATTTCAAAAACCTTCCCAGCATCTAGGCTTGTTGGATCCATATTTTTTATCTTTTGTAAAAGTGCCGCTATCTTCATCTCCTCTATAAGATCCAAGTTATTGTTCGAGGCGGCTCCATCAGTTCCAAGTGAAACACAAACACCCTCCCCTAGGAGTTTTTCAACAGCTGCGATACCAGACGCCAACTTCATGTTACTCGTAGGATTGTGCGACAATTTAACACCCTTTGACTTTAAAATGTGAATCTCAGATGATGAAAGCCAAACAGCATGAGCAGCGACAACATCCTCGCCAAGAAAACCAATCTCATCCAAATAAACAAAAGGCCTCTTACCATGCTTCTCAAGCACCTGTTGAACCTCACCTTCTGTTTCAGCCACATGAATATGTATAAGAACACCATACTTATCGGCAAGACCCCTCACTTCCTCCAAGAGGTTCCTGGAGCAAGTATATGGACTGTGAGGTCCCAGCGCAACCTTTATACGCCCATCAGCCATCCCATGACATTTTCTGATTATCCTTTTTGACTCTTTTATCTCAGCTTTCCTCTTTTCCACATCATCAAAATCTATCATCCCATGGCTTATAATAGCACGTAGGCCCGTTTCTTTGATGGCCTCGGCCACATGATCCATATAAAAATACATGTCATTTAATGTGGTTGTCCCAGACCTTATCATTTCCACACAGCCAAGAAGGGCCCCTGCATAACAATATTCACCATTAAGGTGTGCTTCGAGGGGCCAAATATAATCGTTAAGCCATGTTTCAAGTCTAAGATCATCGGCAAATCCTCTAAAGAGCGTCATGGAAAGATGAGTGTGTGTGTTTACAAGCCCAGGGATTAAAAGTTTACCATCGGCATCGATTGTCTTATCAGCATCCCCTGGGCCGATCCTATGAGATATCTCCATGATCTTATCATTTTCTATAAGTACAGAACCTTTCCTTTGGCCATGGGCGTCTAGAATCTGGGCGTCTTTTATTAGAATGTTCTGTGTTTCCAATCTACTCACCCTAATATAAAGTTAAAGTAGAATTGTATATAATGTTATCACACTCAGAAGAACTAATTATCTTATGGTGATCATATGAGGATTAGGATGGCGATTCCATCAAAGGGTAGGATAAGTGAACCTACCCTAAGATTATTAGAAAAGGCGGGTATCGGATTGAAGGATACCTTGAAAAGACGGTTATTCTCACAAACAGAACATCCAAACATCGATGTTATGTTCACACGCGCCAGTGATATCCCAGAGTTTGTTGCTGATGGCGCTGCAGATCTTGGAATAACAGGCTTAGACCTTATAATGGAAAGGGAAAGTAATGTTAAAATCCTAGAAGATCTCAAATTTGGGAAAGCAAAACTTGTATTAGCAGCCCCAGAAGATTCAAAGATAAAAACTCCCACAGATATAAAAGATGGATCTATAATAGCAACAGAATTCCCAAGACTTACACGCCACTACCTAGAAGAGAAGGATATAAGTGCGGAGATAGTTGAACTCAGCGGCTCAACAGAGATAGCGCCATTCATAGGAGTTGCGGATCTTATAACAGACCTGACAAGTACTGGTACAACCTTAAAGATGAACCATCTCAGTATCGTGGACACAATCCTAGAAACTTCAGTTAAACTCATAGCAAACCATGAAAGCTACCATAAAAAGAGAAAACTCATCGAAGAGGTTAGAACAGCTATCAGGGGAGTTTTAGACGCGCAAGGCAAAAAACTTGTCATGTTAAACGTTGACAAGGGACAGCTCGAAGCCGTGAAGAAAGTCATGCCAGGGATGACAGGCCCCACAGTATCCAAGGTCTTATCAGATGATGGTATAGTGGCAGTGCATGCTGTTGTTGATGAAAAAGACGTGTTTCGGGTTGTGAATGAACTTAAACGTGTAGGTGCAAGGGACATCCTCGTGGTACCCATTGAAAGGATCATACAATAGGGTGATAACCTTGAAATTCCTCAGATTCCAATACGATAAACCAAGACATGGTTTTATCCAGGATGGGAAAATCATAGAAGTCCCAGCCAAAGATTACCTCACCAGTAATCCAAGAATTTTGGGAACATACACAGTCGATGAAGTGAAGATACTGCCACCAACAGACCCCTCAAAGATAATATGTGTGGGCCTCAATTATAGGGATCATGCAGAGGAACTAGGCATGGAAATCCCCAAAGAGCCTATAATCTTCCTGAAACCCCCAAGTAGTATTATAGGTGATGGTGACCCCATAATCTACCCGAGAATGTCACAGGAAGTTGACTATGAAGTTGAATTGGCGATAATAATATCAAAGAAGGCTAAAAACATTAGTTGCAAAGAAGCCGGGGATTTCATAGCAGGTTACACTATCTTAAATGATGTTACAGCAAGGGACCTTCAAAGAAGAGACGGTCAATGGACACGTGCCAAAAGTTTCGATACCTTCTGTCCCACAGGACCTTGGATAGAAACTGATATAAACCCAAATGGACTTGAAATATCCCTACATTTAAATGGCGAACTTAGACAATACTCAAACACTCGAAACATGATATTTAGTGCATATGAGCTCGTGGAATTCGTATCAAATATAATGACCTTAAAAATGGGGGATATCATCGCAACTGGAACACCCCCAGGTGTCGGGCCAATGAAACCAGGAGATGAAGTTGAAGCATCCATAGAGGGTATAGGAACGCTCAAAAATAGGATAATATGAGGTTATTCAAGGTAGATCGCCGGCTTATAAGGAATGGCATTTTTAGCCTTCCCTTCCGGGTCATATTCAGCATCTTTGTGGATTATCACCTTTGCATCAACCTCTTCTTCAATGTAACTGCGGGCATCAGATAATATCTTATATTCGTCAATGCGTCCTGTATACTCCCCCCTCACAACATCCTTAAGGATCCTTTTTATAAAATCTGCGATTTCCCTTTTATCCTTGTGTATTCCCTCAGAAATGGCACGTCCCATTAAAGCCCCCATATTAGGTTTATCCATTTCAGATGCGATCTCTAGTATCCTCCATTTCCATTCCGGGGCAACATATACATGCACCTTTTCCGGATTCAAACTTAGGATCTTTTTAATCTCTAATATATCCTTAACAGTGCCCTGAACCATCTCCTCGGCCTTTTGAACCTCTACACTTATAAATTCTTCATGGAATCTTGGCCATGGAGCCTCTGATACGAAACCTTCACCACCATATTCCTCCCACATCTCCTCTGCCGTGTGTGGAATGAACGGGGCCATTAAACGAATCCATACACTTAAAAGGTGTTTGAAAACATCCTTGGCTTCTTCATCGACATGATATTTAACACGTTTCATGTAATGGTCAACATCCTTCCTAAGGAGGAAAAACGCTTCCTGCACGGCTCTTCTCGTCTGGAATTTTTCAAGGGCCTTTGTCGTCTCTTTTATCCTGAGGTTTATCCTGGCCATCATCCATTTACCGATAAAAGATGAAGGTTCCGGTATCTTAGAATCTAACAAGTTTTTTGCGCCTGTTATCCTGGAGATTTTTTCCCCGAATCCTTTGAACCATTCAAGGCGTCTTTTCGTGCCTATAACCTCTTTTTCCCTCCAGTCGAAGTCTTGCCAAGGTTCTGCAGATGACATTAGAAATAGTCTCACAACATCTGCTCCATGAGATTTTATAGCATCTGATAATAGTACAACATTTCCCTTTGATGATGACATTTTCTTTCCTTCAAGCAAACCCATGCCAAATACTACTATACCCTTGGGCCATTTGGATGGTGGGAATATTGCAGAATGGTGGAACAGGTGGAATGTGAGATGGTTACCTATAAGATCCTTTGCTGATAATCTCCAATCTAAGGGGTACCAATAGTTGAATTCTTCTGAGATTTTATGGGTTGTTTTCAGTTTACTATTTTTATCGAGGAAGATTGCATCGAAGAATTCATCATCTAGGGCTTCGGCTGGTAAGCTTTTCAGGTGTGGGGCTATGGTATAATATGACATGTAGATCGTGGAGTCACTTAGGGGTTCTATTATCCATTGGGGGTCCCAGGGTAGGGGTGTTCCAAGACCTATCCTCCTTGCGCAGGCCCAATCGTCCAACCATTCGATGTAGTATTCGAAGTTTGCCTTAACTTCTTCTGGTATTATCTTGAGGGAGTTGAGACATTCTCTGGTTATTTTTTTCCATTCTGGGTCTGAGTATTTTATGAACCATTGGTTTTCCATTATTTTCACGATGCAGCGGCTGCCGCATCTGCAAATGACAGGATGTTCTGAAAAGTCGAAGATTTCATCGGCTTTTCCTTCGGATTTTAGTTCTTCTGCTATTTTTTCACGGGCTTCTGCCACTGGCATGCCAGCATATTCTGGGATGTGTTGGCTCATTTCACCTTTGGCATGTTCGATTTTGTAGAGTTCGTTTGTGGCATCATCCAGTTTTGGGTCGTTTTGATTTTTTATCTTGAATTTTTTTATGGTTTCACAGGCTGGACATTCTCCATAGCCTTTGATTGTTATTACATTGATGGGTTTTATCTCTTTGATGAGATCCTTTAGCTTGTACTTTTCTTGTAATTTTTTGTTCTTTTTTAGGTCTTGGAGTGCGATGTAGTCTGCTGGTGCATGGGCTGGGACTGAGAACACTACACCTGTACCATATTCTGGGTCGACGAAATATGCGGGTAGTATGGGGTGTTCTCTTCCTGTCATGGGATTTTGAGCATTAGAACCCACCAGATTTTCAGGGTCGACCTCTTCCATGACATACATGCCCTTTTTTTGTCCTGATAGGTTCTTATACGATTTTTTGCTTATAATCCATTTTTCATCATCTACTTTCACTTTAATGTATTCTTCTTTTGGGTTTAACCAGATGTTTGTGACTCCGTAGACTGTTTCTGGCCTGAATGTTGCGGCTACGAGGTATGAGTCTTCTATTTTGAATTTGAGTATGGTGAGTTGGTTTATGGCCACTCCCTCCCCCTCTAGAAGGTCGTGGTCTCCTACCGGATTTTCACATTCTGGGCAATATTTTACAGGATGTTCCCCTTTACGTACTAATCCTTTCTTTTTTAGTTTTTTTATCTGCCATTCGATGAACTTTTGATATTGGGGGTCTGTTGTTTTGAATTCCCTTCTCCAGTCGATTGAGTAACCCATGGCCTTCATTATACGCTTGTATTCTTTGCTGAAATATTCTACGATGTATTTGGGGTCTGAGAATTTTTCCAGTTCACTTGTGGGGACTTTGTGGACTTTCTGGTATATTTGCCATGTCCAGGGGTCTTTTCGCTGGATTCTTTTAGCTATTCCGATGACTGGGGCGCCTGTAACGTGCCATGCCATTGGGAACAGTACATTGTAGCCTTGCATGCGTTTAAATCTTGCATATACGTCTGGTACAGTGTAGGTTCTTCCATGTCCTATGTGCATGGCGCCACTTGGATATGGATAAGCCACTGTCAGGAATAGTTTTTTGTCGCTGTCAGGGTCGGCTTGGAAGATCCCTGCGTTTTCCCATTTTTTCTGCCATTTTTTTTCGATGTTCACTGGATCACCGCCAGGTTATAATCTTATTTCCCCTAATAGCCATTTGAGGTAATCTTCTGATCCTCCTTTGATTGGGATGTGGATGATGCACGGGTTTTCATAACTATGGAGTTCCTTGACCTTTTTTATAATTTCTTTAACATTCTCTTCGATGGTTTTAACTATTAGTATGGATTCCTCATCTTCTTCTATTTTATCATCCCACCAATAATATGATCTTATGGAGGGTATTATGTTCACACAGCCGGCTAGTCTATCCTTAACTAGTATTTTGCCTATTTTCTTGGATTCTTCTTCTCCGGATGTTGTTATATAAATTATGGCGAACATTTTACATCATCCCCTTAGGATGATTTGCGGGATCTCGGGTGGGTTTAGTTTATGACGGGATTTTTTAACCATCTTCCTTATACGTTTAACTTCTTTTATGGGCACTCCTATTTTTTCACTTATCCTCTGATCATCTAGGCAATGGTCTGTCATTAGATATAATATTTTATCAAGGGTGTGATATTTTATTCCAAGTTCTTCTTCATCGGTCTGCCCATACCATAGGCCTGCCGTGGGTGTTTTTTCTATTATTTCAGTTGGCACTCCAAGTTTCTCTGCTAAGATTTTAACTTGGCCTTTGTATAGGCAGCCTATGGGTAGGATGTCCACGCCACCATCACCATATTTTGTGAAGTAACCGACTTGAAGTTCTGTGAGGTTTCCAGTGCCTACTACAAGCCTGTTCAATGAATTGGAATGATAATATAATATCAGCATCCTCATACGGGCTTTAAGGTTGCCCTCTGCAAGTTTTGTGCTTTTATGATGGCAGATGGACTTGAAAGGTTCGATTAGATGGTCTATCTTTATTGTTTCATTTTCTATGCCGAGGATTTCAGCGATCATACGGGCGTGTTTAATGTCAATGGAACTTGTAGTGTTTGTGGGCATTATAATCCCCAAAACCTTATCAGAGCCCAAGGCATCCTTGCAAAGATAGGCTGTTACTGTTGAATCAACCCCTCCACTTAAACCTAGAACAACACCATCGGCTCCGGCACTTTTAACCTTTTCTTTTATAAATTCTTTTATCTTGGATATTACATTTTCATCAACTGGGGGAAGATTAACCTTCATCTTACTACCACCAAAATTGGGATCCTAAAGAATAAATTTATAGTCTCATCCTCCATTTTTGCATGAAAGGCTGCCTGGGATGAAGAATATTCACATTGGGAGGAAACTCTTTTTGATGGAAATTTTAATATATATAATAGGTTATACAATCCACTTATAAAATGATGGATCTATTCTAAAAAAAATAATAATAGTACTGGAGGTATGCAATGGCATTCAAGGATCTATTCAAATTCAGCAAGGGAAAGACAACGTTCATATTCGTAGGAGGTAAGGGAGGGGTGGGTAAAACCACCATATCAGCTGCAACAGGATTATGGATGGCTAAATCCGGTAAAAAAACCCTCATAATATCAACAGACCCTGCGCACTCATTATCAGACTCATTTGAGAAAAAGATAAGTCACGTGCCAACATTCATCCAAGAAAACTTATATGCAGTTGAAATAGACCCCGAAATTGCGATGGAAGAATACCAGGAAAAACTAAAGGAACAATCAGACCTAAACCCCGGTATGGGCATGGAACTCCTACAAGAACAAATGGACATGGCATCCATGTCCCCAGGAATTGACGAAGCAGCAGCCTTCGACCAATTCCTAAAATATATGACAACAGACGAATACGACGTCGTAATATTCGACACAGCCCCAACAGGCCACACACTAAGACTCCTATCATTCCCAGAAATGATGGACTCATGGGTGGGAAAACTAATAAAACTTAGAAGACAAATAGGAGCCCTTGCAAAAGCGTTCAAAAACATCCTACCATTCATGGGAGACGAGGAAGAAGAAGACAGAGCACTAAAAGACCTGGAAACCACAAAAAAGAAGATCAGGGAAGCAAGGGCCGTCATGTCAGATCCGGAGAGAACCTCATTCAAAATGATAGTAATACCAGAGGAAATGTCCATCTACGAATCCGAAAGGGCTATGAGAGCGCTTGAAAAATATGACATCCACACAGATGCGATCATAGTAAACCAAATACTACCCGAAGAAAGTGACTGCGAATTCTGCAGGGCAAGAAGACGACTACAAAAAGAAAGACTAGAAATGATACAGAAAAAATTCAGCGACCAAGTAGTAGCACAAGTTCCACTACTTAAAAGAGAGGCGAAAGGTATAAAAACATTGGAAAAGATAGCAGAAATCCTCTATGGCAAACCATTAACAGAAGAAAATGTTTAAATCTTACAAATCCTCAGCCACCCTACACACACTTCTCTTTTTTTTGGGCGCATCTCAATTGCCAGTTAATAACAAGGCCAATGAACACTAAAAAAAGAATATTTCCTTTTATCATTGGGTTAATGTCTATAAAAAGGAGACATCAATGAGGATAAAAGTTTATAATAGTGGATTATAGTGGTGATAACACTCTTTAGATTTATTCCAGATAATTACTTTCACGTTAACAATTTCTATATACAAACCACACTATCACACTTTTTTTATGTGGATGTTTTTTGGAATTAAATCCTAAAGATTTATAAAACAAACATTGGATAATGTAATCACATATATCAATAAAGGGGTTGAGTGATATGAAGGTAGCAGTTTTTGGTGCTGGTAATCAGGATCTTTATATTAGGCATTTGAATTTACCTGAAAAGTTTGGTGGAGAACCCCCATTCGGTGGTAGTAGGATGGCGATAGAATTTGCAGAGGCTGGACATGACACTATCCTCGCAGAACCAAACAGGAGCATACTAGAAGAAGGTCATTGGAAGATAGTGGAAGATGCAGGGGTTAAAGTGACTGAAGATGATGCTGAAGCCGCTTCTCACGCCGAAATCGCAGCACTATTCACACCATTTGGTAAAAGAACCTTCGAAATTGCTAAAAACATAATATCCCACCTCCCAGAAGGGGCTGTTATAGCAAACACTTGTACAGTCTCCCCAGTCGTATTATATTATGTTCTTGAAAGGGAGCTTAGAAGGGAAAGACAAGATGTTGGTATTGTATCTTTACATCCAGCCGCCGTACCCGGAACGCCTTACCATGGCCATTATGTGATAGGCGGACATGCAACAAGTGGACTTAAAATCGCGACTGATGAACAAATACAAAAATGTGTTGAACTCGCTGAAAGTTGCGGTAAAACACCATATGTTGTACCTGCAGATGTTTCAAGTACAGTTGCTGATATGGGATCCCTTGTTACTGCCATAACACTCTCAGGCGTCCTTGACTATTATAATGTGGGCACCAAGATTATCAAGGCTCCTGTGGAGATGGTTGAGAAGCAGATACTCATGACACTCCAAACAGTAGCGTCTCTCGTGGAATCTTCAGGCGTTGATGGAATGCTAAAAGCGATAAACCCAGAATTATTGGTCAAAAGCGCAGTTTCCATGCACTTGCTCAAGGAACAGGAAGTATTAGACGCAGCACTCAACATACTCTCCAACCTGGATGATGATATGAAGAAATGGATTGAAAGTGGTGAAATAAAACATACAGATCTTGTAGCCGCCCAGGCACTCACAAAAGAGCTTAAAAACCTTATGGGCGGCCAGGCAGCTGAAGGAACAATCAGACGTTGCATGAGAAAGATGTTCGAGTAAACATCCCATCAAAACTGGCTTTTTTTATCTTGAATGGGGTTTTACAAACACTCCACCATTTTATTTTAACTTATCATCACTGCTAAGTCTCCAGTCACGAAAAGAAAAGGACAAAGCAGGAGAGTAGGGCGGATAATAACTTTATATAATAGTATCCATAATAATGATTATAAATGTGGAAGAACAACCCAGAATGCCTCTGGAGAGAATGGCCCGCCACCATTTATAAAACCCTTGGAACAAGTAAGAGAAGGTTTTAAGCCCTTCTCTAGGAGACATAAGCCCAAAATCTAAGGATATGATAGCTCACTTATACAAATATCTTTTTTCGGTGGAGATGATGACAATAGAAGAATTAGACCTTATAGAAAAAGTTTATGAACTGAAAATAAAAAATAAGGATGAACTTGCAGCAGAGATTCTTAAGAAATCCGGTGAAGGACATGATATCCTATTCTTGTGTACAATAGTTAATTCTTGGATCGCCCAAAATTACAGGCCAGGAGAAATCAAAGTTCCACTGGAAATAATAAAGAACATAGAATAAAGGGAATGGTATCCTGTGAAATACAGACAAATACCATTCATCACTTTATCAGAGATCGGATGCAGAGCCTGGATAACAATATCAGGTTGCAATTTCCATTGTAGAGGATGTTTCAGCAACGCAAGAAAACCGGCAGGTAAACCATTAACTGTAGAAGAACTTGTAAAACTTGTAAAAAGCTCATCCCTAGAATATTATGGAAGACTCCCAGATGAAATTCTTATAACAGGAGGAGAACCGACATTAGACAAAGACTATCTTATAAAGTTGATCTCAAAGTTAAATTTTGCCCACATCATCATAGAAACTAACGCCTACCTACTCAACAAAGACTACATACAAGAACTTGTCAGGGCAGGTGTCAATGAATTCATGATAGATCTTAAAGCACTAGACAATAAAAAACACAAATGGTACACCGGATTCTCCAATAAAAAAATACTAAAGAATATAAAAAAAATCCACGAGAACGCCAAATTAGTAATAAAAACCTTATATATCCCTGGATTCATCGAAGAAGACGAAATAGAGGATATAGCCAAATATATAGCATCCATCAACCCCAAGATAGAATATCGCATCAACGATTTCAAAACAAGACATGGCCTTTCAAGAAATCCAACAATCACTGAAATGGAAAAAGCCTATAAACTTGCAAAAAAACACCTAAAGAATGTTGTGATAAGTAAAAGTTGCAGAAGAGAAAGCAAACCCCTAAAGAAGAAAACTTGGATAACAGTATTCCCAGATGGCACTTTCAAAAGAAGATCAACAAAAGATTACCATCTTGAGGAGAGAAAATGAGAATAGTTATCATCGGAGCCGGGGCTGGAGGATTAACCACAGCCTCAAATATAAGAAAATATGATAAAAAAGCCAATATAACCGTTATAACACGTGAAGAGCATATAGCATATTCCCCATGTGCAATACCCTATGTATTATCTGGCGAAGTTAAAAACTTCACAGATATAATAATGCACCAACCAGAAAACTACCTTAAAAAAGATATAAAAATCCTTACAAAAACAGAAGCCAAGAAAATATCAAGGCAAAAAAAGACAATAATCTACAAGGACAAAAAAGGCGAACATGAAATATCCTACGATATCCTTGTAATTGCAACTGGAGGATCACCATTCATACCCCCAATAGAAGGAACCAACCTAAGGGGAGTATTCACAATAAGAACCTTGAAAGATGGTATCAGGATAAGAGAATGGGCAGAGCAGAGCAAAAAGGCCATTGTGGTAGGGGCCGGTCTAATAGGCCTTGAAATGGCATATGGACTCTCAAAGATGGGAATAGATGTTACAATAACAGAGATGCTTCCACAGGTCGCTCCCAGATCATTAGATCCTGACATGGCAAAAATAGTACAAGAATACCTCGAAGAAAGCGGCATAAAGATAATACTTGGAAAAGCCCTTGGAAGAATCATAGGCAAAGAAAAAGTTGAAAAAGTTATGGTGGGAGATGAACACATTAAAACGGATCTGGTTATACTTGCAACTGGCGTCAAACCACGAATTAAACTTGCGAAGATGGCGGGTTGTGAAATCGGGAAATGGGCTATTAAAGTAAATGAGAAAATGCAGACCAGCATACCAAATATCTATGCAGTAGGTGACTGTGTAGAAGTCGAGGATGCGATCACGGGCCAGAGGATTATGGCGCCTTTGGGTTCAACTGCAGTTCGACAAGGGAAGGTGGCTGCTAAAAACATTGTTGGGATTGGTGCAAAGTTTAAACCGGCTCTTAGTGCTATGGTATCGAAGATAGGTGAACTTGAGTTTGGTGCTGTTGGTTTAACAGAGGTTATGGCGCTTCAGAATGGTATAAAGATTGTGACTGGTAAAGTTAGGGCGCTTACAAAGGCTAGGTATTATCCGGGGGCTGAAAGGATAGATGTTAAGATGGTGTGCGACCTTAAGGGTAGGATTATTGGTTGTCAGATTATTGCGAAGGAGAGGGTTGCTGAACGTGTGGATACCATGTCACTTGCAATTTCTCAAGGTTTAACATGTGACGAGTTGGCGGAAACGGAATTTTCGTATGCGCCTCCTGTTTCGATGGTTATTGATCCAATAATACTTGCAGCGGAAGATGCATGTGAAAGGCTGAGAAAAATTAGCAAATAAGCCCTGATGCTCCCACAAATAGAAGATGGGGGGTTATTTTTTTGAACATGGTATGCATATTATTTTGCCATTTTTTATCCTTGCGCGGTTTTCTGCCACTATTTCATTACATTCCGCGCATTTTAATGAATTATAGATTGTTGCTTTTTTCGGGGGTTTCACTTTCACATTTTTGACCGTGAAAAGTTTGTATGGGTCCATTTCAAGGATTTTTTCAGGCAATTCATCTCTTTTGGTTTTAAATCCGTCCATTAGTTCTTGGATGCTCTTATTCAAGGACATTCTGATACTTTTTCCTGTTTTTCGATCTATGAAGGTGTAGACATGTTTTCCATGATCCTTGAAGATTAGGTTTCCTTTGCCAAATGTGCATCCAGTCATGAATTGTATTGCGTCTATACTGCAACTGTCGTTTTCTACTATGGCAACAATTTCCTCATCTTTAGCTTTCCCGAATCTTTCAAGGACAATCTCGCCAATTTTAAAGCCGATGGCTGTCCCTGGGCAAGAATGGCCATGAAATTCAACAATATCCTCATATCTCATCATATCACTCCAATGTTGTATCTTTTAATGGGATTATAAAAACATTGTTATTACTTTATATTTAAATTGAAACAAGAAATGTAATAAATAATGTTTATATAGTTATTATTACAAAATGGCCCATAATATTAAAAGGAGGTGAAAACCTTGGACATGAAACCTTTCATACTATTTGTAGCAGTATGCATGATTTCAATGGGCGCAGTTTCAGCAGCCAACAACACATGCGAAATCGGATTAAAAATAAACTATGAATACGCTGACGACAACAGCCAAATAAACCCAACAATCAAAAGCATAGAAACCAACGGAACAATAATAGAATTCGAAAAAAGATTCGATCCCGCGGCCAACATCACAAAAATAACATTCAACAAGTCAGAGGCAACAAAATTCAACATAACTATAGCAGCCCCAGGATATCGGACAAAAACCGAGGAATTCGCACTAACAAAGAACCCCACTGATCCAAACGACCCAAAATACTACGCACACCTAGAAATACTAATGCAAGCCACAGAAGCCTACAAGATAGGAAGAGAAGTAACCAAAAAAGCAGATCAAATCCTAAAATTCACCAAAACAGGACAAGTACTAGTAATAACAACAGCAGGCAGTGCATACTACAAAAACACTACAACAGAGGACGTTCTTGAGGGCATACTCAACCAAGCAAATGGAATCATAAGTTTTGGTAAAGGCAACCTACTACTACTCAGGAAAACCAGACCCGACCCCTTGGACTTCGCTTTCATAACCAAAAAAGGAAACGATCTAATCCTAGCATACTTCAAAAACGCCAGCCTAACACCAGTCTACATTGGAACAGTCTCACAAAACATGACACAAGCACAATGGAACAACCTCAGACAAAAACTCGGGGATGATGCATTCCCAATAGCAAGCCTAGCAAATGCCTGGGCACTAGGACTATCAGCTGACATCTTAAGGGAAGCAGCATTCCACGGCCACGTATGCCTCGGAACCATAAGCGGCTACGCAATGATAGAAACACTACTCAAATACTATCCACCAAACACAGGTACAGGAGGAGCCGAATCGACTAGTTATATAGTTATTGGAGTCCCCGGTGGATCCGACGATGACGTATTCGTATATGCAATGGATGCAACCCCCGGAAAAAGAGCATACATAGGATACAATACCACAAACGATCCCAACATGGCAGGATTCATACGATGGAACTCACAAACTAAAACAGGGACGCTCATCATCATGACATACAACTGGACAGAACTAACAGAACAATTCAAAAAAGAAACAAATGCAACAGTGGAAGAAGACACAGTAACAGAACTAAAATTCAACGCATGGGCAATCCAGAAACTAATAACAAACCCAGAATCGCTAGTAAAAATAGTCTATGCATTCGACAACCTCACAGAAGAACAAGTCAATTACCTTGCAGGTGGAGTAGGAAGCACAACAGTCCAAGATGCTCATGGATTGGACATGGAATACATTTTAAACCAGAGCAACATTGTAAGTGCAACACCAGACAATAAAACATACACTAAAGGTAACTTAACCTATGACCAACTAAAAAAAATAGGTATCGAAGCCGCCAACCTATCAAAAGAATTATTCAATGAAAAAGGCATACAATTAGAAAAAGACAACCTTGAACTCCTCGTGTTGACATCAGCAGGATATGCACGGCTAAACGACCAAGATACAAGTCCAATATGGGACGGGATCTATGAAGTGCTAGGATCAAGATTAAGCCGAAAAACATTACTACCAGTTCACAGTGCACTTTGGGATCAACTCTGGTTCACATTCATATTAAAAAGTGGAAGTTACCCCACAAACATCATAGGCAAACCCGGTGGAGTTGGAAAATTTTCATTTAACATCACAGAAGAAGACGAAATATTCTATTCTGTACAACTACTCTATGATCCAATCAAAGGATTCATAATATCGAATGATACCAAAGGACCAGTATATGATATAGGAGCTGGATGGAATTACACCAACCCAACAGTATCTAAAGTCTTCAAAAAGTGGAATAGCATAGTTACAATTGCAAATGCATGGTCATATGATCCACCATTTGACATGCTAATGGTCTACCTGTTCCACAACCACGTATGCCCAGGAGTATCACCATCATACCTCATAGCAGACTACATATACGAGAATTACCCACTAGGAAAAGATGAAAAATACATTTACGTTACAACTACAGACTACTGCAAAGATGATGGACTATTACTACTCCTAGGCGTGTCACCAGGACAAGGAACATACTATAACCAAAGACTACTTAATACAAGCTCCTCATCTGTTGAAGGCGGACAAATGGAAGGCATACTAATAATCTGGAACGAGAAATTGAACATCGGAAAAACAGTGATAATCACATACAAATGGCCAAGTTTCAATCCCGGAACAAATGGTCTTAGGGGTTACATAGACTGGTACAAAGGAAAAGAACCTACTGGTGTGAGTTCACCATACATAGTAACCAGTGAAGCGCCAGCAAAATATATTACAAGAGATGAAATGAACATGATACTTTCAGGTGCAGCGGGCTCACCTTCAGGCAATGCCATACGATTCATCATGGGATTATCAGACCGTCAACTATCTGACTTGATACCAAATATTCCAGGTACTCCAGGTGAACCAGGCGTTCCAGGCGCTCCCACTGCACCGGGAGTTCCAAGCGTGCCGAATGTTCCAGGATCTCCTAGCGTCCCAAGTAGTTCAAGTGTTTCTGGTGTTGTCGGCGGTGTTTCTCCTGGTTTCATTGGTTCCTTTGTGGGTGCTCTTTCAAGCGCCGCTAGTGTTTCAGCCGCGGCTTCTCCCGGCCCAGGAAGTGGACAGGGTAAGGCTTATGAGGTTACAAGGGCTTCTCCAGGTACCAAATCAGCGGGTGCTGGATGGTACATCTATGGAGTCATCGGAGGCCTTATACTAGTTGGCCTGGCAGCTTTCGGATTCCTCAAAGGCGGTTTTAGAATATGATCTCCCTACTTTTCATTTTTTTTGATGAGGCTTTTCACGTGCCTGTAAGATGGTAGCGGATGTTTTTTTTGAGCTTATTTTCCCCGTATCTTCGCCTTATACTTGAATTGTGTTTATGACCCCCTATAGAAACCTTCTGTGCGAATATAAACCTGTTTTTGTGTGTCCATTTGCTATCATGGTTTTTTTGGTGCAAAGTTTCCCCACCTTTTACTCTGTGATTTGGTTTTGTGGACGTAGATTTGCATGGCCCTTGCTACCGGTTCCCCATCAAAGGGGATCCTTCTCATGTTGGATAAAATGTGCTGTTAAGTTGAGCATTTTATCCATGATCTGATTGCGTTTGAAGAACTTCTAAAGTGTGGGCATGTTCTTCAAGCCCGAGCATTTGGAGTATTGGGGCATTAAACTTATTAGTGATGTGGATTCATGGCACCTGAGTCTCAAACGCACTTTCAAGCATGAAAAAGTCATTAGTTTGTGTTGAATGTACTTAAGCTTCATATGATGCTTTGAATAGGCTGGTAAAGCCCCTTCTTAGATGCGATACTTGTAAACTTTAACCTTGTTCTCAATCTATTACTCTCTGGGATCACAGCAATCACTTTCGGGAGTTCGGTGATTAATACTTTAGTGATCCACCATTTTTATGTGATTTCTATAAAGCCTAAATTTTGGCTTAATATTCTTTTAAGATCCGGAATCGACTTTTTTGGAAAAAGCAGCATGTCTATTTTTTTTGGCTTTTGTAGAAATCATGCAGTTAAATTAGAACGATATCAACAAAATGTCTAGATAAAGGCTAATAAATTCTATTTTTTCCTTTCACGTCTTGAAATTCGCTTTTTTGAGTTATCTACTGGATTATATATCACTGATTAGTTTTAATGATTTTTTTAGAAGCCTTATTTATTTTTGCAAATTAGCGAGGGGAAATAATAAACAGAGAGTTTTTTTTATTGTGGATTATACTATTGATAGTCAGGTGTATTTCAAGTGTAAATTTTTCCATGAAATTTTTACAGTTGAAATTGATCTCTCTCATAAAATGGGTGGTTGCTATTATCATCTTACACTTGAAATGTACCTCTCTCTCTGGTTTGAACTTTGTATCCTCTTATTTTACAGTTGAAATGTACCTCTCTCTGGTTTAGACGTACATTGTGTCTTCATGTATATCCTCTTTTTCTCCGAATCTTTTCTGTATAAGCCATAAAACATGCAATTTTGCTTTGAATACTTTTTTAATGGTGGATATTAACCTATCTTTAGTTAAAGCGTCGCTGTAGATCTCGTCAGTTACAAGATAACTTTCTAGGACGTTTCCTGGATGTTCTAATTGGAAGTCAACGAGAAATTTGTTCAGAGAAAATCTGATCTGCCAGAGAAATTCTTCCTTCTTGGATTCGCTTAGTTCTCTAATTTTTGATAAATGTTCAGGACTTACACTTGTGGCGCACACAACTAATACAAGGTCCTTTCTACCTCTTGGCTGTATGATATCTATTACATGATCTTCTGGATATTTTACAATGAAATGGAAATTGGCGTTTTCATCATCTACTATTTGCCCCAAAATACCTTCTTCGCTGAGCCATTGTTTTATTCTATTTTCCAAAATTATCACCTTCTTTCCTAATATTGTCCTATTATCATATATATTTGTAAAGATTTGGAAACTTGTAAAAAAAGGAGGGAAATTTCTATATGAAAATGATCATGGAAATTTTGATAATCGGAGTTTTGATAGATGTTCTACTAGGCGAGCCACCAGCTTATCTGCATCCGGTAATAGGAATGGGTAAAATAACTGAAAAATTAAAGGATAAACTTGGTAGACGGAGAATCTCAGGGATACTATTAACTCTCATTTTACTTTTAACATTTCTCATACCACTTTTATTCCTTGATTATTTATCCTGGCCACCAAAAATTCTCTTATCATCTTTCTTATTTTCCACGACATTTTCCATTAAATTCTTGTTCCAGTCAATCATAAAGGCAAAAAATGAACTTGAAGAGGATATAGAAAAGGCCCGTTTACATGTTTCAAATCTTGTGAGCAGGGATACTTCTAAACTTTCCATGGAACAGCTTACATCTGCTGTAATAGAAAGTTTAACTGAAAATATAACGGATTCTATAATATCCCCAATAATATTTTTCATGTTGTTTGGGCTTCCGGGGGCTATGGGATACAGGGTTATAAATACATTAGATGCGATGGTAGGCTACAAAGACAGGGAAAATCGCTTCATCGGATGGTTCCCCGCGAAAATAGATGACATCCTAAATTATATACCGGCGCGGATGACCGGATTTCTCATAATAATCGCGGCTTTCATATTAAGAATGGACTGGAGGGAAAGTTTGAAAATAATGTTAAGGGATGGTAGGTCAACTCCTAGTCCCAATTCTGGTTATCCAATGGCTGCAGCTGCAGGGGCTCTTAAAATCAGACTAGAAAAACCAGGTGTATACACGATAGGGGACAGATGGAAAGAACTTAAAATATCTGCAATTGATGATGCATTGAAATTATCCTACGTCACTGTTATACTTTTTATATTGCCAATTATTATCTTGGGGGTGTTGATCTGAAAATAGCTATATTATCCGTAACCGAGAACGGCCTGGAAATTTCAAGACAACTTAAAAAGAAGCTTTCACAAGATCCAACAGTATCCAGAATTGATATTTTCCATAAAAATGTTAAAGAGACCATTAGAGGGATATTCAATGAGTATGATGCGATTATTGGTATAATGGCCGCCGGTATCATGATAAGGAGCATATGCAAACTTTTATCAGATAAAAAACAAGACCCTGCGATTATCACAATGGATGACGCTGGAAAAAATGTTATAAGCCTACTTTCAGGGCATTTCGGGGGGGCTAATGACTTAACTTTAAAAATAGCGAAATTGGCAAGTGCAAGGCCGATCATCACCACATCTACAGATGTTCATGGTTATATTGGTATAGATGCGCTTGCAAGAAAGTATTATTGGGAGATAAAAGATGTGGATAAAATAGTTAAATTTAACAGGGCACTGTTAAACGGTGAAAAAATAACAATTGAAGCCCCGAATAGCTTTAAATATCTCCGTGAGGATCCTCTTTTTAATAGTGGCTATAAGCTAGTAAAAAGAGCGGATAAAGTCATTAGGGCTGTTCTGGATAAAGATGAAATCCTGATAAAACCTAGAAAGCTTGTTGCTGGTATAGGCACGAGGAAAGGTGTCAGTGAAGAAAGAATAATAGAAGCTTTGAAAAGAACTCTATCCTTGTTAAATCTTCCAATTGGAAGACTAGATATCATTGCAACAGGGGAAATGAAAAAGAAAGAGAGAGGTATAATAAACGCATCAAAATTTTTAGAAGTGCCATTAGAGATCGTGGATTTAATTGATTTAAAATTAGAGGATACATATTCAAGGTCTTGTTTTGTGGAGGATAGGTTTGGCGTGGGAAGTGTCTGTGAAGCCGCAGCACTTCATGTTGCGGGTGAAAGATCGCAACTTATAATAAGAAAGACAACTTATAATGGGATTGCAATAGCCATAGCTGTATCCAGAGAAAAAGTTTTTTAAAGAGTGTGTGACAAAATAGAACCAAGCAAGAAAGGGATTATTAACATTTTATTTTTAAAAGAAAGGGAGGATTTTACCATGAGTAACGAGACTTTTGAGAGGGTTTCCAAGATTTTGAAAAATATAATGGAAGATACTAGCGTTCCAAGGAATATTAGAAGGGCTGCGGAGGAATCAAATGAAATATTGATGGATGATGAGGAAGATGTCACCATCCGAGCGAGTACTGTTATATCGATACTTGATGAGATTAGTAATGATCCTAATATTCCAATACATGCAAGAACCTTAATATGGGAAATCCTAAGTGAACTTGAATCAATAGGAACTGGATAATCATCCATTTAATTCAAACTTTGTTAAGTATATAGGCTATAAATTGTATCTTGGCCGTTTCTTCTACGAACTCGGCGAGTTGAACTGCTTTTCGGAGGTTTGAAGCGCAAGATACAATCCCATGATTTTTTAAGATTAAAACATCAGCACATTTTATCTTTTTAGCACACTCTTCGGCTAATTCCAAGCTGCCTGGTTTGTGATATTCTACTTCTTCCATGAAATTTTTTGTGGTAGAATAGCCTTCAAGGCAATTGAATTTTTTATTAGAGAAAGAGAACGCGGTTGCATAGGGTGAATGGGTGTGTGCTATCCCATTTATATCATCTCTTTCTTTATAGATTTTGAGATGGAGATAAAGTTCAGAAGAAGGTTCGGACCCTAATAATCTTCTCCCATCCATGTCTACTATCGCCACATTTTCTTCCGTCACCATGGAAAGAGGGACTCGAGTGGGGGTTATCGCGATTTTTTCATGGTTTAAACGCATACTGAGATTGCCAGCGCTTCCTGATACAAGACCGCTCTTATACAAGTAGTATGCTTCTTTAACCACGTCTTTAATGTTTTCCTCCATTTCATCACCAAAAAAATGGAATTTGGTTAATTGAATTCTAGTATTTTTATCTCTTCCCTATGCAATATGGGTACTTGGCCACAAGTTGGAACTATATTGTAGATTTTCTGGAATTCTGTCTGTGACTGGAATGTCCCTGAATTTATGAGGTGGATTCCTTTGTATTTTTTATAGGCGTTTATATGAACATGTCCTGTGTGGAAAATATGGGGTATCTCATCAATGACGAGATGGTCTTCAACTTCATATGCTAGTGGTGTTCTCTCTCCATAAATGGGAGCTAGGTGTCTCTTTTCTAGAAGTTCAGCCATTATGAGATCTGATTTTTCATGTGAGAGGTGGTTTACGGTCATTGCCATGTCATCGAAACTTCTGCCATGGTATATGAGTACCTTGATCCCGTCTAAACTTACAATTGAAGGGTTGCTTACAAATTCTATATTATTTATTTGATATAGTGGTTTTGCATATTCTTTTGGTATGGCTGGTTGTGGTTCTGCTATCCTTGATGCGTCGTGGTTACCTGGAGCTATTATTATCTTTATATCATCTCTTATTTCGCCTATTAGCCTGGCGGCTTCTTCATATTGTTCATTCAGATCTTTTATTATGAGTTCTTTCTCTTGGTTTGGGTATACTCCGATACCATCTACAATGTCACCTGCTATGATAAGATACTTAACATCCTCTGCTATTTTCATGTGTTCCTTGGTTCCGAGTTCACAGTTTAACCATTTTATGAATTTTTTGAATGATTCTTCTAGGAATGTGGAACTTCCTATATGGGTATCTGAAATGAAAACCGTGGAAAAGTCCATGGGCTTTTCTTCAATCCTGGGGATCCCTGGGTAGATTATATCTGAGGGTATTATGAAACGGCCCTTTAAACTGCCCTTAACCCCTATAACCTCGTCTTTAACAAGCTTGTTGGCTTCATCGAATAACTTACGATTTTCTTTATGGATTATGAGGTTTATTTCTCCGCTTTCGTCCTCTATCTCTATTATTTTATGGTTGTTTCTAGTGTTTCTAATGTCTCTGATCATCCCAATTACAGTTACAACATCATGATGGGGTGAAACGCTTGAAATTGGGACAGGATCTCTGAATTCACTCCTTCCTAAGAATATTTCCTTCAATTTATTGTATCTACTGTTAAAATACTCTCCCATATCCTTTATTTCACCAGTTGTATAAGATTTCATGCTGGTATCTTTAAGTATTTTAAAATCAAACTTCTTATCACGCCGTTTAACCTCTGACTCACCTCTTAAACTCATTGAACTCTCTTTAATCGTGTCTGGGGTTATGATTAAAAGTTCACCATCTTTTCTCTGGTCTTTTAATTTTTCAATAAGGTTAGTGACTTTGCTCTCCCCTAACAATTTAATCTTTTCATAGGCGTCAGGTTGTACAAGAAAACCGTCCTCTGCAAGTTTCAAAAGTATATCTCGGCTCATACTAATCAATCTTTAACAATTTTATCCAGAGTAGATCAGCTACAGTCGAAAGTTTATTATAGATCCTGTGAATAACTATGATAAGAACTATGATAAATGACTTACCCCCAACAAGTTTATAAAAAAAGAGTAATACGATCAATTTTTAGTATCAGAAAAATTTGAAGAAACTCACCTTTATCAACACACCAAAAAAAAAATGAAAAGAGGGTTGTCTAATGTCAAAGATAGCTAAATTTCTCTTGTTCATCATATTATTCATAGTATTCTTTGAAGCAGGAGTTATAAGTTCATATACCCTAGTCACTTCTCAGCCACCCAATGTGGAAAAATTAATAGACATACAAATAGACATACTTTCATCCTATCTACAAATAGGTAAAAGTGTAATAGCACCCAAACCAGAAAGTGTTAAAATCGCAAATAAAATGGACGTAGCCCAAGCACTCCAAGAAAAGGCCCAAGTAGATGGTGTTGATTTGGAAACCCTTAATGCAACAACTTTTGATGATCTTGAAAATGATCGTGTGAATGTTAACATCACAGCGATCGCTTATAGGGAGAATATGACAGAATCCACTGGTCAAATAGTCATAAGACCCGTAGCCCAATTTGCTATAACTGCAACGGCAATGGCAACAGTTGAAGATAATGGCATCAGAGTAGATGTGAAAACAATAAAAATACTTTCTATTATCCGCATTTATTAAGGTGAATAGATGATCAAGATTGTTGGTATTGGTCCAACGAGAAAAGACATGACATTTAGAGCTTTTGAAGCTATAAAAGATGCTGATGTTATAATAGGCTATAAAAAATATGTTGATAGAATCCGCGATATAATAGAAGGTAAAGAAATAATCGAAAAAGGGATGCGAGAAGAAATCAGAAGAGCAGAGATTGCAATAAAAAAACATAGAGAAGGAAAAAATGTGGCGCTTATAAGTTCTGGAGACCCTGGAATCTTTGGAATGGCTAATGTATTCTTTCATTTAATAGATAAATACTCTAATATTGAAGTCGAGATAATACCCGGGGTGACAGCGGCAAATTATGCTGCTTCCCTCCTAGGAGCCCCTTTACATGATTTCACTGTTATAAGTTTAAGTGATATTCTAACACCACTTTCAGAAATAAAAAGGAAAGTTGAAAATGCTGTGACGGCCGGATTCGTCATAGTATTCTATAACCCCAAGGGCAAAAAGAGGAAAAAACCCCTAATCGAGGCTTTAAAGATAATAAGGAGACATTTAAGTCCTGAAATTCCAGTTGGGGTGGTGAAAGGAGGAAAAGTCGGGATAACCACCCTTCAAAGGTTAGATGTTGATGATATAGACATGTCAACTCTTCTAATAATTGGCAATCCCACAACGTATCTTAGAGAGGGTTACATGATAACCCCAAGAGGATATGCGCTCAGATACTTCATCCACCCCCTTGCACGTGAATACTATGAGAAATATATTAACGGCGAAATCAAGGAAGGCCCAAACCTTGAGTGTGAATATTATCCATGCCATTTCATGGGACAAGATTGCACATTCTGTTACTGCCCCTTTTACCCTTGTGGTGACGGTTCAACTGGAGGTTACTGGATAAAAGATAAAGGTGTTTGGAGTTGTCAAGAATGTGAATGGATCCATGAAAAGAAAACGGTTAAATGTTTAAAGAAAACCTTGGATAATATCATAAAGGACGTTGAAGATCTTAACAAGAAAAAGAGAGAACTCTTAAAGTTGAGGAGACATTGCATTTATGAAACTAGATTAATGTGAGGGGAAGAAAAGTGTCCAGGGCTAGTGTTAAAGACATTCTGATTGAAATGAAAAACCTTTCAGAACTGATGGTTGATTTAGCATATTCAGCCCTTCTATTTAATAGTAAGGATGCTGCAGAGGAAGTTAAAAAGTTAGAGAACAAGGTGAACAGGCTTAATTATGAGATTAAGAAAGAATCCCTCCTTGCAGCAAGGTCTGTGGAGGATGCTGAGGAACTCACAGCATTACTTGAGGTGGGGCAGGCCGCTGAAAATATAGCAGACGCCGCCAAAGACATTGCAGAATTAGTATTGAAGGGTATAAAACCACATCCAGTATTTAAGATGGTGATGGAAGAGTCCGATGAGATAATCGTCAGGGTAACCATAGAAGAGGGATCAGAACTTGCCGGAAAATCGTTGGGAGAAATATTACTAGGCACAAGGACTGGTATGCGGATAATAGCCATAAGAAGGGGTGAATCATGGATTTATGGACCTGACAGGAACACAGTTCTCGCTGAAAAGGATACACTTATTGCTAAGGGCAATGAAGCCGGGGCCGAATTATTAAGAAAGCTTGCAAAAAATGAAATGTCACTCGATGAACTCTAAAATAACATTGGGGAAGTTGCAGGTGATCCCGCATGGTAAAGAAACTAACAGAGAAAATCAAGTCTACAGTGGATCACCTGCTAACCATCCTGGTTAATATTTCAATACTTTCCTCAAAAGCTTTTATAAGGTTTTTTAAAATTTTCAAGAAAATAAATCTTTTTATCAAAAGCACAAAAAGGACCCTTGGTGAAAGCCTCTTCGCACTTTTTATATGTGCTATCGGCGATTTAATAGCTGGCATAGTCCTCGGTAAAATGTCGCATTTTCTCGAAGCTTATCCAGGTCTCATAGTACTTATACCCGGCGCGATTGGGATGAGAGGTAATATCTTCGGGGCTTTGGGGTCACGTCTTGGGTCGAACCTTCACATTGGTACACTTTCCACAGAACTTAGAAAGTCTAAGGTTTTAAATGAGAACATCAAGGCCACCATAATCCTCACCATAATAATGTCAATATTCCTGGGGGTCATGGCATGGATAATCTGCGAACTTCTAAACTTTAAAAGCATAGGAGTGGTTGATTTCACCCTAATATCAGTCATGGGAGGTATAATTTCAGGAGTCTTCCTGTTACCCGCCACGGTTCTTATTGCGCTTAAAAGTTATGAAAATGGGTGGGATCCTGACAATGTAACCACGCCATTGATAGCGGCATCTGGAGACCTTTTCACATTACCATCACTTTTTGTAGCAATCTTATTCCTTGAATTGATAAAAAATACGATCCTAGAGTTAACATTTTTCATTCTCTTCATTTTAATGGGTCTCATAGGCCTTTTAATAGGTTTAAAGGGGAATGATCACTTAAAACGTATAGTTAATCAAAGCGTCCCGGTACTCCTTCTATGTTCAATTTTTGGAACAACTGCAGGTAGCGTATTAAACAGCAGATTATCTGTTATATTGGATAATCCTAGTATACTTGCACTTGTACCATTATTTTCAGGTGAAAGCGGAGACCTTGTAAGTATATTAGGCGCTAGATTATCTTCTGGTTTGCATTCAGGTATTATACCCCCAAGTCTGATACCAAGGGAGGGGGCTATTCACAATTTTGGGATAATTATGATACTTTCAATTATAATCTATCCGGTGATAGGTGTTCTAGCTCATCTTGTAAGCGCTGCATTAGGTCTGCCGACTCTCCCACTTCATAAGATGGTTATGATAAGTTCATTTGCAGGTTACCTTCTAACACCTTTCCTTCTAATTCTAGGATTCTATTTAAATTCTTTATCGTATCGAAGAGAATTAGACCCGGATAATGTTGTAGTACCGCTTTCAACGAGCTTAACAGACCCTATGGCAAACCTTTGCCTTGTTTTCATGATAATATTATTTTTGAGTATGTGAACTACCCTTCTTATTCTTGCAAGAAACCTCCCATCAAAGAAAGAGTTAAATCCATGCTACTATCACAAAGTCGCATGGTTGAATTTGGAAATATGCTGTTTGAATTGGTATAGAGTCTCCTTTTGGCACTGAGACGACTAGAACTTTGCCATCGCCTTTTGCATGTATCCATATTATCCCAGTGCAATTCGACGATAATAGTTTTTTTATTTTATCATTTAAGATTATTGGAGATCCTTCAATGGTATTTTCTTCATTGCTCTTGTTTTCTGGCGTGTCCATGATCCATAAGATCCCAGGATCGTCTGATAGGAGATAATAGTCTTTTCTTTCAGTTTCTCCATTTGTTACCCTAAAATAGCCACATTTCCATGTTCCATGTCTATAACAACCTTTAGATTTTGAATTTAGTTCTAAGATAACATATTTTTTGTAAAAATCGCATTGCACGGTTCTATTCACTATGAATATTTCATTAGGGTCCCCGTTTTCGCTTTTGATCGTTATAGGGGGTATGCTTTCATCTTTTGGGTATATTGTTATGTTTGCATGTACTTGTAATGGGAGTATCTTACTGCAGAGTTCTGGGGTGGCTTTTAACTTGCAGATTTTATCATAGGATAAAATATTAGAGTTTTCATTTGTGGATAAACCTGGAATAACATTATTAGTGGTTGGGAGTGTTTCCCAGTTACTTGGAGAGCCAGGTGTATTTATAAGTATTTGTGTTGTTTCACTTATTGACCTTTCAAAGTAGTACCTTTGAAGGTTTTCATGGCTTATTTCCCTGTGCATATCTAATAGTTCGCTGGAGACGCCTATTATGATAGTTAGGATGATTATTGATAATAGCATGTCTGTTGAGAAAAGTATGCCTTTTTCGTTCATCTTATTATCCCATATTTTCGCTGGTGAGCTTCATCCAAGAAAAGTATGAAAATTGTTGTAGAGTTTATGATAAAGGGCGAACCTTCGTATAAATCCCCGAATATGACATGATCTACAGAGGCTATAGTAGAACCATTATTTAATACTCCAGGGATTATAAAAGTTTCTATACCTTGGTGGGGGCAATTAGCTTTTCCTTCAAGTCTGCAGAGGTAACAAGCCCCATCATTACTTTCATGATAATAGCCATTTTGGATGCAGTCTAATAATAATGGGGTGGACCCGTGGCTTTCATATGGTTCATAGGGACATCTTTTGATGATAAAGGGTGAGGTGGCATTTTCATAAAAGGATCCGTTTTCCACATCATTTAGATAAACTACGAGCTCGTGATGGTATTGTATATGTGTAAGGTTGTGGGATATTAGATTGCATTTGGTAAATGGGAGGGGATCTGGCAGTCCTTCAATAGATACCAGTTGTGAAGTGTTTTCTTCATCTTTAATATTGCCTTTTTTAGCTGTTATGGTTGCATTCACTTCAATATAAAATGGATCCTTTTCATATGGTGCTATGCTCTTTATAGTACAATTTACATCACAGTTATAATTGAGCATGTTGACTTTTTCCTGCACTTTCTCTTTCACATATTCGCTGCTATTTACAATTGTCGCGTTTCTTTCAATGACCTCATAGGCAGTATCATTCAAAGTATCAAATGTTATAACTGGTATGTTCCTTTCAACATCTTTCACAGCTGATATGACATTCTCAGAACTTATAGAATTACAGTTAGCCTCGTTCTCATAAGATAAGACTCTTAATGTGCTAAAAAACAATATGAATATGGGGATTATAATTAAAAGCATTGTTCCATTAATAACATAACCCTTATCTTCCATACCAAACACCACAATATTATAATACAAAGTATCATAAAAATATTATCATAGTATGAAGATAATCCAAAAAAGCATAAAAATGAGTATTACCAGGGTGTGTATAATTTAAATAACATGAAAACTTAAAAAGGGTTTAGCAATTAGGCCCCGACCAAAGAACCCCCTCACACAAAATCAACTAAGATACAACTATTAATAATAGGACATAGAATGAAAAAATTATTCCAAATTACAAGATAATCCCAGAAATGAAAAAAATGGAGGTTCATAAAATGTCAGAAACCGTGAGAACATGGCGTCACATCCCACAACGTTACAATCTACTAGGCTCTAAATGTTCAAAATGTGGTTCTATATTCTTCCCCAGACGCATAGTCTGCCCAAATTGCAGGAGAAAAGGCAAACTAGAAGACATAAAATTCACAGGGAAAGGCAAAATACACAGCTATTCTATAATACACGCTCCAAGCGACGAATTCAAGAACATCGCACCATACGTAGTCGCAATAGTCGAACTAGAAGAAGGGGCTAAGATAACAACACAAATCGTTGACTGCGACCCTAACAAGATAAAAATAGGAGACGAAGTCGAGATGGTATTCCGAAAAATAAGAGAAGAAGGAAAAGATGGAGTGATAACATATGGATTCAAATTCAAACCAGCAAAATAAAATAGGAATTTTACTCGTAGGCCATGGTAGCAGACTACCATACGGAGAAAAGGTTATAAAAGAACTCGCCAAACTCTACAAAAAAGAAGTAGAATATCCAGTAGCAGTAGGTTTCATGAACATCTCAAAACCAACAATACCTAAGGCCATAAAAGAACTTTCAAAAAAGGGCGTGGAAAAGATAATCGTCACACCAGTGTTCCTTGCCCATGGTGTCCACACAAAACATGATATACCACACATACTGGGAATAGAGAAAGGAGAACATCACCACCACGAACATGATGAAAAGGTAGAGTTTGATGGTGAAATAATCTATACAGAACCCCTCGGCGCAGACCCGAGAATCGTTGAAATAATAAAAGACAGAGTGAACTCCGCCTTGTAATTGGTCATGAAAATGAAAATTTCAGATTTGGGAGAGAAAAGACTCATAGAAAGGATAATATCCAATATAAAGTTTCATTTGAAGGATTTTCGCATTGAAGGCCTTGGTGATGACGCCGCCCTCATAGACATTGGCGAAGAATATATTGTTGCAACAAGCGACCTACTAAGACAAACCTCACATTTCCCAAAGCCCATGACACATGAACAAATGGGCTGGAAAAGTGTAACAGTCAATGTAAGTGACCTCGCAGCCATGGGAGCAGAGCCGCTAGGATTTTTAATATCACTGGGTCTTCCAGCTGAAATGAAAGTCGAAAAATTCGACGAACTCCTTGAAGGCATCCTCAAAGCTTGCCACTACTACAATATACCCCTTATCGGCGGAGACACGAATGAAGCAGGCGAAATAATACTAGCAGGGGCGGCCATTGGCAGAACACCGAAAAATGACGTGTTATTAAAGAGCGGTTCCAGGGAAGGTGATTTAGTAGCGGTAACAGGACCCTTAGGTCTTGCAGCGGCCGGTATAAAAATACTCCTTTCAGATAAGATAAATTCAATCCCTGTGGCCGAGGATACCTTATCCAGGATATTAGATCATGCCCTTAAACCTGTTGCAAGATTAAAAGAAGCTCTTATAATATCAAAATCGCATCTCGTAAACGCGGCCACTGATATAACAGATGGACTGGTAAGTGAACTGAATGAACTGATAAACACCTCTCCTAAAACCCTTGGTATAAGATTATGCAAAGAAAAGATCCCCATACCCCCAGAGGTGGGGAAAGTAGCGGAATTTTTCAAAGTGGACCCTCTTGAATTAGGACTTTATTATGGTGAAGACTTTGAACTCCTTTTCACAATACCCCAGGAAAATCTCATCCCACTCCAAGGACAATTAGATTTCCATATCATAGGTGAAGTCACCAATACTGGGACAATCGAAATAATTGATAAAGAAAGGGGAACATATACATTACCAGTGAAAGGATATGAACATCTGAGGGGTTGAAGTTGATAAAAGGTGCTATTCTCTGTGAGAAAGTCAATAATAAGGTTAAATGTAGTGTATGTAATAGGAGATGTCTGATCCCAGAGGGTAAAAGGGGATTCTGCCTTACAAGGGAAAACAGGGATGGTGAACTTTATACTCTAATTTATGCTGCTGTATCTTCATCTGCGGTGGACCCCATCGAAAAGAAGCCCCTCTTCCATTTCTATCCTGGAAGCTTTGTTTACTCTTTAGGGACTGTTGGCTGTAACTTCCGCTGTAAACATTGCCAAAATTGGAATATTTCCCAGGCTATAATCGATGAAGCCTATACAGTGGATATACCACCCGAGGAGGCTATTGAAACTACTAAGAGATACAATTGTAAGTCTATTGCATGGACATATAATGAACCTACAATATGGCTCGAATATACACTTGACTGTGCAAAAATTGCCCATAAAGATGATATCAAGACTGTTTATGTTACCAATGGTTACATGACGGAAGAAACACTTGAACTTTTATCGCCCCTTCTAGATGCTGCTAACATAGACTTGAAGGGCATGTCAGATAAGTTTTACAAAACTGTTTGCAGCGCGAAATTACAGCCCGTACTCGACAATATACAATGGATGCATGATGCTGGTATACACATCGAAGTCACAAACCTTATAATACCAGGATATAATGATTCAGAAGATGATATTAAAGCCCTTATAAGATTCATGGTCGAGGAAGTTGGGATCGAGGTTCCTTTACATTTCACCCGTTTCTATCCACATTATAAGATGCAGGATGTGCCTCCAACACCAGCAGAAACACTGCTCAAAGCCCGCGAGCTAGCCCTAGAAGAGGGTATGAGATATGTTTATGTGGGAAACATCCCCGGCCTTTCAGAGGAGAACACCTATTGTTATAATTGTGGTGAACTTTTAATACAAAGATATGGTTTCCAGATAAATAAGATAAATTTGAAAAATGGTCGGTGCCCCTCTTGCAGCGCGAAAATCGACATCATAATCTAGCGGGTCACTCTCTCAAATTTTTCAGCTTCTTTTAATGGTTTTGTAGCGTCAACACCAACCTTTGTGGTTGTCCCATCATTTGAAGCTGAAGGGTCGAGTGATGAGCCTCTCGCTTTTTTAACTATAAGTATATCATCTTCTTTTAAGCGTGTTGCTATCGCATATTCCACATCATCCAAATCGAACACGTTTATATCATCGTCAACGACTACAACATGCTTTAGGGAAGGGTGGGCTGATAAAGCCGCCATTATAACATTTTTAGCATCGCCTTCGGCTTGTTTTTTTATGGATACGATTGCATGTAACCAGCAGCAGCCCCCTTCTGTAAGGATGACGTTTTTCACAGTTGGAACGGTATTTTCCACGGCTTTGAATATTCTCGGTTCTTGTGGGAGTCCTTGGAGAAGTTTATGTTCAAGTCCGGCGGGTAAAATAGCATGGTATAATGGATCGCTTCTAAGATGGATCTTTTCAACTTCTATAATAGGTTCTTTTCGTATGATATCATATGTACCGGTTAAATCTACGAAAGGACCTTCATCAGCTCTTTTTTTAGCGAGAATTTTTCCTTCTAATATTATTTCTGCTTCTGGGACTTCTATGTCCACCTTTTCGCATTTGAAAAGTTTAAGTTTTCCATTATGGAAATTATTAGCCACTTCTAGTTCATCGATATCTATTGGAAGAGAGGTTGTTATCGCAAGTAATGTTGCAGGGTGCATTCCAATGGCTATGGCTACTGGTAGGTCTTTTCCTCTTTTTTCGGCTCGTTTATAATAATTGTAGAGGTGTCTTGGGACTATACGTACAGCTAAGTGTCTTTTGTCAAGTAACATCATTCTGTGGATGGATGCATTTCTAACTCTAGTGTCTGGGTCATTGGCTATGATGGCGCCGGCGGTAATATAGGGACCGCCATCTCTATTATAGTATGTGAGTATTGGTAGCTTCTTTAGATCTGCTTTTTGGGAATGGTAGCCCTTAAGTTTTTTAACATTCTCTATGGGGATTGGCTGATCCATGGCTTGGATTATCCGCTTTGTTATATCCTCTATTTTACAGTTGAGTGCTTTTGAAATCTTTTCTCTACTATTACATATTCCTGAGATCACTGGAATATCAGATTCTTTGATGTTTTCTAGGATTACGATTTCCCGGGGATGTTTTCTTAAAACGTTAGCGGCTTCAAGATGACTTGAAACTTCATCTTTGACCTTTATAATCTTGAATTTTCCTTGTATGGATTTTAAAAATTTTTTCATCCGGATCACCGGCTTATAGATTGACAGATCTCCCTTTCAGCCTCTTTATTCGCGCTTCTATTCTTTCATCTTTTATCCCTAGGATTTCGGCCGCTAGTATGGCGGCGTTCCCACCATTTCCCACGCCTACAGTACCTACTGGGGTGCCTGGGGGCATGTTAACCATTGAGAGTAGAGAGTATAGGCTAGATTTATTAAAGGCGCAAGGAACGCCTATAACCGGTTTGTCTGTAAGGGCGGCTATTGCACCAGTTACGTGTGCGGATAATCCGCTGATCGCTATGAATAATTTAACAGTTTCTATATTCTCTATGTATTCTTGGAAACGTTCAGGATGTCTTATAGGGGATATTACATTCAAATCATAGGATATGCCCAGCCTATCAAGAAACATTGTGGTTTTTTTAGTGATTTTCATATCAGAATAACTACCTGGGATAACAGAGACAAGAGGGTCATTTTTATCCGAGGTTTTTTCTTTGGATGTTTTCTGTGTTAGCTGCGAGGTTTCTATTCCAATTGGTGAATAATAGTTCCCCTCGATATTGTTGATGAGTTGGGATTCATCTCTTTCAACTTTTTCATAGTATATTCTTTTAAGTTTGATTATACGGGATTTTACTTTCTCGTTATGAGTTCCTATTATCTGAGCGGCGAATATAGCGCCATTTTCCCCTCTATCAATACCTACAGTGGCCACTGGGACTGGGAATGGCATCTGGGAACATGCAAAGAGTGCGTCGAGCCCCCCTATTTTAACGTCTACAGGCACCCCGACAACGGGTCGATGGGTATTCGCGGCTATTATGCCTGGAAGATGGGCTGATAGTCCTGCTATTCCTATGAAGACTTCCACGCCATTTTTAAAGGAATCTAAAGCAATCCTTTTAACTTTTTCATAGGTTCTATGGGCTGATGCTACTTTTAGATCATATGGGATTTTAAGTTCTTCAAAGACGTCCATAGCCTTTTCAGCAATCATATAATCTGTTCCACTTCCCAAAATTATCATTACTTTCGGTTTCATTTAATCACTCCATGATCGGGGGAAATTTACTAGAATTTTCATATATTGGTGCAAAATTGTCATCACCCAGTTCCTTTATAGGGCCATGGAAATTTCCTATAATATCTTTCTCTCTCACTAAACCTTTCCATTGGGATCTTCGTTATGATCACTCTAATCTATATATTTTAGTGTTTTATATTATAATAGTAAGACAGTTAACTATTAGAAAGTTTGAGGTCAGGGATATGTATTGGTTTATTCTTCTCATAGTGATACTATTATGCGTATTAAAAAACAATGTGCAGAGAGACTTGCGCGTTTCAGTGGTTATACCAGCCTATAATGAAGAAAAGACTGTTGCAAGTGTTGTTAAGGCAGCCAAGGCTTCATCTTATGTGGATGAGGTTATTGTAGTTAATGATGGTTCAGTTGACAACACCTACAATGAGGCTAAAAAAGCGGGTGCGAAGGTAATAAGCCATGCTAGCAACCGTGGTAAAGGCGCTGCTCTTAAAACTGGATTTAATCATTCAACTGGGGATATAGTGGTTTTCTTGGATGCTGACCTTGAAAACATCACAACAGCCAAGATAGATAAGATGATAAAACCCATACTAGATGGTAAAGCAGATATTACAAAGACCAAATTTAAAAGGAGAGCAGGTAGAGTCACTGAATTAACTGCAAAACCCCTATTAAAATTTTTCTTCCCAGAGATAAAATTTGAACAGCCACTAAGCGGTCAGTTCGCCGCTAGAAGAAAAGTACTTGAAAGGATGAAATTTGAGGACGATTATGGAGTTGATGTAGGGATAGTTCTTGATGCGGATGTCCAAGGATTAAATATTAAAGAAGTTGATATTGGCGAACTTGAACATGACATGGCAACTCTTTCTGACCTCAACATTGTAGCTACAGAGGTCGTCCGCACCATTGTTGACAGAGCCCTTGAATATGGTAGGATAACAATGATGGATTCCATGGGAGAATCAATTCGAATGTGTATACTTGGACTTTCACTCACAACCCTTGGAATATTCAGCATATTTTTTATCAGGGCGATCACACCCATCATAGGCATTATAATAGGCATTTTGGGGGTGGCTATAGCTGCCTATTATTTTGTGGCGTTAGTTAAAAGATCTTATAATCTTTTAGCCAGTTCAAAGGGGCGATTACAAGTTCTAAGATCATTTGTTTATATGCATTTTCCCATCCTTGTGTCGGCCCTTATCTTGGTTGCTATGATTTCAACATTCCTTGGAGCAATACATATTGACGAGGGTAAGATCTCCATTGAACCCAACCCTGGAAATCTTATAATATGGAAGAAAAACCCAGAAAACAGAACATTTGATGTTAGAGGACCCTATACGGTGGATAGTGCCCTTGAAGGCGAAAACGATACTATAAGATTGCCTAATGAAGCTATTGACACCCTGGGACTCAAATATGGTGATATCATCTATATTGGGGGAGAAGGTTATACATTAAGGGAATCAAGGCCTAATGATGGTAATATTATACGGATACCTTCAAATGCGAGGGAAATATTAGAAGTGAATGTGGGGGATGTGATCAGGGATAGTAACCTTCGCAAGGTCTTCAGTAATTTATATGCAATTCGAAAAGTTTCAGGACAATCTAATATTACAATAGAGAATGGAATTATAATTGAAAATAATGATAGAAGTGGACGCGAAGTGAAAGTTTATCTTGATGGTGAAAAAATCGCCACGGTCACTGGTGCCATAGAAAATGGCTCATATTCCATATATATCAATGGTATACCTGCCAGCACGGTATACTTCAGTGAAGGCATATCCAATGAAAATTATACGATATCCTGGGGCGATCATCTTATAACAATAGAGATTGGCGAGCCAATAGTGAGTAATATGCGATTCGTCCCATCAAATGAAGGCGTATTCCTTAATATTATTTCTGATAAACTTTAACAGCTTCCTCAACATCATCAGACAATCCAATAGCTGCAAGAGCTCCGATTTGGCCTTGGGCTCCTGTGATTTCTATGAGTTGAACTCCAACTTTTCTTGCAACCTTTTCCGCCTCATCTATGGTGACTAATTTTTTCTTGGCCATTATAGAATATTTCCTAAGTTCTCTCGGGATTAGTATCCCGTTAAAAACGGCTATGGATGTCTTATCTGAGAGGGTTTTTTCCTCAAGCTTCCTAATGATCTTTTCTATGAGCTCTTTTTTTGTTTTTGGTTTAACTGCGAATGTTAATGCTACAGAAACACAATTTTGCGTCTTATATGGGTTTTGGGGATAAAGTTGCACTATAAGATGGTCCAAGTATTCAAAACCTTCCTTTGAAAGTTCGACCCCAATATTATGTGCTAGAGTCCATGTAGCCCCTTCATCTTTTGTATCTGTGTCATCTATGCCTATGATAACCTTTTCTAGTTTAGGGGTGATGACAGCTGCTCTTCCAATCTTTGATCCTCCACCAAGATCATATAATTCAACACGTTTAACACCATCTGCCATCCCCCTGCACATCGCAGCACCTACTCCGGCCCCGGCAAGTCCCGCGTGGACGACTTTAACTTCATCCCCAATTACTGTAACTTCCTCTATTCCCGCCGCGTTTAAACTAGCCTTCAGACTTATCCGGGTTTTACCAGTCTTTGTAAGGTAAATATGCCGGTTACCATCTCTTTTTGCTTTTATTATTAGTTTGCTTGTGCGGGGATATTGGTAGATCATCCAATGAGAGCCTGAAATGCATGGGTGATATTCAACTATCTCCACAAGGTCATTATCTACCATTGTGATGATCTTCTTGTAAGGGGCTATCCATGGATCCTTAAATTTCTCCCTTAATTCTTCAGGTGTTAAAATCTGCAATTCCATCCCAATATTTAAAGTTTTTTAAGTCTCCTATACATTTTAACAGCTGCTTCAACGGCCCTTTTAGCATAATCCACTCTCTGGTGGGCTTCTAATCTTGTCATGCTGGGTCCTGATATTCCAAGCGCTACTGGTTTATCGTATTCTAGTGCGAGGTCGGCTATTTTACGGGATGCATGCTGTGCCACTATCTGATCATGGTCTGTCGCCCCTTCAATAACAGCTCCGAGTGTTATGACAGCATCTATTTCATCATCTTCCAAGAGTTTCTTGATTGCAAGGGGCATGTCAAATACGCCAGGAACCGGCACTATTTTAGTTATCTCAGAACCAAGGAACTTAGCATGTTCTTCAGCCAATTTTAACATCATCTGAGTTATGTCATAGTTAAATTCCGCTACCACGGCTCCTATTCTAACCTTTTCCATTTATATTTCCTCCAAAGGGGATTTAAACTATTAATGCATAGGCTATTGTGCTTATAATCATTATGATTATTATGATTATTGCTATCAACTGTGCCTTTGTCATATCACATCCCCACCATTCAATTTTATACTATTTCATTTATGGTTTCTGCTAATATTTCAACATCTTCTAGAATATTATAATAATGGATTGAAGCCCTTACAGTACCACCCCTCTCATGGACTCCAAGATGTCTCATAGCAGGTATGGCGCAATGATGGCCGCTTCTAACGCATATCCGCGCCTTTTCATCTAGTTTCCTCGCCACGTCATCTGGGCTTATATTATCTACGTTGAAGGATACTATCCCATAAATATTTTGGGGACTACCATAACATTCAACTTTATCAATCTCTATTATAGATTTGTATAATTTCCTTGTGAGTCGCGCACCATGTTTTTCTATCCTCTCAATACCTATACTTTTAATGTAATCTATGGCAGCTCCAAGGCCTATGAAACCCGCTATATTTAATGTTCCGGCTTCAAATCTTCTTGGAGGTTCTTCTAATTTAATCCGATCTTCTGAAACATCAATTACGGTTCCCCCACCAAGACTTGATGGTTCAAGCTCATCAATATTTTGAAGGTTACAGTAAAGGAATCCAGTGCCAACAGGGCCTAGCGTTCCTTTATGTCCTGGGAATGCCGCGAAGTTGACTTTAAATTTTTTGACGTCAAATTTCATATGACCAATTGATTGCGCCGCGTCTACCAGGAATAGAATATTATTTTCGTCGGCGATTCTACCAATCCTTTTTATATCTTGCATTGATCCTATAGCATTAGATACATGTGTTACTGTTATAAGCCTAGTATTTTCGTCAATAGCATCCTCTATATCTCCTGGATCGACAATACAATTTTCATCAGCTTTTATCACCCTTATATTCACTCCTTTTTCCCGTAGTTTCAACCATGGCAAATAATTTGAATGATGTTCAATGTTTGGGACAATAATAGAATCTCCCTTCCTGAATCTAAGACCGTTCGCAACAAGATTTATAGATTCGGTGGTGTTCTTTGTGAATATTATCTCCTCTGGCTTGGCATTCACAAAATCAGCTACCTTCTCCCTTGCATCCTCCAATTTTTCAGTTGCTCTTACTGCGAGTGAATATGCACCTCTCCCAGTGTTCGCATTATATTTGTAATAATATTCGTTAATAGCCTCCACAACTGGCTTGGGTGTTGGTGTTGTGCTTGCAGCGTCGAGGTAAACATAATCTTCTAGGAGGGGAATATCATCTCTAAGATCCTTGGGGTTCATAGATATTCCTCCATTTGTTCTCTGATCTTTTGGGCTACTTGTGTTGTTGTGTGTTTTCCTCCGAGGTCTGGGGTTTTTATTCCTTTTTTCAGGGTTTTTTTGAGGGCTTTTTCTATGATTGTTGCTTGTTTTCTGTGGTTTAGGTGTTTTAGCATTAGTGTTGTGGATAGTATCATTGCTGTGGGGTTTGCTATGTTTTTTCCGGCTAGTCTGGGTGCTGATCCGTGGACTGGTTCGAATATTCCGGTTTTTTCTCCGATGTTTGCTGATGGTGCTACTCCTAGGCCTCCGACTAGTGCTGCTGCTTCGTCTGATAGTATGTCTCCGAACATGTTTGTTGTTACAATGGTTTCGAATTCTTCTGGTTTTTTGATGAGGTACATTGCCATGGCATCAACATAGTAGTCTTCGGCTTTTATTCTTGGATAGTTTTCTGAGACCTTGTAGAATTCTTCCCTGAATATTCCATCGGTTTTTTTAAGTACATTGGCTTTATGCACGGCCGTTACCTTACCCCGATTTTCTTTCAAGGTGTAATCAAAGGCGAACTTGCAAATACGCTCACAAGCCCGGCGAGTGATAACACGCTTGGCAACAGCACCCTCACTCGTATACTCTTCCAAGCCAACATACAAGTCCTCGGTATTCTCACGAACAATAACAAAATCCAAACCAGAAAACAAACCACCAACACCAGGCAAAGACTTAACAGGCCTCAAATTAACAAACAAATCCAACTCACGTCTTAGTTTGACTATGACGTCGGCTGCTGTTTCCCCGGCAGCGCCGAAAAGGCATGCGTCTGAGTTTTTTATGATCTTGAGGGTTTCATCTGGGAGTGCTTCACCAGTTTTTTCCGCGCATTCGTCTCCTGCTTCTGCGAATTCGTATTCAAAATTTAAGTCGAGGCCGTCTAGTATGTGGAGCGCGGCGTCCATCACTTCTTTCCCAACCCCGTCTCCGGGTATGACCGCTATCTTGTACATTTGATTTCACCAGTTTTTATTTTTGATGTAGGGTATTAAACCTCCTTTTTCAAGGATTTCGAGCATGAATTCTGGCAATTTTTTGAATTTGAATTCTTTTTCATCCTTTTTTATTATCCCTTTTTCTAGGTCGACTTCTATCTCGTCCCCTGTTTTTAGGTGTTTGGATATGCCTGGGGCTTCAAGTAGGGGTATTCCAAGGTTTATCGCGTTTCTATAGAATATCCTTGCAAAGGATTCTGCGATCACTGCAGATATCCCAGCTCCTTTTAAGGCGAGAGGCGCGTGTTCTCTTGACGAACCGCACCCAAAATTTTTCCCCGCAACTATGAAATCACCCACTTTAACCTTTTTTGAAAATTCTGGGTCTGCGCCTTCCATTAGGTGTTCTGCAAGTTTTGAGGGGTCTCTTATGACAAGGTATCTGCCGGGTATTATCTGGTCAGTGTCAACATCATCAGGGAATTTCCAAACTCTTCCTTTCATAAAATCCACACCTCAAATCCTCTTTGGATGTGTTATTTCTCCTTTTATTGCGGAGGCCGCGGCTACTGCTGCAGATGATAGGTATACTTCTGATTCAGGGCTTCCTTGTCTGCCCTTAAAGTTCCGGTTAGAAGTTGAGAGGCTTACTTCTCCCGGTCCGAGCAGTCCTATGTGGCCGCCTAGGCAAGGACCGCAACATGGATTGCAGACCAGCGCGCCGGCTTCTATGAAAATCTTTATAAGACCTTCGTCTAGTGCTTTCATGTAAACTTCCCTTGAAGCTGGTATTACTAGCATCCTGGCCTTATCTGATACTTTTTCACCCTTTAGTATCTTCGCAGCGTCTCTTAGGTCTTCTATGCGACCGTTTGTGCATGAACCTATGAATATCTGGTCTATTTCTGTCCCTTCCACTTCGCTTATTGGTTTCACATTGTCTACATTGTGTGGACATGCTATTTGCGGTTCGAGATTTTCGATGTTTATTTCTATAGTTTCGAGGGATGGTGCGTCAAGGTCTGTTTTCATGATATTATATGGCTTATTTGATCTTTTTTTCACATATTCTATGGTTTTCTGGTCTGGTTCTATTATACCTGTTTTACCACCCATTTCAATTGCCATGTTGCAGAGCACGAGTCTCTCTGAGATGTTCATGTCCTTCACTGTGTCCCCTGCGAATTCACAGGCTTTGTATGTGGCGCCGTCTATCCCCATTTTTCCTATAATATATAATATGATATCCTTTGCAGATACGTGGTCTTCTGGTTGGCCTTTTATTTCAAAACGGATTGTTTCAGGGACTTTGAACCATAATTTTCCTGTGGCGAAGACCATCGCCATATCTGTTGATCCTATACCAGTTGCGAATGCCCCTAGGGCTCCATGGGTGCAAGTATGAGAGTCTGTCCCGACTATAAGATCTCCTGGGACCACATAACCTTTCTCTGGGAGTATCTGGTGGCATATACCCTCTCTGATGTCATAGAAGTTTTCTATCCTTTGTTCTTTCACGAATTTTCTCATGATTATATGGTTTTCAGCGGCTTCGATTGAATCTGCAGGTACTTGATGGTCAAAGAGTACAACGACCTTGGAGGGATCCCATACGCTTTCTGATCCTATTTCTTTAAACGCTTCAATGGCAAGAGGACCTGTTAGATCATGGGTCATGGCCACGTCTATATTGGCCATTATTATTTCACCGGCTTCGACTTCTTTTTCACCAGCGGCTTTTGCGAGTATTTTCTCAGAAATAGTCATTGACACGTTTAATCCTCCTGAATCATATGGGTGGGTTAATGGAGCGATCAATAGAATAAGCGCTCTTTTCTATTTTGGTTATACCGGAATATAAAGTTAGCGGAAACCCACCATTTTTCATTAACTTTGCATGTGGGGGTTAGGCATCCATGTTGGAAAGGGTTATGGTTTCATTGGTGATTGGAATTTTTTCGGAAATTTCCTTCCGATTTTAGGGGATATCATAGAAAACATATTAATTAACCACAACCCATTTATAAATGGATTATTAACTCCTTTTAGACCGTATACATTAATATAGAAGCTTTGATATAAAATATTCTTGATAATTTTCCCACATCAAAAAAGATAATTCACACTTGAAAAGTGGTGATTTTGTGATTAAAGATTCGCACGTTTTAGCTGCGCTTCCTTCGAAGGCAGATGTTAGCGTGTTGAAAAACAATGGGATAAGAGAAAAATTCAGCCATGAAAAACTAGTTAAGTCGCTTTTGATGGTGGGCTCACCCCTCTGGGCGGCTGAAAAAATAGCTTCAAAAGTCGCTAAATCAGCCTATGATGGAATATCAACCAAAGAAATAAAAATGATAGTATACGCTTCACTAAAAGATATCGATGAAAAAATAGCGGATAAATACCTAGCCGCTAGAAAATTAAAAGTTAGAACATCACGAGACACTATAGAATCATTCGACCAGAAAAAAATAGAAAACAGCCTAATCAAAGAAGCAGGGGCCAATCCACAACTAGCAGAAAAAATAGCGACAGAAGTCTGGAAAGAACTTAAAAAACTCAACGTAGAATACCTCACAGCCCCAATGATAAGGGAAATGGTCAACACCAAACTCATCGAACACGGCCTAGAAACCCTAAGAAAAAAATACACCAGACTCGGAATACCAGTATACAACATCACAGAACTCATAACCCAAGGTTCCAGGGACAACGCAAACATGATACACAACCCAGAAACAGTCCACAAATATGTTGCCGACGAAGCCCTCAAACAATACACCCTACTCCACATACTACCACACCGCCTAGCAGACGCGCACATGTCAGGAGACATCCACATACACGACCTAGAATTCTTCGCAGCCCGACCCCTCAACTGCTTGCAACATGATCTCAGATTATTCATAAAACACGGTCTCAAAGTCGACGGTACTGGAGACCACACATCAGTCGCCGGACCGCCAAAACACCTCGAAACGCTCATGAACCATGCCGGGGAGATAATGTTAGCAGCCCAACAAAACATGAGCGGCGGACAGGCCATGAGCCTCTGGAACGTATTCGTAGCACCATTCGCCGCTAACCTCTCATATGAGGAGATAAAACAGGCCGTGCAAATGTTCATATTCAACCTAAACATGGCATACGCCGCAAGAGGAAGCCAAGTCCCATTCACAAGCATAAACCTAGAATTCGCAGTACCGGACTTCCTATTAGATGTGCCAGCCTATGGACCGCGTGGCGAACACGTGGGAGTATATGGGGACTTCTATGAAGAGGCAAGACTGCTCACAAGAGCCTTTACAGAGGTGCTCCTTGAAGGGGATGCTGATGGCAAACCTCACCTGTTCCCAAACACAATCTATGTTATTCGTAAGGAAACTCTAAAGGACGGATTCGAGGAGGATCTCCAACTAGTACATGAATTAGCCGCTAAGTATGGGACAGCATACTTCGTTAACATGTTAGCAGATTACAGGGGCGAAATGTCCAATTACATGGGATGCAGAACACTCCTCTCAGATAACTGGACAGGAAACTGGGAAAAAGATTGTCTCAGAACAGGGAACCTTGCATATGTAACATTAAACCTTCCAAGGATAGCCTACCAGGCAAAGGATGACGATGAAATATTTGACTACCTCGATGAATACCTGGACCTTGCAATAGGCGTGCTAAAAGTGAGAAGAAAACAGGCCCTTGAATGCTTAAACAACTATAATCTATTACCATTCCTCACACAAGAGATTGAAGGTGAGAACTATTATAGGATAGAAAATGCAACTTTAAGCTTTGGATACGTTGGCTTAAATGAAATGTTAGAATATCATACAGGCAATAGCATCACGGATCCTGATGCTAACAAATTCGGACTTAAGGTAATAAAATATTTATATGAACGCGCCCAGGAACTCAAAAAAGAAACAGGATTGCGATGGAGCGTCCTCCAAACGCCAGCTGAGAGCACAGCCCACAGATTCGCGATGTTAGACAGTGAATTATACAATGAAAGGGCCATACTACAAGGAACAGAGGACTCATACTATTATACCAATTCAAGTCACGTTCCAGTAGACTCCGAAATAGATATTGTGAAAAAAATAAGAATAGAAGAAAAATATCATCCAATAACGCCTGGAGGGCACATATTCCACGCATGGCTTGGAGAAGCGCAACCAGACACCCAAGCCCTCCAAAAATTCACAAGGAACATATGCAAGAACACAGACATAGGATTCTGGGCCTACAGCAACACATTAAGCTTCTGCCTCAAATGCAAAACCCTAATGAGAGGATTGCAAGAAATCTGCGCCAACTGCGGCGAAAAAGATGATGTAGAATGGTATGATCGCATCACAGGATACGTACAACAAGTAGGAAGGGCTAAATCATCAAGCGGAGGATGGAACAAAGGCAAAAGACAAGAACTACTCGACAGAAAACGCTACAACCTATAGGACAAAACAATCAACATAAGATGATACTTATACAAGCAATTGGAAAAATTGAAAACCTAAAAACCTTGCAAGAGTCTATAATCAGTATTCTTAACACTAAATGTCTAATATCTAGCCAATTTTTAGACGTTCCAGAACACACTTACAATCCGCTAAGAAACCAATACAATTCAACAAAAATGCTATTGTTTTTAAAGAGCACCATAAAGGAAGACTCTGCCCACGTATTGGGGATAACTGATGTCGATTTATATGCGCCTGGTCTAAATTTCGTGTTTGGAGAAGCGGAATCCCCTGGAAAATTTGCCATAGTATCCCTATACAGGTTAAAACATCCAGATAAGAAGATATTCAGAGAAAGGATGGTGAAAGAAGCCATACATGAACTTGGCCACACATTTGGATTAGCCCACTGCAACAATCCATCTTGTGTAATGTATTTCAGCAACAGCATCATAGACACAGACAAAAAAAGCTACATGTTCTGCGACACATGTCTAAAAAAATTAAAACTAACTGGAAACTTGAATTAAACTTTTTTTTCGCAATTTTAGAAGGGACAATTTTTTTGGATGAAGTTGAATGGGAAAAAATCAAGTCGTTTTTTTGATTTTTAGCATTTCACGGGCTTGATCTCTTAATATGTATGGTGTTTCTTCAATTGATATTTCTAGGCTTGTAAAATTTTTGAGTAACCTTGTAAGATAAATTGATCTTCTTTTTTTGTGTATGTTCTGGATTGGATATACTCTAATCTCTTGGGCTACTCTTAGCATTTCCTGGATTGATTTTAGGTGGAATTTATAATTGAATGTTTCTTCGTAGAGGAACAGCAGGTTCCCTGACAATAAAAGGTGAAACTCGTTATCTTTGAATGGGAGTTTTGGCAGTTCAGCTGGGATATAATGATCTGGGTTCTCCTCATAGTCTTTTATGAATATTTTATAGGTTTTGATGCGATTTTCTATCAGCTCATTTTTATCTTTGAACAAACCTTTTAATTTATCCATGAATTCACCATGTGATCTTATAAGCCCCTTTATGCTTTCTTCCGCTATATTTTCAAGTTCTCTTGGACTTTTATTGTATAATTTATCCGCGGCTTTAACATCGAATCCTCTTTCCCTCATCTGGGCCGTGAATGAACTTGCACCAGCATTACAGTCAAGTATGCGCTTCCCTTCAAGTTCCCCCATGTCGAGTTTAAACATTTTAATGTATTCATTAAGGTTTCTTCCAAGAAACCACACTTGCATATCATCCACCCATATTTTAGCTATCAATCCATGATGATAAATGGCAAACATTTGGGATAAGGTATCAGAGACTTCTGCTGTTATCGGATCTTTCAGTTGGGCGAGTAAATTAGAGCGTTTATGATAATATCATTCTCCTATGATTAGTTTTTTTGTTTGATCAATCAAATTATAAGGTGATCTTTAAAGGGGGAAGATTGGAGTAGAAAAATTTTAACTTCGTTTAACTGCACTCCTGGGAAAGGAGCTAACCTCCTCGTCTTATGTAACAATCCATCTACATCTACTGTTACATAAGATACATACTTTCACTTTAATAAAGTCTAAAAAAGAGATAGATATTAAAATGGGGACTTTTCCACCATAACGTGGAAAGTAAAAAGAAATGTTGTGATATTTGATATTATCACAAAAAGAAAGAGAAAAGATGTTTCTAAGGTTATTGCATGGAAGGGGGATATGATGGAAGGGGCCTCTCTTTTTCCCATCTCATGCAAATCAAGGAGAGGTGGTTTTTTCTGGCTTTTGCACCGGGTATCTTTTCTGATAATGCTAATTATCATAGCATGGTTTTCCACTTAAAGGGGGTTGTGAAGATCTTTATAAATTGCAGGTAGAATCTTCGAACTGCACAATCATGTCCCTAAAAAAGTAACATTTACCCATAAAGAATATAAACAACACAAAAATAAGAAGGGGGTTGCAATAACCAATCCAACAAAACAAGGATTTGGGTGTTGAACCTCCTTTACAGGACGCTCCTCTTGAATCAGTTGCAATAACCAATCCAACAAAACAAGGATTTGGGTTGAAAAGGAATAGGTGTCTTACCCTTTATAAAATCCATTAAAATTCGGATGATATCGAATATAAACTAGTTGGCGTGGTCTGTTGAATTTAAAGTATGCTAAAGAGTTTGATGTTATCCAATAAAAGGACGCATTCATTGATCATTTTAAGTTTTCTGTTGGGGGGGATTGTTATTTTGAATTGTGTGCCTGGTTTTGTTTTGAGGTTTATTTTTCCGTTGAGTTGTTTGGTTAGGATTTTTACTAGTTTTAGGCCTAGTGTTTCTGTTTTTTCTGGTTTGA
>Ga0078972_1001633_pt1 | contig 61170 bp, 47 predicted proteins | sample YelNatPaOPGAMG01_FD_67568 | JGI IMG/M metagenome (GOLD analysis project Ga0078972, IMG submission 67568) | Hot spring thermophilic microbial communities from Obsidian Pool, Yellowstone National Park, USA - OP-RAMG-01 (SPADES assembly) (version 2) | ecosystem: Environmental > Aquatic > Thermal... | reverse complement strand
CGATAAAAAATAAACAAATTTGATATGTTTGATAATTACATTCGTAAATTAAAGCATCTTCTTTGTTTTTTCAAATTATTATTGAGCAAAATTAAAATTATTTTTTCGCATTTATTTTTTCGCATTTATTTTTTCGCATTTATTTTTTCAATAAAATAAAGACATCTAATTTTTTTGTCCAATTTCTTAAAGGAATAATTTTGATTTTTTTAAAGAATTAGAAAATTTGTAAATTTGTATAAGTCAGAATTCTTTTGATATAATTGTGTTTTTTAATGTCAGACTTTCAGCAAATTGGTAAGATATTAATTTTTTTAGGAATTATCATTCTAATTAGTGGGTTATTTATAACATTTTGGGATAAAATTCCTTTTATTGGTAAACTCCCCGGTGATATCATAATTAAAAAGAAAAACTTTACTTTCTACTTTCCAATAGTAACATCAATTCTTCTTAGCATTTTAATTAGCATTTTCCTTTATTTTTTTAGAAAGTGAAAAAGCCGGAATCTCTAAAATAAAGACTCCGGCAAAATGAATTATGACTTTTTCAAAAGCTGATTGATTTCTTCAATATAAGTTTCTTTTGGTGTAAGCCCAACATGCTGAGCAACTATTTTACCATTCTGATCAATAACAAAAGAAGTTGGAATAGCCTCAATATTTCCATAAGCAGATACAACATCATTTGTTCCATAAACAACATGATAATTTATTCCCATACTCTTCATGAATGGAACAACCTGACCCTTTGTGTCGGTGTCAAGAGAAATTCCGATTATGGCAACTTTATTCTTAAATTCTTTTTGAATAGAAATTAAATCTGGTATTCCTCTTCTGCACGGGGGACACCAAGTAGCCCAAAAATCAATTATTACAACCTTGCCCTTGAATTGTGCAAGAGATACTGCTTTACCATTTACATCGGTTAAACTGAAGTTAGGAGCAGTTTTATTATCTGTATTCAAGTCCGAAGAAGTTGATGCTGGAGTGCTTAATTGGTCAGTAGAAATGTTATCGTTTTGCATGTCGTTGTTTGTTTGCGAAGCATTTCTATTACAGCCAAATAAAGAAACCGTTGTCAACATGAACAATATGAGAACTGTTTTTTTCATATAATTGATAATCCTTTGTTTGTTATTTTTCTTTGTGCGTATCCATCTGCAGTCTTGGATCTATTGTTGTATCCGGTTGAGGTTGAGTTGCCGCATTATACTCAGGCGGATAAGGTCCGTGCTGCGGAACGTAGCGTGTATTATTTACAATAAAAAATATGAGAAGAACAATAAGAACGACAATAGTCCAAAATGTATTTTTATATTTTGGATTTAAGAAAGGTTTTTTTTCTGTTTTTTTCTTTCCTATTTGTCTTTCTCTTGGTTTACCTTGTCTTTGTGCCATTTTTCAAATTTCCAATTATATGATGAATAATATTGAAATAGGATTCAAAAATACTAAAATAAATTTAAAACAAACCGGCTAAATTTTTCTCTATGCTCCAAAAGATAAAGAACATTTATATTCTTTTAAAAACATTTTTTTATTCTTTATATGCTGCTTAGGTAAATTAACTTTAGAAAGTGCAAAATGATATTTGAAAAATTATTTTTAATGATTTTATCAGTTTTTCCCGAAAAATACTTAAAGAGTAAAAGAAAAAATATGACTGTGAAAAGATTTTAATTCAACAAATAACCCTATCGTTCTAATTTCGGAAACATTTCGGTAGTATCTTTCACCCGTAAGAAGGTCTTTAAGAATTATTTCATTAGCATTAATGTTCAGATCGAATTTTAATCTGCATTGAGAAGTAGAATCTGAGAAGTTAATAATGATAACTCTATTTTGATTTTTAAATTTCCACTGCCATGCAAACATAAATTCGGAAGAAAAATTATTTTCAGCGGCTTTGTCTGGTTCAAGCATTACCCAAGTACCATATTTAAATATTTCCGCTTTAGTAATTAAAAGGAGTTTATTATAATGTTCTGAAATAGTTTTAGAAATTTTTTCGTCAGGTTCCCTTCCAAGTTGAAGCGGGAGTTTAGTTTTTTTGCCTTCAAATTGACCTTCAAAAAAGAGCTTCATTCCGTTGATTGTACTTATTAAAACTGAAGCAGCAATTGATTGATTTTTGCCGAATTTCATTACTGCTCTTGGTTCATCGTGGTTTTCAAGAAAACGAGCAGACTTCATCTGAAAATCTTTATCGGCATGAAGGTGTGCTTTTACACCAGGAATATCATTAGAAGCAAGCCTGTCAGTCAATCTTTTATCATAAGTAAAATCAAAGCCAAGCTGTTGTAAATCCCATTCACGATCCCAATATGCTTCGGCTAAAAAAATAAAATCTGGAAATTTATTTTTAACTTTTTGAATAGCATACTCCCAAAATTCATTTTGAGGTATCATAAATTTTCCTTTATCTAAAACACCAAGCCAAGTATTTCTAAAGATATTATTGAGAGACAGCATTGCCATGTCGCATCTAACGCCATCACAAACGCCGGCAATTTTAAGAAGTCTGTTAGTCATAAATATTCTTGCTTCTTGGCTGAAGTAATTTATCTGAATTGTATCCGTCCATGCTGGAAATAAAGGATCCCGCCCGTGTGCAAAAATTTGTGTTTCATCGTCGTTAAACATGAAAAAAGTAAATGGATCATTTTCATAAAGTACTTTATCAGCTTTTAGAAAAATTTCCGGATTAGTTTTAATGAGACTTGAATCTGCGCCAAAATGGTTAGGAATAAAATCAAGCATTAATTTTATTCCAAGTGAGTTAAGGATTTTATGAAGTTTATTAAGATCATCCCATGTTCCAAGCAGGGGATTTACTTCATAGTCATCAATAGAAAAGGGGGAACCGATTACATCATCGCGTGACCAATCCCTTAAACTTTTATTATAAGAATTAGTAAGGTCTTCCGAGAAGCAACATGTTGCTATCAAGTTTGTACAAGTTTTCCAAACACCCAGAAGCCAAACAATATCAATGCCTTTAGCAGCAAGATCTTCCCAATAATTTTGGGGGATATTGGATAGTGTTGTGCCTTTAGCAAATCTTTTAATCCACACCCGCGTATTTATTTCGTATAGTTTTGGATTTATCAACATACTTTTACTTTAATTTTTTTGAAAAGATAAAAAATGCAAAACAAATATTAGAATAAAATTACATTAAATAAAACGCAGCTTTTTTATCGATTATCCATTCAACTTTACATTTGGCAGGTTTAATTTCCGAAGCAGGATAATTTTTGCTTATAGGAAGCCCAAAAATAATTTCCGAAATGATTTTTGATTTTTCTTTCCCAGTAACAAAAAAAGTAACTTTTTTTGCATTATTTATAACTTCTTTTGTTAAAGAAATTCGTTTTTGACCAGTAACAGGATGTTTTGTAACACAAACAATGTTGGAATACAAAAATAAAAATTTTTTATCCGGGAATAAGGATGCGGTATGACCATCTTCGCCGAGACCGAGCAGAATCCAATCAAATTCTGGAATGCAATTATTACCTTTACACAAAACCTTTTCTAAATATTCGGCATAATTTACTGCCTCTTTGCTCGAGTCGATTTCACCTTTTATGCGATGAATGTTTTCCTTAGGAATAGGGATGTGGTCTAATAAATATTTTTTAGTCATCCCGAAGTTACTTTCACTGCTGTCGGGCGGAACGCATCTTTCATCGCACCAAAAAATTTGTGTAGAATTCCAATTTATTCCATTATTATATGGCGGTTCTACTAATTTATTAAAAAGAATTTTGGGAGTATTTCCTCCAGATATTGACAAGAAAAAATCCTTGCCGTTTTTATTACTCAAATTCATCAACTCTTCCGATAGAGCAATTGCAGCTATTTCTGGTGTATCATAAATTTTTATTTTATCATTATCCATAAAAACGAAAAAGTTTATACTCAAATTTTCAGAGTTTAACTTAAGAGTTTAATATTACTATTTAAGGGATTAAAATCACAATTTGGTAGATATGTTTATTTAAAAGAATAATAATTAAAGTATTTATATTATTTTAAATTAGAAGTACTAAATTTTTGTTCCTTCTTTTAAAATTATGAAACATAATTTAACAATCTGGATAATATCTGCTGTCTTTACCTTCATTGTTGGATATGTACAAAATTTTACTTCTAATGAGCATCCAATAAATGGTAAGGAAAATTTTGCCTCCGGACAAGTAATTTATAGCTTTGATAAAGTTTATCGTGATACATCTGGGTATACAGTTTTTATCAAGACGAATGTCAAAGTTATATCTGGTGTTTTAGAATGGAAAGATACAGATTCAACTGCCAAATGGAATACTATCCCTATAAAGCTTTCTGGAGAAAATTTGTCTGCTGTTATTCCTCCGCATTTGCCCCTTAGCAAGGTAGAATATAAAGTTAAGCTAACTGCAGACGGGAAAGTAATTGCTCTTCCAAAATATGGAGCGTTTTATATTGAATTTCTGGGAAAAGTTCCCGAACAAATCTCAATGTTTTACTTTATTACGCTGTTTAGTGGAATTTTATTAGCAATTAGAACTGGACTTGAAGCATTTAGAACAAAACCAAGATTAAGAATGTATACAATTTTTACTCTTATTGCATTTTTCTCATTTACCTTAATTTTTAGCACTGTTAAAAAAGGATGTGAATTAGGAATTATTGGGAAGACAAAGATTGTTCCTATTTCGGATATATTTCCCAGCGGCGCAGTTCTTTTATTTTTGTTGTGGATTTTCGCTATGATTTTAATTTTTAATTCAAAAAGACCAAAGATTTTTGCAACGACTGCTTCAATTGTTACAATATTAATTTTTTTATTAGGAAAATTTTAGTCTTACAATACAAAAGTTATCAGTTAAGAATTTTTATTACCTCCTTATGTATTTCGGGTGAAGTTGCAACAATGCTGTTCCCTTTTGTAGGATCTTGTCCTTGATAATCAGTAATAATACCTCCTGCACCTTTAATAATGGGGATTAATGCTATTAAATCCCAAAAGTTCATAATTGGGTCAATCATTATATCTACAAAACCAGTAGCCAATAAATAATACCCATAGCAATCACCCCAATTTCGATATATCTTAACTTTTTCAATTAGGGAATTAAATTTATTAATATTTTGATATTTTTTTATGTCAAGATAATCTGTAGTAAGAAGTACAGCTTGAGAAAGGCTGTCACACTTTCTAACTTGAACGAGTACATTATTAAGTTCGGCAGAAGAATTATCGCCAACTAGGAATTCATTGAGAACCGGTTGATTGATAACACCCAAAATTGGATGTTCATCTTTTACCAGGGCAATTAGAGTTCCAAAAGTAACAGAACCGCAAATAAAACTTTTAGTACCATCAATTGGGTCAAGAACCCACTTATACTTGGAAGATTCATTATAACTTCCAAACTCTTCCCCAATAATTCCATGCTCAGGGAATTCTTTAATAATTTCATTTCTCATGGCTTCTTCAGCTTTTTTATCTGCAATAGTAACAGGAGAAGAATCAGATTTTGAATCTACATTTAACTTAGTGCGGAAATAAGCTTTGATAATACTGCCACTAACTTCTGACAAATGTTTAGCAAATAATTTATATTCTAAGAGTTCGTCCATTTTAAATTCCAAATTTATTACAAAACGATAATATAATATAATTCTTTTAAATAGAAACAATTATCTATAGTTAATCTTTGGATTATACAATTTTTATATTATGTCTTATCTATTTTTCTGCTCGAGGAGCATAGATAAAAAATAAATTTTTAATATTAAGAATTTTTTGTCATAAGAGTAAGTATTTTTATATTTGCATAGATAAAAAAATAATTTTATCTGACCTTTTTTAAGCAGAAAATAGCGGCTGATAATCTACATTTTTAAGCCTGTGATTTAAAAGTTTTAAGTGGCTTATTCCTTAGCTGAATACCTTTCATCATAAAGGTTTTTAATGAATTATTCAAGTCAGCTTAAAAAGATTTGGATTAAAAAGGAGAGATGGCAGAGTGGTTGAATGCGGCGGTCTTGAAAACCGTTAAGGATGCAAGTCCTTCCGGGGTTCGAATCCCTGTCTCTCCGCAAATTCAAAATTAGCCTTAAACGCAGTTTATTTTAGCTGGTTTAAGGCTTTTTTGTCGAATTTTCACACAATTGATACAATAAATACAATAGAAAAAATAGTTCTTAGTATAATTTGTATAACTAAAATTTACTATAATTTTTTGACTTCTATTTTATTTTACTTAGTTTTCTGAAGTTCCCTTAATTTACCCATATTGATATTAAACAATTTGTTTTTCTAATGAATATGTTTTTTTATCAATATATTGATATAAATTTTTAGTATCATAAATATTTAGGGAAAGGGTTGAAGGTCATTTAATTCATGAGAGTAATCCATTATAATTATTTAATGAAATGAAAGTACTTAAAATAGTATCTGTAGCTCTTTTATTTATATCTTCGGCATTACCTCAAAATAAAGGTATAATAGGCGGAAAAGTTATTGATAAAACGACTTTAAAGCCTATTCCGGGTGTCAATATTACTATCATCGGCAAACCTTTCGGTGCAGTAACTGATACAAATGGCATGTTTGAAATAAGTGGCCTTGAAAACGGTTCTTATCAAGTACGCGCATCTGCTGTAGGCTATAAAAGCGAAACAAAGACTGACGTTGAAGTAAATTATGTAAAAGCCGCTAATTTATTATTCCAAATTACCGAGCAGCCTATTTCTTTGCCGGGAGTAACGGTAAGCTCAGATTATTTTCAAAAAAGCCCTGATGAATTTAATAGTCTAACTAATCTTAATTATGAGGAAATTAGAAGATCGCCCGGCGGATTTGAAGATGTTGTCAGAGCTTTATCAATTTTGCCTGGAGTAGCTCAAGCCAGCGCCGGTAGAAATGATTTGGTTGTTCGCGGTGGTGCCCCTTCTGAAAACTTGTATATTGTTGACGGCTTTGTTGTACCCAATATAAACCATTTCGGAACTCAAGGCGCAACTGGTGGACCAATTAGTTATATCAATCTGGATTTTGTGCGCGAAACTAGTTTTTCCTCAGGCGGCTTTCCTGTTAATTATGGCAATAAGCTTTCTTCCGTTCTTTCAATTGATTTGCGAAACGGCAGAACTGATAGAATAGGCGGTAAAGTTACTATTTCAGCCTCCGAATTCGGGCTCGACCTCGAAGGCCCGATTTCGGACAAAAGCAGTTTCATCTTCTCATTACGCAGAAGCTATTTAGATTTTATCTTTAATGCTGCCGGATTTAATTTTGTCCCAGAATACTATGATGCACTTTCTAAAGCAACTTTTAATATTGATTCTAAAAATCAATTATCTGTTATTTTTCTTGGCGCATTGGATTACGTAAATTTTAATAACTCCACTTCTGACAATCTTTATCAAAATTCTAAAATATTAGGCAGCAATCAGAATAATTATTTTGTTGGCGTTTCATTTCAGCATCTTTTCGATAATGGATTTTATAATTTACGATTAAGCAGAAATTATACTAACTATGATTCTTATCAGAACGATACTCTACTTAACCCTATTTTTACTGATAATTCCGGTGAGGGATACAATGAATTAAAAGTTGATGCCGTTGTTAAACTTTCAAAATCATCCGAAATTGATTTTGGTGGAACTGCAGACTTAAATGATTTTTCTGCGAATATTAAATTGCCTTATTTCATATCTTCTTTCAGAGATACTTTATTGCCAGTTTTAATTAATACAAGTAAGACATATTCTTCGTTTGGATTGTATACTGAGTATTCTTCAATATCATTGGATAGGTTTAGTTTTAGCTTTGGCATAAGAGGCGATTATTACAGCGAAATTAATGATAAGTTTTATATTAGCCCCCGTTTTTCTGCAAAGTATAATCTTAATGATATTTCAAATGTAAATTTCAGCGTAGGAATGTATAGGCAAAGTCCCTCATACATTTGGCTTGTTGCAAATCCAATAAATAAAAATCTTAAGGCAATTCTTGTAGATCAGTATATCCTCGGTTACCAGCATGTTCTTCGCGAGGATACTCGTTTAAAAATTGAAGCTTTTTATAAAAATTATAAAGATTATCCTGCAAGCTTAACCAGGCCGTATTTAGTGTTGGCTAATACCGGTGCGGGTTTCGGAGGCAGCCAGGATAATTTTGCTTCTTTTGGATTAGACCCTCTAATAAGCAATGGTTTTGGAAATGCCAGAGGCTTAGAACTTTCCGTTCAAAAGAAAGATTCAAAGATTCCTTATTATGGAATTTTTAGTTTAACATACAGTAGAACCGTTTTTACTCCTTTAAACGGAATTCAAAGTTTAGGAAGCTATGATCAGACATGGATACTTAATTTAAGCGGCGGTTATATTTTCAATAATGAATGGGAAGCTTCTTTTAAGTTTAGATTCGCCACTGGCAATCCTTATACTCCTTATAACAGCAACGGTTTGCAAAGTGTTGTTAATTATAATAGTGAAAGATTTCCGGCTCTTCATTCTTTGGATATAAGAGTTGACAAGCGCTGGAATCTTAATAAATGGGCGTTAATAACTTATTTGGATGTTCAAAATATTTATAACCATAGAAATGTAGCCAGTATTAGCTGGGATTATAGAACCAACTCCCTCGATGAATCAAAATCTATCGGTATTTTACCTTCTATAGGCATAAGCGCTGAATTCTAATCACCAAATAATAGTAGTGTAAATAATAATTTTTTTAACGTATAAATTTTGATATAACAACACTTAATTTACCGAAGTTCATCGATCTCTTTTTATCACCATCTAGAAATTTATCTCACCATTCGTAGTAGACTGCCTGGTTTGAGCACAGATCATTGACTGTTATCTCAATTAAAAAATATATCTTACAAGTTTATTTTATCTAAAAATATCTGCTCTAATTTGCTATTAATTTTTTTCTATTTTTTTCGATACTGAAGTATTAAATTATCCAATTAAATTTTTAAGAAATAATTTCACCAAGGTGATTACTTGTATATTAGTGATGAATCGAAAATTGTGAATAAAAAAATTAGAACGAAAAGAAATAATAAAATTTCCAAGTTGAACAAAGAACTTGATAATTTATTTTCTAATAAAAAACTTGGCTCTTTTGTAGAAGAAAATAAAACCTATTTTAGAATTTTTGCACCAAGTGCCAAAAAAGTAACCCTCGTCTATTTCAAAAATTTAATGGATTCTAAAGGGAAAGAAATTAAAATGCAACGTGACGAAGAAGGAGTGTGGGAAGCAGTTTTAGAAGGAGAGCTTTTCGGTACTTTCTATGGTTACAAAATTTTTAATCCAAAATATGCTTTTAAAAAAGATATTATTTGTATAGACCCATATTCAAAAGCGGTTGCTTCATTTAATACTTATTTTACTCCGCGACGTTCTATTGTTGTTAAAGAAAATGATTATGACTGGGAAGGTGATGCTTGGATCCAAAAAGATTGGCGTGATCTTATCATTTATGAAATTCATATCAAGGACATGACAGCTCATTTATCCTCAGGCTGCAATAACCCTGGAACATATAAAGGATTAGTTGAACCTGCTAAAACCGGAGGAATAAATTACATTAGACAACTTGGAATAAATGCAGTGGAAATTATGCCATCTCAGGAGTTTGCTAAAATTGAAATCCCTTATAAAAATAATTTTCAAGGCTTGTATAATTCTTGGAATCCTTACGAGGAAAATTATTGGGGATATATGACGGCAGCTTATTTTGCCCCGGAGGAAAGTTACAGCCAACCTAATGGAAGAATAATGAGGAACGAGTGGAGCGGTCAAAATGCTAATCAAATAAATGACTTTAAAGACATGGTTAAAGCCTTCCATAAAGAAGGAATTGCTGTAATTATGGATGTTGTGTTTAATCATCTTTCAGAATATGAAACGGGAAATTTAAAAGAAATAGATAAAGAATATTATTTCCGTTTAGATAAAAACGGAAATTTTATTTCAGAAAGCTTCTGTGGTAACGATTTAAAAACAGAACGCTTAATGGTGCGCAGGCTTATTGTTGACAGCATTTTATTTTGGATGAAAGAATATCATATTGATGGTTTTAGATTTGACATGGGAAAATTAATCGATTGGGAAACAGTTGAAGAAATAACCTACCGCGCTTCACAACTTAATCCTAATGTCATTCTCGTTTGTGAACCTTGGGGAGGGGGTTATGACCCTGCAGGCTTTTCTCTTAGAGGATGGGGAAGTTGGAATGATCAATTCAGAAACGGCTTAAAAGGTGAAAATCCCATACATGGACTTGGATGGCTGTTCGGTAATTGGTATGGAAATAATGACATCGAAAGAATTAAAAGTTACATTAGAGGAACTTTATACAGAGATCAATTTGGCTTGTTCCAGAAAAAGGAACATTCTGTCAACTATCTTGCTTCACACGATGGTTATACTTTAGGAGATTTTATTAGGATTGCTACAAACTATGCAACGCAACATTCAATAATTTATAACGTAGACGAATTTGTCAAATTGACTCCCCTCCAATTAAAATTAAATAAACTTGCTGCTTTATTCCTGCTTACTTCACAAGGAATTGTCATGATTTCTGAGGGGGACGAATTCGGTAGGACTAAAGTTATTCAATCCTTACCAAATGTTGATGATGTTCATAAAAGAATGCTCGATAGCAACAGCTATAATAAAGATAATGAGACTAATTACATCAATTACTCTCATTCAAAAATAAATAACTCCTTGTTGGAATATTACAAGGGACTTATTAAAATTAGAAATAATTTTGAAGCTTTTAGAAAAGCTGAGTATGATGATATAATTTTTTATGATTATTTTGATAACCCATTTGCAATAGGATATCATCTTCATTATAAAAATGAAAACTTTATGGTCTTGTTTAATGCTCATCAAAATATAAGCCAACAATTCCACCTTCCAAAAGGAAATTGGGCTGTAATTGCAAATGGAACTACTGCTGGATTAAAAACTATCGAATTAGTTTCGGATAAAATCGTGATTGAACCAACCTCAGGTTGTATTCTAAAATTAGTGTAATTCTTTCCATCTCCCGATTTTTTCCACCTAGATTTAATCTTTTTTGCGAAAACAAATTCTAAAAAAAGAGAAGATAGCCAAATTTGAGGAATAATTTCTTTCATTTCTTTTACAAAACGATAATATTTCATTTTACAACAATTGAATTAGTTTATGGAACACTTTTTGTGTTTAGAACACAATAGTAGGGACTCAGTTCGTTGAGAAAATAGAGAATTGTTACCCCCTCGATTATTCTGTTTCACAATAATGCAATTGATAATATAAAATAATAATTCCTAATGTGACTGATATTATAAAGAAAAATATTGTTTTTCTTGGTAGAAATGGCGTTGGTAAGTCTTCGTTAATGAATTCTTTTGTGGGAAAAAGTATTCAAACTGTTCCAGAAGAACTTTGCCCAAACAGTAATAAAAGTATGCCACTTGAGATAGTTGAATATGGAAATTTAATTCTTGTTGATGCTGTATCTGTGGATGACCCAACCGAAGAAGGATTTAAAAAACTTAATCAAACTATTAGGGCTATTTCTATAGCTGATTTTATTATTGTTGTATTAGATGGACGCGAAAGACTTTCACCAATAGAATTCGAGCTTTTTACGTATATAAAAAAAATTTCTGTACCATTCGTTATTGCTGTAAATAAAATTGAGTTCGGAGTGAACCAGCTTTTGCTTTCAGAAATTAAATGGATTAATGCAATTCATTTCGAAATTTCGTGTGCCGAGAATGTGGGAATAGATATTCTAAAAGCAAAAGTAATCCGTTCTCTACGCGATGATGAGCCACCTTTAATTAGCGATATTGTTAGCCCTGGTGATGTTGTGGTTCTTGTCGTTCCAAATGATTCCGAATCTGCAAAAGGTAAATTTATCATTCCCCAAGCCCAAACAATTAAAGAAGCTCTTGAAGAAGATACTATTGTTATTATTGCAAAAGAAAGCGAGTTGCGGAGTGTGCTTTATGCATTAAAAAATAAACCAGATTTGATTATTGCAGAAACTCATACTTTAACAGAATTATTAAGCCAAGTTCCCGAAGAAACAAGGATTACAACTTTTTCTACTATTATGTCTCGTTATAAAGGCAATTTAAAAGCATTTCTCAAAGGCATTAATATAATAAATGAATTAAAAGATGGAGATAAAGTCTTAGTTGCCGAAGGATGCCCAGAACATGAACAAGAAGAAGATAAGATAAGAGAAGTTATTCCAGATTGGCTTAAAAGTTATTTAAAGAAAAATATTTTTGTAGACTATAATGGAGATAATGAACTACCCGAGGACTTATCCAAATACAAATTAGTAATTCATTGCAATGGTTGTAAATTAAGCAGGCAATGTATGCATTCGAGGATTAAACAATCAGCATTGATGGATGTTCCTATTATAAATTATGGAATACTTCATTCATTTATGCATAATACAATTTCCCGAGAAATTGTACCTTTTGGCAAATTAAGTTTAAGTTTGAAATGATCTTGTAGTTAATTTTTTCTCCTTAGGTTTTACTTCAAAAGTTTGATATCAATTTATTAATCCAATTTATCTTTCCTTTTCATTATTTAAGGATACAATTTGACAAAGTTACTTTCGTTTTTTCCTGTATGCTTACTTTTTTTGTTCCTCTCATGTCGAAATTATAAGGTAGAAAATGAGCAAATAGTTAATAGTCCTTTAGTTGGTACGTGGGTTTGGAATAATAAAACGATAAACAGCAATTCTGGAGTAATTATCCAAAACGATTATGGACTAAGTATAGGTGCCGGTATTAAAGGTATTGTCATTTCAAAAATAATTTTTAGCTCAGATAAAAGTGTACAGAATATTGTAGAAAGTAAAGAAATGCTTCTTTCCAAAGAAAAGGGTTTGTGGAAAACAAAGCACGACACTCTTTTAATTAATTGGGGCAAGGGCAAATTACAAATATCAACTTATAAAATAATGGATGATTCGTTATTTATCTACTTAATTCATTCAAATTCAATCATTAAATACCTAAAAAAGTATTAGCTATTTCTTGACTAAATAGCAAAATCTAATCAATAAATATTATTCTATTTAGTGTATTTTCAGCTTGACATCTCAACATTAATTTTCCATTAAAATAAAATCACGCTTAATTATTAAACAGCTACTCTCGCAATAGAGAAGAAAAAATTTTTATTTAATCATAAAAAAATTAGTCAGTTAAATTAATTTTTTAGATAAGATATTCGAAGAATATTTTACACATAGCAATTGAATATCTTATTTGAAAAATTTTTTCCAATAAGTAGGAAAAAGAAAAATACTTCAAACTAATCTAATAAAAAATTTCTTTAATTAACTCTCAATTCAATCTTTTTATGGCATTCAATATGAATAATATAAGTAAAAAAAATGAGGAAAGAATGTATTGCCAGATTTTTGAAAATTATGAACCGAACGATAAAAGTTGCTTGATACCACTTTTACAAGATGTACAAAATATTTACAGTTATTTACCAGAATCTGTACTTCAGGAAGTAGCAGACTTTGTTGGATTGCCGTTGAGTCGTGTTTACGGAGTTGCAACATTTTATAATCAATTTAGGCTTACTCCTTTGGGAGAAAATATAATTAGAGTATGTAGAGGTACGGCCTGCCACGTTAAAAATTCAGCTAATATTTTATTTGCTTTAGAAAATACGCTTGGAATTAAAGCAGGACAAACCACCAGAGATAAAAAATTTACAATCGAAGTAGTTAATTGTATCGGTGCTTGCAGCATTGCTCCAGTAATTACCGTGAATGAAGATTACTATGGACGAATTACCGTCAGAGATATACCAAATATTATTAAAAAATATTCAAAAACTTCTAAGCAAACGAACAGCATAACTAAAAAAGAAGGAACAAGTACAAATCTGAATGTCTCTTCGGGAGAATTTGGTTTATGAATTCATTTTTTGAAAAGTGCTGTAATGAATGCTGGCATAGCCCAGAAAACCCATGTGAGCTTTTTATAAGATGTTGTACTGAAGGTCCGCTTTGTCATCATAATGATAAATGTTCTGAAAAAATTCATACTTTCAATAAACGTCTTCAATATAAGCTGCACGATAAGCCAGTTATTTTTATAGGAATGGGAACTTGCGGTTTAGCTGCAGGAGCTCAAAAAGTTGAAGAAGCTATTAAGAATGAATTATCAATCCACAATATTAATGCTATTATTGAACCAACGGGTTGTATCGGTTATTGTGCTAAGGAAGTTATAGTAGACATTAAACTTCCCGGTGAAGATAGAATTTCTTATTGCGAAATAACCCCGAAGATTGTTCCAAAACTTATTCAAAAAACTTTGATTGAAAAAAGCATATTTAAAGAAAAATTACTTGGAACGCACGGAACACCACGAGAAGACTTGCCATCTATAAATGAGGACCCGTTTTTTAGACATCAATTAAAAATTGTTCTTGAAAATTGCGGTATAATCAATCCAACATCGATAGATGCTTATATTTCTTTTGGCGGCTTTAAAGCTCTTGATAAAGCACTTCGTCTTATGAAACCTGAAGAGGTTGTCAAGGAAATTCTACAAAGTGGATTGCGAGGAAGAGGTGGCGGTGGCTTTCCTACTGGGAAGAAATGGGAACTTGCTTCAAAAGAAAAAAGTGATAAAAAATATTTAATCTGCAACGCAGATGAAGGCGACCCTGGTGCATTTATGGACAGATCAGTCCTTGAAAGCGATCCCTTTAGAGTTATCGAAGGAATGTTGATTGGCGCTTATGCTATGGGTGCTACTGATGGTTTTGTTTATTGTCGTGCCGAATATCCGCTTGCTATTGCCAGATTGGAAAATACAATTGCACAATGCAAGCGGTACGGCATGCTTGGGAATAATATCCTTAACAGTGGTTTTAGTTTTAATATAAAAATAAAAAAAGGCGCTGGTGCTTTTGTGTGTGGAGAAGAAACTGCTCTTATTGCTTCGATAGAAGGCAAAAGAGGAATGCCAAAGCCAAGACCGCCTTATCCGGCTGTCTCCGGGCTCTGGGGTAAACCAACAATTATAAATAATGTCGAAACTTTTGCAAACGTTTCTTCAATTATTTTGAGAGGAGCAGAATTCTACTCTTCAATTGGTACTACTTCAAGTAAAGGTACAAAAGTTTTTGCGCTAAGTGGTAATATTAAAAACACCGGTCTTGTAGAAGTACCGATGGGAATAAAGCTTAAAGACATTGTTTTTGATATTGGAGGCGGAATTCCTAACAATAAAAAATTTAAAGCCGTTCAAATTGGTGGACCCTCTGGAGGATGTTTACCCGATAGTGTTATGGAAACGGAAGTTGATTATGAATCCTTAAGGAATGTTGGTGCAATGATGGGTTCAGGTGGATTTGTTGTAATGGATGAAGGTACTTGCATGGTAGATGTCGCTAAGTTCTTTCTTACCTTTATACAAAATGAATCCTGTGGTAAATGCGTTCCATGCCGCGAAGGAACAAAACGAATGCTTGAAATTATTGAACGCATTCCGCAAAGTTATAAGAATACGAAAAATAAAACTGATCAGCTTCAACGCTTTAAAGGAATTGTTTACTTAAAAAGATTAGCAGAAGTAATAAAAGATACTTCACTTTGTGGTCTTGGGCAATCTGCCCCTAATCCGGTGATATCAGGTTTAAGGTATTTCAAAAAAGAATATGAAGAACATTTATATGATAGAAAATGTTCTGCCGGAGTTTGCAAGGAACTTTTAACTTATACAATAGATAACAGCATCTGTACTGGCTGTGGCGTATGTGTTAAAAAATGTTCTGCCGAGGCTATTGTAGGCGAAAAATCTCAGGCACATTACATTGTGCAAGACAAATGCATTAAATGCGGAATGTGCGTTGAATCGTGCCGCTTTAATGCAATTTTTGTGAACTAACCTTAAATACCTTTGCAGGTAAGCTGTTGGTTTGAGTAAATAACAATTTCTAAAAATTATTGATTTTTCCCAGGTTCAACTGGGAGTATGTTTGGAGAAAAAATGGTTCATCTTACAATAAATAATATAAAAGTAGATGCTGAAGAAGGCATGACAATTCTTGATGCTGCAAAATCTGTCGGCATTCATATTCCAACTTTATGTCATCTTAAAGATTTGACCCCAACGGGTGCATGCAGAATTTGCGTTGTAGAAGTAGAAGGGCAGCGAAATTTAACTCCTTCATGTGCTTTTCCCGTTTTTGACGGGATGGTTGTTGAGACTAATTCACCTCGTGTCAGAAGAGCAAGAAAAACAATTGTAGAACTTCTTGTCGAAAATCATCCTCAGGATTGCCTTGTTTGTGTAAGAAACAAAAATTGTGAACTTCAGGACCTTTCTGAAAAATACAGCGTTAGAGAACATCGTTATGTGGGCGAAGCAAAACAACACGCAATTGATATATCAAGTGCTTCTATGGAACGTGACCCAGCAAAATGTATCCTTTGCGGAAGATGTGTCAGAGTTTGCCATGAAGTCCAAAAAATTGGAGCGATAGATTTTACAAAACGTGGTTTTAAAAGTATTGTTTCAACACCATATAATAATGGTTTAAGTATTAGCAATTGTATCCTTTGCGGGCAATGTATTCTTGTATGCCCAACTGCCGCTCTTAGAGAAAAAAGTTCCTTAAAGGAAGTAACTAATGCATTGAACGACAAAAATAAGTTTACTGTTGTTCAAGTAGCACCGGCAGTTAGAGCTACTATAGGCGAGGAATTTAATATGCCTCTTGGAGCTGATGTTACTGGACAGCTCGTAACAGCATTAAAACGGTTAGGTTTTAAGAAAGTATTTGATACAAATTTTGGTGCTGACTTAACAATTATGGAAGAAGCAACCGAGCTTATAAATAAAATTAAAAATAATGAAACTTTGCCGATGTTTACAAGCTGCTGCCCTGGTTGGGTTAAATATGTTGAACAAAATAGACCTTCTGTACTTGAGCATGTTTCTTCCTGTAAATCGCCACACGAAATGGAAGGAGCCGTTATTAAAACATACTATGCTAAAAAAATGGGAATAGACCCAAAAGATATTTTTGTTGTTTCAATAATGCCTTGTACCGTTAAAAAGTATGAAGCAAACCGGGGTGAACTAAAAGAAGATATTTGGCAGGACGTTGATGCTGTTCTAACAACGAGGGAATTGGTTAGGCTTTTCAAAATTGCTGGAATTGAGTTTAATGATTTACCGGTTGAAAATTTTGACAATCCTTTAGGAGAATCTACTGGTGCTGCAGTTATCTTTGGTACAAGCGGAGGTGTTATGGAGGCTGCTTTGCGAACAGCTTATTTTAAGTTATCCGGGCACGAACTCTCAAAATTAGAATTTGAAGACGTAAGAGGTTTTGAGGGCTTGAAAGAAGCTTGTATTCAAATAGATGGCATTACCTTGAATGTTGCGGTTGTTAATGGTATTGGAAATGTTAAAGCTATTCTTGATGATGTGGAAAAAGGAAAATCAAAATATCACTTTATCGAAGTGATGGCTTGCCCCGGCGGATGTATAAACGGCGGCGGGCAACCTATTCATCAAAAACCTGAAAAAATCCAGAAAAGAATGAAAGCTCTTTACCAAATTGATAACCAAATGAAATTTAGAAAATCCCACGAAAATGAATCGGTCAAAGCTTTGTACAAGGAATTCTTTATCGAGCCTAATTCGCACAAAGCGCATGAGATTCTTCATACAACTTATTTTGACAGGAGTAAAACTGTAAAATAAAATGGTAACAGGCATTGTTAGCACTATATTAGATAGATGTAAAAGATGTTATTCTTGTGTTAGAGAATGTCCTGCTAATGCTATTAAAGTTATTAACGGACAAGCAACTGTAATTCAAGAGCGATGCATTGTTTGCGGGCATTGCGTAAAAGTTTGCTCTCAGAATGCAAAACAAATTGTAAGCGATGTTGATTTTGTTGTGAATGAAATACTTCCACATCCAAAATCCATTGCTATTGTTGCTCCTTCATTTGCAGCTTCTTTTCCTGATGATAATTTGAAAATACCCGGTGCTTTAAGATTGCTTGGCTTTAAAAAGGTTGTTGAAACTGCCTTCGGCGCTGATTTAATTAGTGATCTTTACTTTAAAGAATATGAATCTGACAATGATAAAACTCTAATAAGCACCGCATGCCCAGCTGTAGTAAATTACGTTGAAAAATACCATCCGGAACTAGTGCCTAATTTAGCTAAAATTGTATCGCCCATGATTGCTATTGGAAGATATTTAAGAGCTAATCTAGGAAATGATATAAAAATAGTTTTTATCGGTCCGTGTATTGCAAAAAAACAAGAATATACCGATGAAGAAGTCGAAGGCATTATTGATGCAGTTCTTACTTTTTCGGAAGTGAAAAACCTATTTAAAATAAATGGTATTGTATTGTCATCACTTAAAGAAAGTGAATTCGACCCACCTTATGCTTACATGGGAAGGACTTATCCTTTAGCCGGAGGAATGTTAAAAACCGCAAATATCTCTGGTGATATTCTCGAAAAAGAAATAATTGTAGTTGAAGGAAAACAAAAGGTTACCGAAATTATAAATGAAATAGCGGAGAATAATATTACTGCAAAGTTTGTAGATATTTTATTTTGTGAAGGCTGCATTAGCGGGCCTGCAATTGATTCTAACTTAAATTATTACTCGCGACGCGAAAAAGTAATAAATTATATAGAAAAGAAAATTCATACAACTGATAAGCAAATTTGGAAAAGCAATTTATACAACAGTCGCAATCTTGATTTTACACGAAACTTTTCCGCTAAAGATCAGCGCCGTCCTTATCCTTCCGAAGAAAAAATTAAAGAGATTCTTGCAAAGACTAACAAGTTTACACCTCAAGACGAATTAAACTGTGGCGCATGCGGATACGGTACCTGTAGAGAATATGCTGTTGCAATTGCTAAAGGGCTTGCCGAGAGTGAAATGTGTTTACCATATCTTATTGATCAGCTTAATAAAGCTTACAACGATTTAAACAATGCACAAGAACAACTTCGCACTGCGGAAAAGCTTGCTTCAATTGGGCAACTTGCCGCAGGCGTTGCTCACGAAATAAACAATCCACTCGGTACCATTATGATGTATGCATCGCTTCTAAAAAAAACACTTGCTAGTCTTAAAGCAAAACAATCTTTGGAAGATATGGAACTTATTATAACCGAAGCCAACAGGTGCAAAAACATTGTAGCCAATCTGTTAAATTTTGCTAGAGAAGGTAAACTTAATATTTCAAAAGTTAATTTAATTAATTTGTTAAACGATATTATAAAAATAACAAAAGATAATCCATTGTTTAATAAAGTTGATTTTAAAGTTGAAAGTAATATTGAAGTTCCTTTTATTGATGCAGATGAAGATCAACTTAAGCAAGTCTTTTTTAACTTGATAAACAATTCGTGCGAAGCGGTTGAAGACTCTACCAAGAAAGAAATTTCTATTAAACTTAAACAAGAAAATGGATTTATTATTATAGAACTGCATGATTCCGGTATTGGAATACCTAAGGAAAATTTTAATAAAATTTTTACCCCTTTCTTTACAACAAAAAAAATTGGCAAAGGTACCGGACTTGGTTTGGCTATTAGTTATGGTATTGTAAAAATGCACCAGGGATATATTTCCTTTGAAAGTGAGGAAGGTAAAGGAACAACATTTTATGTAAAGCTACCAAGAAATAATATTATAAGCTTTACAGATTCCTTTCCCTTAGGTGCTAATAGTAATTCCGCTTTGAACGGACAAATTAAGGAGCTAAATTAATGATGGGATATAACATAAAGAAAAAAATATTATTAGTTGATGATGATTTGGACTTGTTGGAACAAAATAAAATTTTGCTTGAGTCACAAGGTTATAATGTTATAACTGCAGACAACAGCAAGGATGGATTTGAATTATTCAAATCTCAAAAGCCTGATGCAGCTATTTTAGATCTTATTATGGAAGAACATGATTCAGGCTTTGTTTTAAGTTATAAAATAAAAAATGATGAATATGGGAAAAATATTCCGGTGTTTGTATTAACCTCGGCAACCTATTTAACTGGCTTTAAATTTGGCGCTTCAACAAGTGAAGAAAAAGAATGGATTAGGTGCGACGAGATAATGAATAAACCAGTTGTTATCGAAGAGCTTGTTCAAAAATTGGAATCATATTTTGCATTAAAAGAATAAATATCTTAATAAACGATTAGAAGGGCTCGGTTTATATTTGAGCTTTTTGCAATCACAATTTTGTAAACGTGTTCAAAAAGAAAACATTGAGTGAATGACTAATCTTTTTAACAAAAATAAATTTTCCTAAAAGAATATGGAAAATTATAATAGCCCGAAAATATTAATCGTAGATGATGAAAAAGGACTTCGTACCGGAACCAAACGGCTTCTTGAAGGTGAAGGTTATATAGTTGATACTGCTGGTAGCGGAAAGGAAGGAATTACCCTCGGCACTCAAAATGATTATGATCTTTCAATAATCGATCTTAAAATGCCAGATGTTGACGGAATTACTGTTCTTAAAGAAATCTTAAAAGTTAGACCAAATACAATCTGTATTGTTGCAACAGGTTATGCAAGCTATGAAACCGCTATCGAGGCTACTAAGGTCGGCGCCTTTAGTTATATACCGAAACCTTTTACTCCCGAAGAATTGTTGAAAAAGCTAAATGAAGGATATTACCGGCGTCAAATTTTGCTTGAACAAGAAAAATGGAAAAAAGAACGTGAAGAAAGATTGCTCGAGGTGGCTTTTGAAAAAACTCGATTAAATACAATTATTAATTCTATGACGGAAGGACTGTTGGTAGTAAATAAAAACGGAGAAGCTGTTTTATTTAATCCAAGTGCTCTAAAGTTCCTTAGGCTTAATAGCATTAAGATTGAAGAACATATTGTATCAAGACTTCATCCTAAAATTGCAACGCTTATTAATAAATTCTTACTTGCAAATTCATTTCAAAATAAATCATATTCAACTCAACTTGAGATAGACTCAAATCAAAAGTTATTTATCGAGGCTACTACTTCACCGGTTCCACATCCTGATGGATCGCTAGCTGGAGTTGTAATGTTAATAAAAGATATAACGGAAATGAAAAAAATTGAGATGTTAAAGTCTCAGTTCGTTTCTATGGTGTCGCATGAATTGAAAGCGCCAATTGCAGCCGTATCTGGTTATTTAAAACTCTTATCGAACAATTCCATTGCTCTTACAGACGAACAGAAAAAAAATTATATTGTAAGATCGTTGGTTAGATTAGAAAGTTTGTTGAAAATGGTTAATGACCTTCTTGATATTTCAAGAATGGAGATAAATACTGTTGAACGGGAAATAAAGAAATTAAATTTATATGAAATCGTTAAAAGCCAGATTGAATTATTTCAGTTTCAAATAAAAGAAAAAAATTTAACCGTAAAGTTTGAAACGAAAAATAATCCCCTAACCTTTAATGCAGACCAAGGCGATATGGAAAGACTTTTTACAAACATAATCAGCAATGCAATAAAGTATAATAAAACTAATGGTTCAATTGAAATAATGATGGAATCAACCAACGAGTACTTAAATGTAATAATTAAAGATACCGGAATCGGTATGAAGCCTGAAGAGAAAGAAAAACTTTTCCAAGAGTTCTTTCGTGCTAAAAATGAAAAGACAAAAAACATTAGCGGAACAGGACTTGGTTTATCAATCGTTAAAAGAATAGTTGATTCATACGCCGGTAATATTGATGTTTTTTCTGAATTTGGAAAAGGAACAAGCGTTAAGGTATCTTTTCCATTAAGACAATAATTATGAAATGAGATATTTTTATCCTAAAACATTAAATAAATAATAATCAATAATAAAAAGGACTCAGTATGGCAAAAATAGCGATCATTGACGACGATCCTGATATTCTTGATGCCAGTAGTATTGTGCTTACTTCGAAGGGCTACAATGTTATTACTGCATCAAACCCGGATGACGGTTATAAAATCGTCAAAGAGAATTCTCCCGATCTTATAATTCTCGATGTTATGATGAATGAACCGGATGATGGTTTCTTTCTGGCAGAAAAATTTAGAAAGGAAAAAATAAATACACCAATAATTATGTATACATCGGTTTCTAAAACAACAGGAATGGATTTCGGAATTAACGAGTTGGTACCGGTTAATGATTTTGTTGAAAAACCAATTTCGCCAGATGAGCTTATTGCAAAGGTTGAAAAATTCTTGTCCCATGGAAACAAAAATGTAAAGGAGGGAAAGTAAGTATGCTCGTGTTAGAAAAAAATGCTCTTTCAGAAGAGATTGAAAAATTAGTAGAGCAATACGGCTCCGATCGTCCTGCACTTATCCAAATTCTTCAAGCTATTCAAAGAAAGTATAAATATATTTCCGATTTTGCACAACAAGAAATTGCACGGCTTCTTAACATTCACCCGGTTGAAGTTTACAGCGTTATAACCTTTTATTCATTTCTATCGTGCGAAGCAAAAGGAAGAAATATTGTTCGGCTATGCAGAACTATCTCTTGCGATATGGCCGGTAAAGATGCAGTTGAAGAAGCTATAAAACGCGAACTAGGGATTTCGTTCGGGGAAACGACGAAGGACAAAAGAATTACTCTTGAGTATACAAATTGCCTTGGCATGTGCGACCAAGGGCCAGCCATGCTGGTCAATGATAAGGTTTACACTCATCTTGATCCAGAAAAAGCAGTTAACATTTTGAACGAAATTAAATAGGAACTGAATATGGAAACAAAAATAGGAAAAAATAAAAGAACTGGGCCTGTCATATTTTCAAATTATCAACCAAGGGAAGGCTTAAAGAAGGCACTTGACATTGGAAGAGAAGACATTCTCTTCGAAATTAAAGGCTCAGGCTTAAAAGGAAGAGGTGGCGCTGGATTTCCAACTGCTACAAAATGGATGCTTACTGCAGCGGCTAATGCAGCAAAGAAATTTGTTGTTTGTAACGCTGATGAAGGTGAACCAGGAACTTTTAAAGATAGAGTCCTTCTTCTTGAATATCCTGAATTAGTATTCGAAGGAATGGTTATTGCCGGTTTTACTATTGGTGCTAAAACAGGTATTGTTTATCTCCGAGGCGAATATGAATACATGCTCGAATCGTTGGAAGACTTTCTTTCAAAAATGAGGGATGAAAATCTCCTCGGTAAAAATATTTTAGGTAAACATGGTTTTGATTTTGACATAAGCATCCGTCTTGGAAGCGGCGCTTATGTTTGTGGAGAGGAGACAGCATTAATTGAATCTCTTGAGGGAAATAGAGGCGAGCCAAGAAACCGTCCACCTTATCCCGTTAACACCGGTTATCTCGGTTATCCTACAATTGTAAACAACGTTGAAACTCTTGCTTCTATTCCACACATCATTATGAAAGGCGGGGAATGGTTCAAAAAATATGGAACCGATAAATCAACAGGATCAAAATTGTTTTCTATTTCTGGGGATTGTTTAAAGCCAGGAGTTTATGAACTTCCTTGGGGAATCAAAATAAGTGAGGTCCTTAAACTTGTAGAGGCAAATGATACTAAGGCAGTTCAGGTTGGAGGTGCAAGTGGGATTTGCATCCCTTCTTCGGGCTTCGACCGTTCGCTAGCTTATGAAGATGCTGCAACCGGTGGATCAATTATAATTTTTAACAAGAACAGAAATATGTTAAAAGTACTTAAAAACTTTATGGAGTTTTTTGTTGAAGAATCGTGCGGACAGTGTACACCATGTAGAATTGGCAACGTAAAACTCCTTGAAGGTGTTGAAAAAATCGAGAAAGGCGATTTTACTTTTGCATATATTAATCAATTGAAAGAATTGGGAAAAACAATGCAAGTTGCCTCCAAATGCGGGCTGGGGCAGTCAAGTCCAAATTCTTTCATTTCAATTTTAGATAATTTTAAAGAAGAAATCTTCCATTCGAATGGGAAAGCGAGGAACAATGACTAAGCGTGAAAATATTAGAATACCAGTAAGTCAACAACCACACGTTGTTGAAAAACCACAAGATACCTCCACAATTGGAGGAATGGTTACTGTTGAAATTAATGAAAAGAAAGTTTCTGTTCCACTTGGAACAACAATACTTGAAGCCTGTAAGCAAAATCAAATTCATATTCCCACACTCTGTCATCATGATGATTTGTGCATTGCTGGGGTCTGCAGAATTTGTGTAGTTGATGTCGAAGGAATGCGTACTCTTCAAACTGCTTGCTCTTTTCCTATTACTGCGCCAATAAAAATCCGTACCACTTCACCCATGGTTCGAAAAGCAAGAAGGCACATAATTGATCTCCTCTTAAGCGAACACTATGGCGAGTGCTACTCGTGCTTTAGAAATGGAAACTGTGAATTGCAAAACCTTGCTAAAGAATATGGCGTTGATGGTTATACGTTCGGGCACATTGAAGCACCACGCTATCCAACAGACAATTCCTCTGCCGCTGTTATTAGGGATATGAGCAAGTGTATACTTTGTAAACGCTGCGTAAGAACTTGCATCGACTTGCAGGAAGTTGGTGTGCTTGAGGCTATTAACCGAGGTCATGAAACTCACATTGGAACTTTTTTGGATAAACCTCTTGCCGATGTAATTTGCATTAACTGCGGACAATGCATAAATCGATGTCCCACAGGTGCACTTCGCGCAAACGATCCAAGTGATGAAATTTGGGCTGCAATTGATGACCCGACTAAACATGTTGTTATTCAAACTGCACCTTCTCCCCGAGCCGCAATTGGCGAAGAGTTTGGTATAGAACCAGGACATTCTTTTACCGGAGAACTAAATACTGCTCTAAGAAGAATCGGATTTGATAAAGTTTTTGATACAAATTTTTCTGCTGACTTAACTATTATGGAAGAAGGAACTGAACTTTTGAACAGGTTGAAAAAATTTATTGTTGATAAAGATGAATCTATTAAATTGCCTCAATTTACTTCGTGTTCTCCCGGATGGATAAAATTTATAGAACATTTTTATCCCGAATTTCTTGACTATCTTTCAACTGCTAAATCGCCTCAGCAAATGTTTGGAGCGGTTATTAAAACATTTTACGCAAAGGAATCTGGTATTGACCCCAAAGATATTGTTACAGTTGCTTTGATGCCTTGTGCAGCCAAAAAATTTGAATGTAATAGACCGGAAATGAATTCCTCTGGGTTCAAAGACGTTGATTATGGTTTAACAACTCGCGAAATGGCTAAAATGATTCGCGAAGCAGGAATATATTTGCCGGAGATGCCTAAGTCTTCTTTTGATGAACCCTTTGGTGAAGCCTCTGGTGCCGGATTAATTTTTGGGGCAACTGGTGGAGTAATGGAAGCAGCTTTGCGTACCGTTTACGAATTAGTTACAGGAAGGGAAGTTCCTTTTAAGAATCTTGTTATTGAACCATGTCGCGGCTTTGAAGGAATAAAACAAGCTTCAATAAAATTGGAAAATTGCGTAGAACAGTTTAAATTCCTTGAAGGCATTGAACTTAAGTTTATCGTTGCGCATGGAACTGCAAACGCTAAGAAGGTTATGGAAATGCTTCGTAAAGGTGAACTTGAAGGTTATCATTTTGTAGAGATAATGGCTTGTCCAGGTGGTTGCCTTGGAGGTGGCGGTCAACCTATCCCGACAAATGAAGAAATACGAAAAAAGCGTGCTCAAGCAATTTATGAAGAAGAAAAATCGCTTCCGGTCAGAAAGTCTCATGAAAATCCTCATATTAAGTTTATTTATGATAAATTTCTTACTGAAGGTCCTTGCAGTAAACTTTCACATAAATTGCTTCATACACATTATATAAAAAGAGGTAAGTTTATTGCATAACAGTTCTATTTTGTAGCACAGATCGGCTTGTTGTTTTAAGCCGCAGTCTGTGCTACGTTGTATTTTTTAAAGGGAGTGTTAATGCTGGCTCTTATTCCATCTTGGGCAAATAAATATATTGATTATTGGGATACAATCCGAAAACGTAATCTATGGCTTATAAAACTGCGCTACGGTGCAGTACTAATGCTATTTGCCTTTTTGATGTCATCCGAAATAATTCTTGGACTCAGATTTGATAATGTCCAAAAGTCGGCATTAATTATTATTAATATTGTCATTCTCTTTTATAATATCATTCTTCATTGGTCAAGGAGGTACTTAAAATGCTTGCCAGGACATTTTAATCCTCTTCATTTTTCTCTTGTTCAGATGTTTCTTGATTTAACTGCTCTGGGGCTTATTGTTTATTATACCGGAAGCATCGAAACACCACTATTCATGCTTTTTGTTTTTCATATGATAATCGGCAGCCTAATTCTTCCGGGAAGAATTATTTATTCAATTGCTCTTTTTGTTATTTTATGGTTTAACACGCTTGTGTTTGGAGAGTATTTCGGAATAATCCCACATCACGAAGTTGCTGGATTAATAAACTTTCATCTTTATGATAATTTAAAATTCATTATTGCTTATGACGTAATCTTTTCTTTTTCTATAATTGTTAGTGTAATGCTTGCTAATAAAATTGCAAATCAATTATACAAAATTGAGCAACAACTTGTTGAATCGTTTGATAAACTTGAAGAGGCAGAAAAAGAAAAACAAAAATACATTATAGGGCTTGTACATGAAATAAAATCACCGCTTGCCGTTGTACATTCTTACCTTGAGCTTATTCTGCAAAAATATCTAGGACCGATTTCGAAAGAAGTAGAAGACAGAATTTCTCGAGCATTAGCAAGTTCTAACGAGGCTATAAACATGATTAACAACGTGCTAAAAGTTTCAAACTTAAGGCTGTTAAATGAAATTACAATTAATGAAGTGGATGTAAAAAAAATAATTTCAAATCTTGTTACCAAACAATATGAAAACATAAAAGAAAAAAGAATAGACTTGAAAATACACGACTTCAGAAAAGAGAAGAAAATAATTAAAGGAGATGAAATGCTCCTGGAAATTGCTTTTTCAAATCTTATTGGAAATGCAATTAAGTATGTTGATATGTGCGGAATTATTGAAATTTTATTGAGAGATAAAAATGGAGATACAGAAATTGAAATTTGCGATAATGGAATTGGCATTCCAGAAAAAGATATCGGAAAAATATTCAACGATTTTTACCGCGCTTCAAACATAAAGCAGAAAAAGTACGAAGGCTCTGGTTTGGGGCTTTCAATAGTTAAGCATATCATCGAAAGACACGGTGGGACAATATCCGTTATTAGCCCTTCAAGGATTGGTACTGCACATAATCCTGGGACTTCTTTTTTTATAACTCTGCACGAAGAAAAAGCCGCATAATTTTTTTAACATAATCATCTTTTCAAATAGACTTTTAAGAATAATTCGAATAACAAAAATCTTAACCACTCAATAGACCCCTCCTAAGCGATTTTTCTACAGCATTTTTAAAGCTGGTTAAGTTAACTGGCTTCTGGAAGACGTATTCTATGCCCAAGGATTGATAATCTTCAATTGTATTTCGATCGAGATTGCTGCTTAAAACAATTATTGGTGGTTTTCCTTTAAGTTCAGCTTTCTTTAATTCCAAAACAAGCTGGTAACCGTTCATATTCGGCATAATATGGTCTGTTATTATTAGTGCCGGTGGTGAGAGAAGGATTTTTTCCAAAGCTTCTTTGCCATCGGAAGCAATTTCGATATTATAATCCGGCGTAATATTTTTTAGGATTTTTGAATATAACAACCGGTCGGTTTTACTGTCATCCACAAGCAAAATGTTTGCAGAAGCAATTGGAAGTGTAAATTTAAAATTAGCTCCTTCACCTAAAATACTTTCAACTCTAATTGAGCCACCGTGTTTTTCAATAATTTCTTTTACAAGAGAAAGACCAAGCCCGGTTCCTTTTTCGCCTTCGGTTCCCTCAGAAGTAAATTTTGTGTCAACTCTGAAAAGTTTACCGATGTTTTCCGGAGCAACGCCCATTCCGCTGTCTTTTACTGAAAATTCCAAAAACCGAATTTTATCGGAAGGAGAAACAGAAATTATTATTGAACCATTTTTGGGTGTAAACTTTATTGCATTTGATAACAAATTATTGAACACTTGTAGAATAAGGTCTTTGTCCGCATAAACAAAAACATCTTCACTTATGTTAGAAATAATTTCAATATTTTTTTGGAAAGCAACGCCGAACATTGTATTGAGCGATTGTTCAATTATTTTGTGAATTTCAATTCTTTCTGGCTCAAAACGAATCCTACCAGTTTGAAGCCTCGTCCAATCTAACAGCGAATTTACAAGAGAGAGCATTGACTTTGAAGATTCTTGAATGAATTCGATATATTGTCTTCTATCCATTTCACTCAAATCGTTGTCACTCAAAAGTAAATCCGTAAAACCAAGAATAGAACTAAATGGGGTACGCAAATCGTGTGAGATAATTGAGATGAATCTGTCCTTTGTCTCGTTAGATTTTATTAAGTTTTCAGTTGATTTTATTAATTCATCTTCGGCTTTTTTTCTAGATGAAATATCACTTACTAAACCATAAATCTTTTGAATTTCCCCTTCGTTATTTCTAATAAGATTTAATTTTGTTCTAACCCAAACAACATTTCCATGCCTATTTATTATTCTGAATTCAAACTCACCAGAAAGTTGTATCTTGCTTTTAAACAACCCGATAAGCTTTTTCTTAAGTGAATAAAAATCATCCGGATAAATAATTTTAAGAATAAATTTTGAATCGGACATAAAATCCATTTGAGTATATCCGGTTATTTTTTCAACCGAGGCAGTATAAAACACTGGACGTAAAATATTTTCTATCCTATCATAATTGAAAAGGAAATCGTCTATATTCTCGGTAACATTTCTATATTTTTCTTCAGAATCACGTATAGCTTGCTGAACTCTTTTTCTTTCGGTAATATCCTGTGCAACAATTACGAAATAATTTTTATTTTCACTTTTGAACCACGACAAAGACATTTCTGCATAAAAATTTATATTATCTTTTCTTTTTGCCATAAATTCAAATCGACTCGGAATTTCTCTTTGCTGAGAAGCAAGATCAAAATAACCCAAAACTTTATGAAAATCATTTGACGAAATAAACTCTACTATATCTTTTCCAACAATCTCGTTTTCATTTTCATACCCAAATATCGAAGGGAAAATTTTATTGGTCATAATTATTTTACCTTCACATTCTACAGCAACACCTTCTTGGAAAGCGTTAAACATGGACTGAAAAATTTGCAGGTTCTTTTGTGCGACCTTTGTCTTGGTAATGTTAGAAAGAATTCCGTTGTAACTAATAATTTTATTCTTTTCGTAAACTGGTGAAAAGATTGATGTACAAAAAACTTCTTCGTGGTTTTTAGTAACAAGCACTAATTGAGTCCCTTCACGTTGGGAAGAATCAATAGATTTTAAGTCAAATTTATTATCTTTTAAGAAGGAAGGAGAAATAAATTCAGTAAATTTTTTATTTATTACTTCGGGTTTAGAATATTTTAGCGTTTTGTAAAACGAAGGACTTGCAAATTTAATAAATCCGTCAATGTCAATGCTGCATATAAGGTCAAATGAATTATTTATGATTTCTTTATATTTTTCTTTTGATGCTTTAAGGCTTTGTTCCTTTAAAGCACGTTCGGTAATATTAGTACACAAAATTAAAATTGTTTCTGAGCCGTTATCAGCTTTCGAAAACTTTGCGTCAATAATTTCTTTTTGCCCGTCTTTCTTATAAACATTAAGAGTAATCTTCCAAGTTATGTTTTTATCTAATTCTTCTTTTATAACTCCAAAGTACTCGCTATCAAAAACGTCAAGAACTTTTCCAAAAAATTTTCCATAAACTTCGCTTCTGGAATAACCAAAAAGAGCTTCAGCAGCTTTGTTCCAGAAAAAGATTTTACCTTCACTATCAACGGCAAAAAATGCGTCGGAAATCGCATCGGTGATTACTTGATATTGTTTTAACTCGTCAATTTCATTTTTAAGTAAATTTTTTTCTTTTACTAAATCGCTTATTTCATCAAAAAAAACATAGACAAGTTGAATTTGACCTTGCCAATTTGTAATGGGTTCGATCCTTGTTTCAAACGTAAAATTTTCTTCGTTTATTTTTATTGTTGAAATTATTTTCTCAATTCTTTTTTGACTAACTGCTAAGTTAAAACTATTAAAAAGTTCCAACGAATCAGGAAATGCTTTATTAAGAGATGAGTTCGTTAAAGTGGTTATATTGAAGTCAAGTCTATTTAGTAATTTACCAAAAAAATATTTTATTGTTCCGGTTTCATCGGTGAGTAATAAAATATCGTTAACATTGTTTAATATGCTTTCAATTTGTTCTTCACGGAGATTTTTCCCCCTTAATAACGAAGAAGGAACTTTAATATCTTCAACAATTAAAATTCCTCCCGCAAAATTTGATTCGTCAAATATGGGAGTTACTTTTGCTATAAGGACAATCATACCACCATCGACAGTAGAGATGGTTTTTACTATTTTTTCAAACAGCAAACCGTTTTTTATTGATTCAATTTCGCTTCTAATATCGATATCTGGGAAAAGATTTATTTCAAGAATGCTCGAACCTTCGAGCTGCTCGGATTCAAATTGATATAGGTTTGCATATTTAACGAAGACATCGTTAACAAAATCAATTTTCCAATCTGATAAAAAAGCAATTATTCCAATTGGTGCTTTCGCAAGAATAGTCGGTGTATATTTAGTGCTATTCATTAAATGAGAATTTTTATTTTCTTCTTCCATATTTCCGGAAAATTTTTAATCTGAAATTTATACATCAAGAATAATGCTAAGATTTTTAGTATTATTTATAAATCGTTATCAAACTATAACAAGTAATTGTTACTCTTAAATTTTCACTTCGAAACCTAATTAAATGAAACAATAACTGCTTGACTAATTTTATAGAAGTATAATGTTTTGAGCACCGTCACAAATGAAATAAAGTATTCAAGTTTTTATGTACCACTTTGAAATAACATTTTACCGTATTCCCGAATCGATACTTAAATAGCTCTACTATTTTTAATAAGAGCTTATTTTTGTTTTTAAATAATTTTAGAAGGGACATATCTAAAAATCTTTTATCAAATAGTAATGAATTTAAGGAAAAGGAAATAACTGATGAATATTATGCAGATGAATATTTATCTTCATTGTAAAAATGGAAAAAACATCAAAAAAATTATTTTGTATAAACCTATTCATTTCAAGTTTTAATTTTTATTAAATTAGTCAGAAAAATATTGAGAAAAAATGTTTACAAAATTTTTAGAAAAATTAGGAAAAGGGACGATAGAATTTTTCCGCGAGATTGGGCAGGTATCAAACCTATTTTGGAAAATAATCAAAAGTTTTAAATCAATTCCAAGAAGCAGAAAAATTATTCTTTATCAGATGGAGCACATTGGTGTAAATTCTTTACCGCTTGTTTTAATTATTGCAATATTTACCGGGGCAGTAGCCGCATGGCAGGCAGCATACCAGTTAAAGGGTCTTGCCCCACTTTCAATATTAGGCGGCGCAACAAGTAGAGCAATAATAACTGAACTTGGACCTGTTTTAACCGGAATAGTAATAGCTGGAAGGGTAGGCGCTTCTATTGCGGCAGAACTTGGTACAATGAAAGTTACAGAACAAATAGATGCCTTGGAAGCGATGGCGGTAAATCCAATAAGATATTTGGCAATGCCACGTGTATTAGCTTCTATTATAATGTTGCCTCTTTTGGTGATATTTGCAGATTCTTTGGCGGTATTTGGAGCTTATGTTGTATCAAATTATTTCCTTGGGGTTTCTATGGCTGTGTTTTTTGAATCTGTAAAAAGATTTTTTGCTGCAAAAGATTTAATTGCTGGATTGATAAAGACAGTTTTTTTTGGTCTTGTAACATCTCTATTAGGCTGCCATATTGGCTTTAGAACCGAGGGCGGTGCTGAAGGAGTTGGGCTTTCAACGATTCGGTCCTTTGTTATATCTGCTGCATTAATTCTTATTCTTGATTATGTCCTCTGGATGTTAATTTTTTAGAATTAGAAAAAAATAATAAAGAAAAGTCATAAGTTTTCTTATACACTTTAGCTTATCTTTCAATAAAAATTATTGTAAAATATAACTCTTCTTTCTGAAAAATACTTATTTTTGGTCACTTTATTTTAAATTATCAATTAATTTTCGTAAAATAGGAAAAGTATTTAATGCCATATTAAGAATTGGAATAAATCATGGAAGAAATAACATTTAAAATAAAAAAAAGAACAGATAAAGTTAATTTGCCCGAAAATCTTGGCTTCGGAAAAATATTTACAGATCATTTGTTCGAAATGGATTATAACAGCGAAAAAGGTTGGCATAATCCAACTATAAAACCGTTAGAAAATTTATCTCTACACCCAGCAACTACTTTTCTTCATTACGGACAAGGGATATTTGAAGGCTTAAAAGCTTTCAAAACTTATTCAGGAGAAGTAGTGATTTTCAGACCAGAAAAACATATTCAAAGGTTAAATAACTCTGCAATAAAAGTATGCATTCCAACCATTGATGAAGAGTTTTTTCTTAATGCAATAAAAGAATTGATAAATGTAGAAAGTGACTGGATTCCTACTAAAAAAGGTGAATCCCTGTATATTCGTCCTTTTGTTTTTGGAACTGATCCATTCCTTGGTGTAAAAAAATCTTCAACATATAAATTATTTGTAATTTTATCGCCAGTTGGTGCATATTATCCGGAGGGATTTAAACCGATTAAAATTCTTGCTCAAGATGAACACGTGAGAGCAGTAAGAAAAGGAATTGGCGACTGTAAGACCCCGGCTAATTATGCTGCTAGTTTGTATGCTGCCGAGGAAGCGCACGAAAGAGGTTTTACACAAGTTTTGTGGTTAGATGGTGTAGAACAAAAATATATTGAAGAAGTCGGTACTATGAATATCTTCATAAATTTTAAGGATGAAATTACAACTCCAAAATTAAATGGAAGTATTCTGCCGGGGGTAACAAGAGACTCTGTAATTCATATTTTAAAAGATTGGGGAATGAATGTGACAGAACGATTAATTACCATTCAAGAGCTAGTTTCTGAATATAAAAAGGGAAATGTTAAAGGTGTTTTCGGAACGGGTACTGCAGCAATAATCTCTTCAGTCGGATGGATGAGTTATAAAGGCTTTGATATGGAATTTAATAACGGGCAACCCGGCGAACTTGATATAAAATTGTTCGAGGAAATTACATCTATTCATTATGGAATAAAGGAAGATAAGTATGGCTGGCTTAGCCATGTAGTGAAAAAAGAAATTTTTATCTGAACCAAAAATACTTCCCAAAATTTATATGGCGCTTTTAAGTTAATTTGAAAGCGCTGTTTCTTTTTTATGTATATTCTCATTTTTGTGACAAAATAAACAAACTATCAAAAAAAATAAATTTTCCCTTGACACAGTAAACGTATGTTCACTATATTTGTATGGTAAACAAATGAGCACTATTATGAAAGATAAATTAACAGATCGACAAAAAAATATTTTAGAGTTTATTCAACAATTTAGAGAAGTAAATGGTTATCCGCCAACTTTAAGAGAAATCGGAAAGAAGTTTGAAATATCATCAACCTTTGGTGTAAAACGTCACCTTGTTGCTCTTCAAAAAAAAGGTTATTTAAATATAGAAAGTAATGCAAGCCGTGGTATATCTTTTTTACAAAAAGATTTTAACAACAAAGAATCTGCTGCTCATCTAATTGATGACAATAATGAGTTTGAAAGAATTCCGATAGTTGGTCGTGTTGCTGCAGGCAGTCCAGTTCTTGCAATAGAAAATATTGAAGGAAGTGTGGTAATAGATTCTTCATTTTTAAGAAAATCTCAAGATTGTTTTGCATTAAAAGTAAAAGGTGATAGCATGTTGAATGCCGGTATTTACGAAGGAGATATTGTTATTGTTTGTCCTCAAAAAGAAGCCTTGAATGGTGATATTGTAGTTGCTTTATTAGATGACGAAGCAACAGTAAAGACTTTTGAAAAAAAGAATAATAAAATAAAACTTGTCCCAGAAAACGATAAATATCAACCGATTGAAATATCCAGCAAAAAAGAATTTTCAATTCTTGGCAAGGTAATAGGTGTTTTAAGATGGTTAAATTAAAATAATGGAGAAAAAAATGAAATCTGAAATTTTTATATCAGCTATAACTCGACGCAACAAGATAAGGTTTGTTTACGGCACTGACGAAATATTAATTGAACCTTATTATTTATCTAAAGAAAAAAATGGTAAAAAAGTTATTTATGGAAGGATGTGTAATACCAATGAAATAAAAAAATTTGAATACAACAAAATTGCTAACATAAAAATTTTAAAAGACAAAAAATTTTCTCCAATCATCCCTATTATTGTCAATTAAATGAAAGGATTGAGCAATGTTAAATTCAGATAAAAGGGAAAGAGAAAGTGTCGATTTATTTGTTGAACAATTCTGGAAACAAGGATTTATGACCGTAAGCAGGCGCTTTGGTACTTATCTGCCTGAACCAGATAAAGTTGGAAATTTTGAAGTTGATATAGTTGCTCGTCAAAAGAAAAGTTATGCTATTGGAATTATTCTTTCTGAAAATGATTTCAATGACCCCGAACTTGTTAAAAGAATTACTTTTTTAGCTTCCAGGCAGACACGTTATACAAATAAGCCAGTTCTATTATTTATTGGAGTAAATTCAAAATATTTTAAAAATGCTAAATCGTTTATTGAATTGCTGGGTCCTGAAGTAAAGAAAAACATTAGACTTGTTCAAATAAATGAAAGACCATTGGTAACTTCCCAAAATTTAGTAAACAAAAGAAATATACTTTTTTCATAAATTATTTTTGTCTAAACTAACCAAATTTTCTTACAAAGTGTCTTTTTTTGTAAGCCTCTTGTTAACTGCCATTATTTGTACCCGAAGGGTGAGTGCATAGCAATCTCTTTACGATGAATAAAATTTCTTCTCTCGATAAAACCGGGTTTGGAATAAAATAAAAATCGTTCAATTTAGGTTTTTAATATTTACCAAAATAGAAATGATTTTTTTGTTAATGGGGTGAAGGAGAAGAATATTTTTTTTTTACCTTTTCTTAAATACTTACTTATTAATATCTTTACACCTTAAGAGAAAATCTTTTTTATCAAAATGTAAATTACAATATTATCTTGACATTAAAGAACCATACAGTTAATTTTACACGCTTTATCATATTTGAGGGCTAAATTTGGGTAAATCTCAATCAATAAATGATATAAAACTGCAAGAAGAATTAAAGAGATCAGGCCAAATTCCTACGCATATTGCCATTATTATGGACGGAAACGGAAGATGGGCAAGGCATAGAGGTTTACCCAGAGTTGCTGGCCATAAAAGAGGTGTTGATACCGTTAGAGAAATAACAGAGGCTTGTGCAGAAATAGGAGTAAAATATTTAACATTATATACATTTTCGACTGAAAATTGGTTCCGTCCACGCGATGAAGTTTCTACTTTAATGCGTTTGTTAGTAAACAGCCTCCAAAACCGATGCAAAGAACTTATGGAAAATAATATTCGTCTTATGACTATTGGAGATGTAAATACTCTTCCTATAGAAGTTCAAAGGGAGTTAGAAGAGGCTATCGAAAAAACTAAAAACAACGATAGGATGATTTTAAACCTGGCATTAAGTTACAGCGGTAGATGGGAACTTGTAGAAGCAGTTAAAGAAATTGCTACATTAGTTTCCCTTGGTAAAATTACCCCAGAAGAAATTGATGAAAAGATAATATCTAATCACTTAACAACAAAAACTTTTCCGGATCCCGATCTTTTAATACGCACAAGTGGTGAATTCAGATTAAGTAATTTTTTGCTTTGGCAGATTGCTTATTCAGAGTTGTATGTTTCGGAAGTATATTGGCCCGATTTCAAGCGTAAGCATTTGTATGAGGCTATTAAAAATTTCCAAAAAAGGGAAAGAAGATTCGGAAGAGTTAGCGAACAACTAATAAAGAATGAAAAAGGCTTAAAGAATGTCCCAAACCTTCCTAAAGAAACTGTTTAAAAACCTTTTAATAATATTTTTTTTACTTTGCTCAGTATTATATGCACAAACGACACAAACGAGCTATAAAATCTTGGGTATTTCCGTTGAGGGAAATAAAACTGCAAATTCTTCCACCGTTATTGCTTATAGCGGACTAAAAGTTGGCGATGAAATTCAGGTACCTGGTGATCAAACAGTAAATGCAATTAAACAATTGTGGTCGCTAAATCTTTTTTCTGATATTCAGATCCTTATTGATAAACAAGTAGGTGATGGAGTTTTCCTTTTAATAAAAGTAAAAGAATTTCCTCGTTTCGAAAAAGTTGTATTTGTAGGCAATAAAGAAGAAAGTAACAGTTCGCTTGAAGAGAAAGTTTCACTTCAGAGAGGCCAAATAATAAAACCCTCCGATGAAAGTGCTATTAAAAATAGCATACTTGCTCTTTATGAAAAAGATGGTTATTTAAATGCTGAAGTTAACATGGAACACTATATTTACTTTTCTGCAGATACAACCAAGAAACAAATAAATGTTGTTTGGAGAAATGAAAAAGATTTTTCTGATGAGTATACTGTAAATTATAATATGGATGATATTCCGCAGAACTATATTGACAAACTAAAAGATAGAATTTTATTGATGGTGAAAATTAAGGAAAACCAAAAGGTCGTTGTGAGGCATATTGAATTTGAGGGTAATAAGGCTTTTGATAGTTCTAAGTTGCGTAGTCAAATGGATAATACGGAAGAAGCTCATTGGTGGAAATTTTGGAGCAGCGCAGAGTTTGACCCCAAAAAATTTGAAGAAGATAAAACTTCTATTATTAAGTTTTACAGAGCCAATGGCTACCGAGATGCACAAATATTGTCAGACTCGCTGATTTATTCTAATGACAAAAAAGACCTTACTATTTTGATAAGAGTATACGAAGGTCCTCAATATCATTTACGAAATATTACTTGGGAAGGTAATACAATATTTCCAGATAAACTTCTAAACGAAAGACTTGGTTTTAAAAAGGGTGATATTTATGACTACCAAAAATTTCAAGAAAATTTGAAAGGAAATAAAGCTCAAAATGATGTTTCTGCTTTATATCTTGATAATGGTTATCTTACTTTTAATTTAAAAACAACTGAAACAAAAGTCGATGATGATTCGATGGATGTTAATATAAGGTTGGATGAGAATAATCAATTTAGAATTGGAAGAGTCAACATCGCTGGTAATGACAAAACCAAAGACAAAGTTATTCGAAGAGAGTTATATACAATACCCGGAGATTATTTTAACCGGGGTTTATTATTAAGAAGTATTCAACAGCTAGCAAATTTAAAGTATTTTAATGTAGAAAAACTTTATGGCCCCGATGCAATTGGAACATCATTCGAAAATGATAGTACTGTAAATGTAACTTTTAACGTTGAAGAAAAATCAAGTGATTATTTAAATGCTTCTGTTGGTTATAGCGGAGGTTTTGGATTTAGTGGAGCTTTGGGAGTAACACTTTCTAATTTTGCAATAGACCATCCTTTTAGTGTTGGTGGCGGTCAAATTTTAAGCTTTAATTGGCAATTCGGGGTTAGCAGTATTTATAGAACTTTTACTTTAGGATTTACTGAGCCATGGCTTTATGATACGCCAACTCTTGTTGGCGTTGAAGTATTTGATACGCGTCAACAATATTATTATGACATGAGCCAAGCCGGAGGTGACATAAGGGTTGGTAGAAAATTAAAATGGCCAGATGACTTCTTTTATGTTCAAGGTATGATTAGGTATCAATATAATGATATAATTTACGGAGCCGGAGATTATACACAAGGAACAACACGCCAATTTACACTTGGTGCTACAATAAGCAGAAAAGATATTGATAATCCTGTTTTCCCATCACAGGGTTCTTCTCTTTCGGTAGATGCAGAACTTTCCGGTGGTCCTTTCCTGCCTGGAAACCTTAATTATTATAAAATTAATTTTTCTGCTGAGTGGTACAACAGGCTTTTGAATACAAGTAGATTAGCTCTTTATACTTCCTACGAATTCGGCTACATACATGAGCTTGACCAATTTGCTTACTATAATATAAGTCCTTTTGAACGTTTTAAAATGGGTGGCAATGGATTAGTAATTGCAACCGTTTCTTTAAGAGGTTATGAAGATAGAAGCATTGGTCCTGTTCAAGGGGGAGACGTTTATGCAAAATATACTGCAGAACTACGCTATGCAGTTACGCTTGAGCCAATACCACTTTATGTTCTTGCATTTGCCGAAGCTGGAAATGTATATTCAAATATAGAGCACACCGATCCTTTTGATCTGAAAAGATCGGCTGGATTGGGCGCAAGAATTCAAATTAATCCAGTCGGCCTTATTGGTTTTGATTTTGGTTATGGCTTTGATAGAAAATCAGTCGACGGTAACAATCCTAGTTGGGTATTTGCTTTCCAATTTGGTAAAGGTTTTTAATTTTAATATTAAAAAAATTAGAGGTAAATAGTGAAGAAATACATTTTAATTGCAGCTCTTTTTTTTGTTGGCAGTAACTTAATTTTTGCTCAAACTCAAAAAATCGGATATGTTGATTCTCAAGTTATCTTAAATCAACTTCCCGAAGCTATAAAAGCACAAGGCGATTTGGACGCATTAAGCAACAAATGGTCTGCTCATCTTGATTCTATGACTGCAAATTATCAAAAAGCATTAGCAGATTATCAGCAGAAAGCTTCTAAAATGACTGATAAAGAAAAATTAGATGTTCAGCAAAAGCTTGTTAGCCAAGAACAACAAATAATTGATTACCGAAAAGATAAATTTGCTCAAGGAACTGGAGAAATTTATAAGAAACAGGATGAGATTTTTGGACCCGTTAAAACTAAAATATATGCTGCTATTAAAGAAGTTGCAAAAGCCGAAGGAATGAAATTTGTTTTTGATAAAGCCGGAGATGTTGTTCTTCTATATGCCGATCCACAGTATGATTTAACTTATAAAGTTCTCGATAGATTAAAAACTGGCAACTGAAAACAATTTAAAAAAATAAAATGTGTTGTTCTAAAGATCTATTTTTCTATATCTTTTAATGATTTTAAACATTTTTAGAGAAAACTTATAATTTCATTTTAACACCATTATAGAGGGATTGTATCTATCCTTTTTTACAATATTATATTTTTAAAATATAATTTACTATATTTTTTGGAGAATTTATGAGACGATTTATCTTATCCCTCACTTTGTCGATATTTGTTTTCTCTGGATTTGCATATTCGCAATTGAAACTTGGTTTTGTTGATTCTAAAGTGATAATGAGTAAACTACCTGAAGCTCAGGATGCTCAGCAAAAATTGGATGCTTTTATTCATGATTGGCAAAACGAACTTAGTAAGATGCAAGCAGAAAGAGACGCTAAAGAAAGCGACTTTGAAAAAAGAAAACTGATTATGACCGAACAGACTAGAACCGATTTTGAAAATGAAATTAAAAAAATGGATCAACAAATTGATGAGTACAGGCAAAAAAAATTCGGTACTAATGGTGAGCTTTTTCAAAAACAAGAAGAGCTAATGAAGCCCGTGCAAAATAAAGTCTTTAATGCAATACAAGATGTAGCTAAAGAACAAGACCTGGATTTTGTTTTCGATCGTGGTGCCGATGTCCTCCTATTGTATGCTAAAGATAAATATGACATTACACCTCTTGTTATGGATAAATTAAAATTACAATAATCACAAATCTTTCGAGCAATGAAAATTAATATTAGAGATGCGGCGAATTTTATTGGGGGGAAAATTTCTGGGAATGAAAATTTATTTATAAATGGTCTGGCAAAAATTGAAGAAGCTAAGCAGGGAGACTTAACTTTTCTTTACCTTCCAGCCTATGAAAAATTTTTCTCTACTACTAATGCTTCCGCAATTTTAGTTAAACCTGGCTTCAATAAATCGCGGGAAGATATAACTTATATAGAAGTTACGGATCCCAACAAAGCTTTTTCAAAATTAATAATTAAATATTTAACCCCGGAATTTCCTTTAAATGGAATAGATGAGACTTCATTTATTCACCCAACAGCCCATCTTGGTAAAAACGTGGCAATTGGAAAAAATGTTGTTATTAGTGCTGGATGTAAAATGGGTAATAATGTTAAAATTTTTCATAACACCGTTCTTCTTGAAGATGTTGAAGTTGGAGATGATACTATTATTTTTCAAAATGTTAGTGTCAGAGAAAAATGTAAAATTGGTAACAGAGTTATTATACACGCAAATACCGTAATTGGTTCAGACGGTTTTGGATTTTTTCCGGATGAAAACGGTGTATTCCAAAAAATTCCTCAAGTTGGAATTGTGATTATTGAAGATGATGTTGAAATTGGTTCAAATGTTTCGGTTGATAGAGCAGCTTTAGGAGCAACTATTATTAAACGCGGAGTTAAAATCGATAACCTTGTTCAAATTGCGCATAATGTTATTATTGGTGAAGACACTGTTATTTCGGCTCAAACTGGAATTTCTGGCAGTACCAAAGTTGGAAAACATTGTATGATTGCTGGGCAGGTTGGAATAGTTGGACATATTGATATTGCCGATGGCGCAATAATTTATGCACAATCTGGGGTGGCTAAATCAATTAAAAATTCTGGCACTTACTTTGGCTCTCCTGCAATGGATGCAAAAACTACAATAAAAATGGAAGCTCATATGAAAAATTTGCCCCTTTATGCTGAGAAGATAAATCAACTTGAAAAATTAGTAAAATCTTTAGCTGATGAAATATCAAATCTTAAGAGCAAAAGTTAGTTTCTCTTCCTAAGTTATAAAGAGCTTAAACACTTCTTTCATCTTTTTTTATTGTATTTCAAAATTCAACTTACTATCTTAATGAACAATTTCTTTTAAAATTTAATTTATTTATAAAAACGGATTTAATGAATGTTAGAATTACAAAGAACAATTTCTAAACCAGTATCACTTTCTGGGATCGGGTTACATACAGGTACACAATGTACTATGACTTTTAAACCAGCTCCGATAAACTATGGAATTAGATTTGTAAGGATTGACCTTGGTGGTAATCCTGAAATTCCTGCAATTGCAGATAACGTTATAGATGTTTCAAGAGGTACAACTTTAGGCATTGGCGAAGCAAAGGTTTATACCGTGGAACACGTTCTTGCTGCTATTGTTGGATTACAAATAGATAATATTGTTATTGAACTTGAAGGAATTGAACCCCCAGTGGGAGATGGAAGTGCAGTCCCTTATGTCGAACAACTTCTTGCTGCCGGCTTCGTTCAACAAGATGCTCCTAAAGACTATCTGATAATTGATGAAACTGTAACATACCACGATGAAGAACATAAGATTGACATTGTCGCTCTTCCACTTGATGGTTATAGGGCAACTGTTATGGTCGATTATCAGAATCCCGCACTTGGAAGTCAACATACGGGACTTTTTGATTTAGAAAAGGAATTTATAAATGAATTTGCTCCCGCGCGTACTTTTTGTTTCTTGAGTGAAGTTGAAAATCTTGCCAATGTTGGTTTAATTAAAGGCGGTGATATTGATAACGCGGTTGTTATTGTCGATCGCAATTCTGATGAAAATGAACTTGAACAATTAAGAAAAAAGCTTGGCATCAAAGAGAAAGTTATTATTGGCACAAATGGAATTTTAAATAACAAGGAATTAAGATTTAAAAATGAACCTGTTCGACATAAACTTTTGGACTTATTGGGCGACCTTGCTCTAATTGGCGCTCCAATAAAAGCTCAAATACTTGCCGCTAGACCAGGTCATAGGGCTAATGTTGAGTTCGCTAAACAAATTAGAAAATTATATCAACAGAAAAAACTAGTTAAGAAATTTCAATTTGTTAAAAAAGAAGGTGTAGTATTTGACATAAATGCTATTCATAGAATTCTTCCACATCGTTACCCTTTCTTGATGATTGATAAAATTGTCCATTTGGAAATGGATAAAAAAGTAATTGGTGTAAAATCTGTTTCAAGCAATGAACCTTTTTTTCAAGGACATTTCCCCGGCCAACCTATAATGCCCGGGGTTTTAATTATCGAAGCAATGGCGCAGACTGGAGGTGTTCTTCTTCTAAATTCAATCACAAACCCAGAAGAGAAGCTTGTATATTTTATGCAAATAAATAATGCTAAGTTCAGAAAGACTGTTGTTCCGGGCGACCAATTATTTCTTGAAGTTGAAATGTCTAACAAAAAAAGTCGTGTTGTTATGATGAATGGAAAAGCCTTCGTTAATGATGTTTTAGTTGCTGAAGCTGAATTTATGGCGGCAATTGTAAATAGAGAACAAGAAAACGGCAGTAAGGAATAATTCAGATGAATAAAATACATCCTACAGCAATTGTAAGTAACAAAGCAGAAATAGGAAACAATGTTACAATTTTTCCTTATGCTATAGTTCATGATAATGTTGTTATTGGAAATGATTGTTCCATCGGTCCTCATGCAGTAATTTATGATGGTGCCAGAATTGGTAACAGGGTAATAATTCATCAGGGTGCTTCAATTGCAAATGTTCCGCAAGATTTAAAATTTTCTAATGAGGATTCTCTTTTTATTATAGATGACGATACTGTTGTAAGAGAATTTGTAACATTTCATCGAGGAACAAAAGATACAGGCTTTTCGCGAGTTGGAAAAAATTGTTTGTTTATGGCTTATTCACATGTTGCTCATGATGTTACCGTCGGTGATAATTGTATTATAGCAAACAGCGTCCAAATTGCTGGGCATGTAACTATTGAGGATTATGTCATAATAGGAGGTTCAACCCCTGTTCATCAATTTTGTCTTGTCGGGCAACATTCCATGATTGGAGGAGGTTTTAGAATTGTTCAGGATGTCCCACCGTTTATTCTGGCGGGTAACGAACCCTTAAAATACAGCGGGCTTAACGTAATTGGTTTAAGACGCAGAGGTTTTTCTAACGAAGATATTGCAACATTGAAAAAAATTTATGGCTATATTTATAGCAATTCTCTTAATGTGTCACAGGCAAAAGAAAAAATTATTAATGAATTTGCCGGTAATAAATATGCTCAAGTTGTGTTAGAATTTCTTTCAAAAAGTAAAAGAGGTTTAGTAGGCAAATGAGATGGCGCTATATAAATACCGGTGAAAATGACGGTAAGTTTAATATGGCTTTTGATCTTTTACTAGCAAAAAATTGTAAACCCGATGAAGTGTATTTGAGATTTTACCGATGGAAACCTTTTTGTATTTCTTTAGGAGCAAATCAAAATATTAAATCAATAAAAATTGATAAGGCTGCTTCTGATGGTATTGATATTGTAATAAGACCAACCGGGGGAAGGGCAATACTTCATTCTGAGGAACTGACTTATTCGGTTGTAATGCCATTACAGCAAACGTCTTCGGTTAAAAATATTTATTATGAAATTAATCTAGCGCTTGCAGAAGGTTTGAAAAATTATGATGCGCTTTTAAGCAACATCAAATTAGAATATGAACAACCAAATTTTTCGTCTTTTTATAAAGAAGAAAAAAGTGCAGTTTGTTTTGCCGTTTCAGCAAAAAATGAACTAAAATTTTCTGGGAAAAAATTAGTAGGAAGTGCGCAGCGCAAACTTAATAATGTTGTATTGCAGCACGGCTCTATATTGTGTGGAAGCTATCATAAAAAAATCGTTGATTATTTAACATTATCAGAAAAGGGATTTTATAACCTAAAGGAAGATATGGATAAATTTACAATAGATTTAAAAAGTATTTTAAATAAAAAAATAAATTACCAAAACCTTATTTCAAGTTTATTAACAGGTTTTAGTAACCATTTTGCTTGTGAATTTAATAATTTTGATTTGGAAGAAATAAATATTTTTGAAAACGAAGTAAATAATTTTTAAAAAATAATTTATGAATTTGTAATGAGCACAGAAAAAGAAATTAAACGAATTACCACCAAAACTCTTTCTTTAATGAAAAAGAAAAAAATAAAAATTAGTGCTTTAACTGCATACGATTTTATTACTGCAAAGCTTCTTGACGAGGCGGGAATTGATGTTATTCTTGTGGGTGATTCACTTGGAAATGTTTTCCAAGGAAACGATACAACTTTACCAGTTACCATGGAAGATATGATTTATCATACCAAGGCTGTTGCAAAAGGAATCGAGAGAGCAATGCTTGTTGTCGACCTTCCTTTTATGTCTTATCAACTAAGCGTTGACGAAGGATTTAGAAATGCCGGTAGGATCATGAAAGAGACTTCGGCTGGAGCCGTTAAACTTGAAGGTGGCGTGCGTGTTGCCGATACCGTAAAAAAAATTACCGATGCAGGAATTCCAGTAATGGGTCATATTGGTTTGACACCTCAAAGTATTTATCAATTTGGAAGTTATAGAGAACGAGGACGCGATAAAGAAGAAGCTCAGGAAATTATTAATGATGCAAAAGCTTTGGAAGATGCTGGTGCATTTGCTGTTGTACTCGAAAAAATACCGGCTGTTTTAGCTGAAGAAATTTCAAAATTGCTTGTAATTCCTACTATTGGCATTGGTGCTGGCATGCATTGCGATGGTCAGGTACTCGTTACTCCAGATATGCTTGGGTTAAATGTTGACTTTCATCCAAGGTTTGTTAGGCACTACGCCAAACTTGCTGACGAAATTAAAAGTGCTGTTAAAAATTATATTGATGACGTAAAGCAGTCAAAGTTCCCCTCGGAAGAAGAAAGCTATTAGTACTTACTTTGTATTTCGAATTTAATTATTTTATGAAGAAACAATTATTTCTCGTCTTCTCTCTGCTTGCCTTACTTCAAAGCGCAGTGTTTTCTCAAATTTTATCACGGGCATACTTAAATGGCACCAATGTTACCGGTATGGTTGAATTTGATGGCTATCTTTGGGTTTCTACTTATGGACAGGGGATCTTCCGTTATTCTTTTGCTAATGATGAATGGTTTAATTATTCCCAAAACAATAAAAATGCCGAAAACAATTTTTATTATTGCATTGCGGCATCCAAAAGTTTTGTTTGGGCTGGAGGTGCTGATGGATTATATATCCTAAACCTGAAAAGTAATAAATGGCAGAAAAAAAAATTTGCTCTCGGTGGCGAAATGGGTAACTGGATTAGAGCTTTGTGTTATGACCCTTCCCAAAATGTTTTATGGATTGGACGTTTTGAAAATCTTACAAGGCTTGATGTTGAAAAGCAGCAGTATACTGACCATATTCTTTTACAAGATAAAGATTCCAGAACTAATAATTTTAAAAGTATTGTACTCGATGGTGATAGCTTAATTTGGTTTGGAACTGAAGGTGGAGTTTTTAAATTTAGAAAAAAGATGAATGTCAATAACCCAAATGCTTGGCTTTTTATAAATAATAAAAATAGTGGTTTTAAAAATGCCGGAGATGCTGTTTCCATTTCGGATATCCTTTGTACAAAACCAGAGGTTTGGTTTGGAACTGATGAATTTAAAAGCATTGAACATCCTAATTTTAATTTAGGTGGAATTTTTATATATGATAGAAAAAAAAGCTGGATTAGATTATCTGTAGCAGATGGTCTACCCGCAGATGGTGTTTATTGTCTTTCTCGTACGGGGAACAGCATTTGGGCCGGTATTTATTCTTTTAATAAAAGTCAGAAAAAAGATTATGGGCAGGGGTTGGTAATTATTAATCGTTTTACTTCCGAAATCTCTTCGGTTAACCTAAACCAGCTAAATATTCATTCTGCTAAAATTACTGCTTTGCATTTTGACGGTACAAGCATGTGGATTGGAACCGACAACGGACTGTGCAAAGTTTTAATTGAAAATCCTCTTGCTGTATGGCCAGGAAAACAAAAATAATTATTTTTTTCTCTTGTTGCTTTATTAAAATTCATTTCTTTATCAATTTAATTTTTATGATTATCTTTACATTTAATTTTCAATTTATAGGAATAAAATGATTACATTTTCTGCAAAGCGGCTTAATACCTTAAAAGCAAAATTTAAAGAATTAAAAATTGCTGTTATTGGCGATATGATGCTCGACTGCTATTTCCGCGGAGAAGTTAAAAGAATATCGCCTGAAGCTCCCGTCCCTGTAGTTGAAGTTGAAAATGAATTTTTCAGATTTGGAGGTGCTGCTAATGTTGCTCTTAATTTGATTAAGCTTGGCGGCAATCCCATTGCTGTTGGTGTCATAGGAGACGATAATTACGGTAGTATCTTTTCTTCGCTTCTTGCCGAAACTGGTATTAAAAATGACGGAATTATAATTGATAAAAGCAGACCAACTACGGCCAAAACAAGAGTTATTGCAGATAGCCAGCATGTTGTAAGAATTGATAAAGAAAGTAAAGCTTATATTGACAAATCGATTCAAAATAAAATTTTAAAATTTATAGATTCTCAAATTAAATCTCTTGATGGAATTATTCTTCAAGATTATAATAAAGGAGTTTTAACTCCATCAATCATTGATAAAATAATTTCTATTGCAAATAAAAATCATGTTTTAATTACTGTTGATCCTAAGTTTAATAATTTCTTCTTATATAAAAATGTAACCGTTTTTAAACCTAACCGTAAAGAGGCTGAAGATGTTCTTGGAATAAAGATTAAAAGTGACGAAGATATTTCCTCTGCCGGCGAAAAACTGCTCGAAAGATTGAATGCTAAATATGTCCTTTTAACGTTAGGCGAAGGTGGTATAGCTATTTTTGAAAAAAATAAAGAACTAAAACGAATGCCTACTCACGCACGCAAAGTTGCTGACGTTTCCGGTGCCGGCGATACTGTCATTTCAACTTTAACTATGGCTCTTGCTGCTGGAGCTAACATTATCGAAGCCTCTTATCTTGCAAATTATGCCGGTGGACTTGTTTGCGAAGAAGTCGGTATTGTCCCAATTGAAGCTCAAAAATTATTCTCAACAGTGCTGCAGGAAAATAAATGAACCAAATTAAATCTCTCGAGGAACTTTTAGAAATTAGAAAAAATTTGAAGGCACAAAATAAAAAAGTAGTTTTTACTAACGGATGTTTTGACATAATTCATTCCGGTCATATTGATTATTTAAATAAAGCAAAACTTCTTGGTGATGTTTTAATAGTTGGAATAAATAGCGATTTATCTGTAAGTAATATCAAAGGCAATAAAAGACCAATTTTAAAAGAATCTGAAAGGGCTTTGATAGTTTCGAATCTTAAACCAGTTGATTATGTTACTTTGTTTGATGATGATACTCCAGCAAAATTAATTGAAAAATTAATCCCAGATATTTTGGTTAAAGGAGGTGATTGGGCAATTGAAAAAATTGTTGGACGAGAGGTCGTTATTGCTAACGGCGGAACTGTAAAATCAATTGAATTTGTTAGCAATCAATCTACATCAAAAATTATTCAATTAATTCTGGATAAGTATTTAGAAAAATAATTTATCCTTTATTAAGGTTATGTTTACCACCCTTGCTTTTGTTTTTTTATTTGATTTATTTATACTATTCAGTAGTGCATAATAAAAATAAAATTTTTGCTTAGCTAATTAAAAATTATAAATGTTGTGATTCGTTTGTTTGCCAAAAAGAAAAATAATGTGATTAAAAAAAGAACGCTACTTCAAAAAATTGTAAATGTGTTTCTTTATACTGGAATAATTTTGTTACTTATTTTTCTTATTGCTTTCGGTTTCACACAAACTTCGACCTTTAGAGAGTATTTGCGTAAAACTTTTGTCGAAGAAATAAATAAATCTTTAAATGGGAAATTAAATATTGGTAAAATTGACGGTACAATATTTACCTCGCTGGTTCTGAGAAATTCCGTGATTAGTATGGGTAGCGATACCTTGCTAAACGCCTCAATTATTGAGGTAAAAACAAGCCCCATACAAATATTTTTAAAAAGAATTTACATCCGAAAATTTGAGATTAAAGATGCAAAAATTCGATTAATCTCAGACAGCTCCGGTGAGCTTAATATTTCAAAGCTTTTCCCGCCTTCACCAAAAGATACTTCTCATTCCAAATTCCCTTTTACTATTATTGCTCCAGATTTTCAACTTACTAACATTGATTTTTCTTTTCAGTCCTTTAATAAAGCCAATAGCCACCAGATTTATGGCTCATTAAATCCAACTGATATTAGATTAAAACATTTAAACCTGTCTTTGAGTGCTTCCGCAAACATTAAAGATTATGAATACGAGTTTAAGATTAATGATTTTTCCTTTATCCCAAATCTAAAATATTTCAGGCTAAATAAACTTTCTGCTTTGTTTCGTGTTAATTCCAACGGATTTTTTGTAAACGATCTGAAATTAGAAACTGGAGAAACTGAACTTAATCTTAACCTAACTGCAAATGACTTTAATGTTTTTGATAGTACCGCTTTTTCTAAGTTAAATAAAATGAAACTTCATATTGAACTTAACACAGAAAAGTTTTCTGCTAATGACATTAAATCGTTCATCCCTCAAGCTGAAATTCTGGATGGAAATTTATCTGCCAAATTAAAAGCCGAAGGTTCATTGAAAGATTTGATAATTAGTAAATTGCAGCTCGATTATTTGAAGACTCATCTCGAGATAAATGGAAGGATTAAAAATATTTTGGATGCTAAACTGATGAATATAACCGCTAGCATGAATAATTCTTCTGTTAATGAACCTGATTTTGATAGGCTGCTTCCTTCGCTTCATCTTCCGGTTTTCAAAAATTTAGGTGCAATAAAATTTGATACCTTAGTATTTAACGGTAACCCTCTTAATTTCAAAATTATTGCTTCGCTAAGAGCTAACAAAGGTTATGCATTTTTAAATGGAATGCTTGATTTTAGAAATCAAGATATGGGTTATAATATCAATCTTTCAACGCGAAATTTAGATTTATCTCCGTTTGTTGGAACTGAATTAATTTTGAATTCAAAATGTTCAGCTGTCGGAAGTGGAATTAGCCCAGATCGAATTAACTCCACAATTTCTTTTGCAGCTTATCATTCATTTTTAAGGAATCAGCTTATTGATTCTCTTAAGTTAAAACTCGATGCCCAAAATAAACTAATGAATCTTTTTGCTGGCATACGTTCTTCTTTTGCAAACGGACATATTAAAGGTAAATACGATTTAACTAACAAAGCCAAATCTCAATATAATATCAGTGGAATTATAAAAGAGTTAAATTTAGGCAGTATCTCTGGCGATACAAGTATGCACAGCAATTTAAATTTTCAAGTAGATGCGGAAGGAGATAGTTTTGATCCCGATAAAATGAATTTATATTTGACACTTCATATAAACAAATCTAATATTAGCGAAATTAAAATTGATAGTGCAAGAACTATCGTCGATATTAGGAATAATTTGAGAGGGGAAAGAGTTATAAATATTATTTCCGATCTTGCTGATATTACAATTGAAGGTAAATTTTCGACAAATCAGGCTATAAGTTTTCTTTCTAAGGAATCTGCTGCTGTTTCGAAAGCATTTAGCAATAAAATTAATCAAATACTTTATCCAGATTCCATTTTTAACAGACAACAACAAATTGGCATTGCAATTCCCTCTGTAAAAAATCAACCTCAAATGGCTTATCAGCCATCATTTATGAAATATGATATTGAATTTAAAAATTTTGATTTACTTTCTTTGTTGTTAGGTGAAAGACATCTGATGCTTAATGGCGAAATGCGTGGTGAAATAAATAATTCAACTGATAGTGCTTTTGTTTCACTTAATACTCGTTTTGACTATATTAAATACTGGAGTGCCCAAGATGTTTTCTTTTTATCAAATTTAGACTTGAAATTGAACCTTAAAAATGCAATTGGTGATTCTTCTTTTAAAGGATTAAATTCAAAAATTCATCTTACTGCCGATCGAATATTTGCTGGTAGTGACATTAAAAAAATTCTTTTAGATTTCAAAGTTGATAATAATTTGGGTACTATTACTTTTAGCTCCCAGGTCAATGATAATGCTAATGCATATATATATGGCAATATAGATTTTACCGACGGCAATGTTAAATTAAATCTTAAAACATTGAAATTCTTATATAACAATTTTGATTTTGCAAATAACGGTGATATAAATATTGATTATTCAGTCAATAAAATTCTTTTCAATAATTTTAAATTAGTTCATCAAGGCGGAGAAATTGAAATTAATGGTTCACTTATTCGTAACGGCAGCCAAGACCTCAGATTGTTAGTAAAAAATATTCAAGGAAAAGATATTTCTACTAAGTTACTCGGGTTACCCACCAGCAATAGTCTAACTTCCCAAATAAATATCTTTGGTGAAATCAAAGGTGATTTTTCTAATCCCCTAATTAGCTTAGAATTTAATGCCGATAGCCTGGCATATAAAAATACTTACTTTGGTTCAATAAAAAGTTATTTTAATTATTCTGATCAAAATTTTAAAGTAAATTTAGATTTAATTGATTCATCTATTAGCAAAACTGAAGCAGCCTTTAAAGTTGTAGGCTCTGTACCAATTGATCTTGCATTTACATCTGTAAAAAATAGAATTCCAGATGGAAAGCAAATTGATTTACTTATTAAAGCAGCTGACTTTAAGCTTGCAACTCTTGGCAATTTACTTCCTGGAATAAATAATTTGCGTGGCACTTTAGAGGCAAATATGAAAATTGGTGGTTCAATCGACAACTTAAAACCAACTGGTAATATTTTGGTAAAAAATGCCGACTTTATCATAAATGCTAACGACTTGGAATATAACGGTGGCTTTAAGATGACGTTAAATGAAAATAAGATTTTAATTGATAGTTTGTTAATTGAAAATACAAAGGATACGCCAGGGGGCGGAGCAATGAAAGGAACAGCTACTATTTTAGTTAACAATTTTAAAGTTTTATCTGCCTATTCTTCAATCAGCGGAAGTTTGAAGGTTCTAAGTGAGAAATCTAAATCTGTAAGCCCGGTAATTTACGGTGATCTTGTTTTAGCTACCAATGGTAATTTAGAATTTACAACTGATGAACACGGCAATTATCTTAAAGCACCTTTGATTGTTAAAGAAGCGAAGCTTACTTTTGCGCCGGTGCAATCGGCTTATCAAAGTTCTTCGAATAATTTTATCTATAGATTTTATTATGATACAACAAAAGTTAAAAAAAACGACATGGATTTTGAAAGTCTCGTTCGGCTTTCAGAAAGCCGTAATAAAGCTGCAGCCTCAAAGACGGAGAAATCATTTGTGCCATTTAATTATTCAATAAATATAGATGTCCAAAATGAAGCTACCTTAAAATTCATTTTATCAAGGGAATTAAATCAAAGTCTTATCGCAGTTATTAGTGGAAATTTTCTCTATGACAACATAGGTGGAAAACCGAATGCCGAAGGAGAACTAAGTTTGCTTGATGGTTCTACGCTTGAATTCTTAAAAACTTTTTCTGCTACTGGAACAATTAGGTTTGAAGGCGAACTTACAAATCCATACCTTAATATTGTTGCCACATATTTGAATTATTATACTCCTCCGGAACCTGATAGTAAGGAAGAACAAGTAGCAGTTAAAATTAATTTGAATGGTAATCTAAAAGAACTTGCTAAAAATTTTATAAAAGATAAAAATAATGTAACTGTTTATGTGGGGACGGATAATATTAGCAATGGTAAAGCCGATCCAACAAAAGATATTTCTGATGCCGTTATGTTTGTTCTTACTGGAAAATTTTCTTCAGACTTAACTCAACAGCAACAAAGCCAGGCTATTAACCAGCCAGGGTCTGCTTCTTCAAACGCCGTAACAAGTACGGCGACATCTCTTGCAGGTTCTGTTATTGGAAATTATTTAAATCATTTAGCCGGCGATTACGTCCGTAACGTTGAACTAAGAAGCGTTGGTAACACAACCCACTTCAATTTGGTGGGTAAAATAAAAAAATTTAGTTATACAATTGGCGGCTCAACTGATGTGTTTTCTGATTTAAGTCAAGCCAGTGTTAAAATTGAATATCCGATTTATAAAAACTTATTACTTAGAGTCGAACGTAAAGAAGCCATAACTCAAACTACTACTTTGAATGAAATGGTAAATGAACTGGGTTTAAAATTTAGATTCGAGTTTTGATGAAGAAAAAAATTATTTCGTTTTTCAAAAATAACACCGGACGTGAATTTAAAAGTAAAGATATAGCAAAACGTCTAGGTTTTACTTCAGAGCATGAATATAGCTCATTAAAAGCTGTTCTTCATCAATTGTACGAAGAAGGTTTTTTAGTAAAGTCCGGCAAGAAATTTAGGCTGAATCGTGTTGCTTTGACAAATTTAGTTAAGGGGACTTTACAGATCGTTAATGGTTCTTATGGGTTTGTTGTGCATGATAATTCTCAGCTTTCTGATATTTTTATCTCTGCAAGAAATTTAGGTACTGCTTTTGGCGGTGATATTGTTGAGGTTGTTCTTTTTGCCAAGCAAAAAGGTAAAAATATTGAAGGACAGATTATAAAAGTTGTTAAAAGAAAGAGGGAAGAAATTGTGGGGACTCTCAAAAAATCTAAAGCTTTTTATTTTGTTGAACCTGATGACCCAGAAGTTTATCGTGATATCTATGTCGAAAAAGAGGATTTAAATGGTGCTTCAGAAGGGGACAAAGTTGTGGTAGGAAAAGTTTCCTGGGATAGTAGCCTGCAAAACCCTGAAGGGAAAATAATTGAAGTTATAGGAAAAGCAGGTTCCTACGATGCAGAAATTACATCTATTGCAAGAGAGTTTAATCTCATTTATAAATTTCCACCTGCAGTTTTACATGAAGCAAATGAAATTGAATTAAAAATTCTTCAGGAAGAAGTTAAACATAGGAAAGACTATCGGAACAAAGTTGTTTTTACCATTGATCCTGAGGACGCAAAAGACTTTGATGACGCTCTTTCTATTGAGGAATTAGATAATGGCAATTTTTCAATTGGAGTTCATATTGCTGATGTTAGCCATTATGTAAAAGAAGGTTCTGCAATTGACAAACATGCTCTAAAACGCGGCAACAGCGTTTATCTTGTTGGTAAGGTAATACCTATGCTTCCTGAAAAATTATCTAATTATATCTGCTCCCTCGTTCCTAACGAAGACCGACTAACTTATTCTGTTATTGTTGAATTAACAAAGCGTGGTAGAGTTATTGGATATGAAATTTCAAAATCGATTATTAAAAGCAAACGAAGATTTACTTATGAGGAAGTTCAAGAAATCATTCTGAAAAAGGAAGGAGATTATTCATATGAAATTCTTCTTTTAAACCAACTTGCACAAACATTAAGAAAAAAAAGATTAAAAGAAGGTAGTATAGAATTTAGCACACCTGAAGTGAAATTTGAACTTGATAACGTTGGCAAGCCTATAAAAATTTTTAGAAAAGAAATCAAAGAAAGTAACATGCTCGTTGAAGAGTTTATGTTGTTGGCTAATCAAATTACTGCAAAGCATATTGGTTCATCTAAAAGCGGAAATGTTAAACCGTTTATTTATCGCGTACACGACTTACCGGACAATGAAAAACTTATTGAATTTGCTAGGCTAGTTAAATCTCTTGGATATTCTTTCAACCCCAAAGCACAGGCAAAATTCAATCAATTTCAATCACTTCTGAACAATGTAAAAGGGAAAGAAGAAGAAGCTTTGGTAAATGAAATGGCTATCAGATCAATGGCAAAAGCTATATATTCTGTAAATAATATTGGTCATTATGGACTGGGCTTTAAATACTACACTCATTTTACATCGCCGATAAGAAGATATTCTGATTTAATTGTACATAGACTTTTACATAAATATATTGATTCCGATCTTAAAACAAATTATAATCTTGAGGAGTTGGATTCAATTAGCAATTATATTTCAGATTGTGAAAGAAAAGCTATTGACGCTGAGAGGTTTTCAGTCAAGCTTATGCAAACAGAATTTTTGCAGCATCATATAGGGGAAGAATTTCATGCAATAATTTCGGGGATTGTCCATTTTGGGGTTTTTGTAAAACTAACTGAAAATCTTGCTGAAGGTCTTGTTAGACTTAGAGACATGGAGGGAGATTTTTATGTTTACGATGAAAAAAAATATGCATTAATTGGACGAAGTACAAAAAAACAGTTTCGTCTTGGTGACCACGTGGAAGTTAAATTAATAAGGGCGGATTTAGAAAAATCGGAGTTAGATTTTATCATCTTGGAATAAAACCTTGGCTTTTTATGAAAAAGCAATTTTTCTTTTTTTTATTAACTGCTCTTTTTTTGCCGCTTTCAGTGCTTGCTCAGTTTGGACAAAACAAAGTTCAATACAAAAACTTTACTTGGTACTACATCCAAACCGACCACTTTGATATTTATTTTTCCATGCCAGGGGTTAAACTAGCAGAATTTACTTCTAAAGCTGCCGAAGATGCTCTTACCTCTATCGAAAAAAGTTTTAACTATAAAATAAATAACCGCATAACAATTATTGTTTACAATTCCACAAATGATTTTCAGGAAACTAATGTTACAGACAGTTATTTAGGAGAAGGTATTGAAGGTTTTACAGAGATCTTTAAGAACCGCATTGTTGTTCAATTCATGGGCTCCTATTCCGAATTTCGTCATCTAATCCATCACGAGTTAACTCACGCAGTAATGAATGACTATTTTTATGGCGGTTCACTTCAGAATATTATTACTAACAACATTTCATTAAATCTTCCTCAATGGTTTAATGAAGGAATGGCGGAATATCAATCGCTTGGATGGGATATTAATACCGATATGTTTATTCGCGATGCAATAATTAATGATTATTTGCCTGATATTAATGAGCTAAATGGATATGTTGCCTACAGAGGAGGAGAATCCATTTTCCATTATTTGTCTGAAAAATATGGAAAGGAAAAAATCGGCGAATTGATATCCAAAATTAAAAACAGCGGCGACCTTGAAAAAGGATTAAAGGAAACTACAGGTATTAATCTTAAGGAACTTAATGAAAGATGGAGAGAAAATTTGAAAAGAATTTACTGGCCAGATGTTTCTCTGTATAAAAGTCCGGATGAATTTGCAAAAAAATTAACGGATTCAGATGAAGGTGTCGGCTATTATAATACCAATCCAGCAATCTCTCCACAAGGTGATAAAATTGCTTTTATTTCAAATCGTGATTATTATTTTGATGTTTATATAATGAATGTTTTTGATGGTAAGATAATTAAAAAGTTAGTTAAAGGTAATCGTTCTGCTGACTTTGAACAGCTAAACGTTGTTGCTCCTGGTCTTTGCTGGTCGCCTGATGGAAATAAAGTTGCTCTTTCAGCTAAAAGTGAGGGCAACGATGTTATTTACATTATTGACGTTAATACAGAAGATAAAATAATATTACCCGTAAAATTGGATGGGATCAAAAGTCTTTGTTGGTCCCAAGATGGAAACAACCTTGCTTTTATTGGGCATAATGCTGTTCAGTCCGATTTATATATTTATGACTTCAACAGAAAAATATTTTATAATCTTACAAATGATGTTTTTACTGATAACGACCCAACATGGGCACCGGACAGTAAAACAATTTATTTTTCATCTAATAGAAATAATTATATCTCCCCTTTTCAAATATCAAATTCCTTCCAAATTTATAATTATAAAAATTCTTTTTCTGATATTTATTCAATAAATATTGATTCTAAAAAGATCGAACGAATAACCAATATGCCCAACAGCAATCAAATTTCACCTGTGGTAGAGCCTTCTGGAAAACAAATATTATTTATTTCTGACTTAAATGGAATTAATAATATTTATAAACAAAAAATAAAAGTTGATACCGAAAAAGAGGTATTTTCGAAAGCTATTCCCATTACAAACTCCTTAAATGGCCTATATCAACTTTCTTTATCCAAAGATGGAAAGAAAATGATATTTTCAAGTTTATATAAGGGTTCGTATAATTTATTTTTTATAAATAATCCATTTGAAATAAGATTAGATTCAAACAAGCTTATTGCAACTGTCTTTATTTCAAGTCTTGAAAAGAAGGAAACGATGTTAAATACAGTAGATTCAAAAATTATTGGGCAGATAGATACTGCGCAGATAATTGTTTCCGATTCTGTTACAAAGTTTTACTCTAATGTCGCTAATGTTTATGGTGATTCTGTCCAAATTGATTTCAGCAACTATATTTTTGGCGGAGAGGCTGAAAAGACTAACGCAAAAATAGATACTACCAACAACAATAAATTTCCGTTGCAAAATAATCTTGATAACAACGGTAATTATTTTGTCAATCGTTATAAAATTAAATTTTCTCCAGATATAGTTTATGCAAATGCTGGCTATAGTACTTTTTTTGGATTGCTTGGAACAACTGTTTTATCTTTTGGTGACGTGCTAGGCGATTATAGAATTGTTGCCCAAACAAGTTTACAAATTGATTTACGAAATAGTGATTATGGACTTGCCTATTTTAGTTTGAAGAATAGGTTGAATTATGGTGTTGAAGGTTTTCATATTGCAAGATTTGTTTATTTAAATAGTCCTTTTGGAACTAACCTTTTCAGATTTAGAAACTATGGAGCAACTTTTTCGCTAAGCTTTCCTCTTAACCAATTTTATAGGTTTGAAGCCGGGCTCAGTTGGCTTAATGTTTCAATGGAAGATTTGGATGTGGCTTTTTATCCCGGGCAATATGCTTCTTACATTGTTCCAACTTTAAGTTTTGTTCATGATAATTCTTTATGGGGGTTTACTGCCCCTTTTAATGGAACTCGTTATAGGTTCGATATTATGGCTAATCCAGGAATAGAAGATAAGAATTTGAGCTTCTATTCTTTTCTAAGTGACTACCGCCGCTATTTTGGATTTTGGAAATATTATACTTTAGCATTTAGATTTTCTTCTGGATATTCATGGGGTACAAATCCACAAAGATTCTTTCTCGGTGGTGTCGATAATTGGATTAATAGGCAATTTGAAACAATTAACATCCCCTTAAATTCTCCTTCAGATTTTGCTTTTCTTACAGCTGCTTTGCCTTTGCGTGGCCATGGTTATGCGGCAAAGATTGGAACTAAATATGCTCTTATCAATTTAGAATTTAGGTTTCCGCTAATTCGCTATCTTGTCCCTGGTCCTTTACCAATTTTGTTTAGTAATATTATGGGTAACGCTTTTTTTGATGCTGGGACAGCCTGGACTCGTATTAAAGATTTAAGACTCTTTGAAAGAAATATAAATAATAACTTTATAACAAACGATTTATTAATGGGTACTGGCGTTGGAGCCCGTTTGTATTTTTTATATTTCTTGGTAAGATTTGATGTTGCTTGGGCATACTATCTTAATTCATTTTCGAAGCCTAAATTTTATATTTCTCTAGGCACTGATTTTTGATACTCCCAATCTTCTTGACTTGACCAAAAAAGAAAATGTAATATCACTTTAATTATTTAGTTGCTGCTTTTTCTGCAGGCTTATTATCGTTTTTTTTTATTGAGTTACTTGATGAATTTTTGTAATCAGTTTGGTAAAATCCAGACCCCTTAAAAATAGGTCCTGCACCAGCACCTATTAATCTTTTAACTTTTCCCCCGCATTTGGGGCATGTTTTAATCGGTTCTGCACTCATCGTTTGAAATACTTCAAATACGTTTCCACATTCTGAACATTTATAATCATAAGTTGGCATAATAAAAACCTAAAAATTTATCTTTAAATTTAATGAAAAATATATAAAATTTCTATAAATTAACTGTACTTGTTATTTAAATTACATAAACAAATTTTTCTTTAATAAACTTATACTTAAATAGATACAACTTTTACTGTGAAAAAAATAATCATTCCAATACTTTTTTTGCTATTATTTCCAGGCTGTATAAATTATATTCAAGATATTAACTTATTCTCTGATGGCACTGGGAAAATGGTTATAACTTTTTGGACGAAAATGCCGGATGAACAAAGTCAAAAAATTTTAGAGAGAACTGGGATTTTTAATCCTGATTCACTGCGAAATGAATTTACTTCTCCTTTTACTTCTATAAAAAAAATTAATGTATATACCGATACTACAGACTCTACTACCCATGCAATAGTCCAATTTTCTTTTTCGAATATTGACTCTCTAAATAAAATGAAATTTTTTTCAACTTCTGATTTTTCCTTAAATGACGGCGCAGAAGGTCAAAAAATATTTACCCAATTTATTGCACCTATTGCAAGTGGCTTCGGGATAAATAACAACGATTTTACCGTTACTTATAAATATACTTTTGGTGGTGATATTGTTACAGATAATGCAACTGAAAAGCAAGGAAGAACATTAATTTGGAAATACACTTTTTCTGAAATTGGAAACGGAAAAACTATTTCCGTTACTTTTAGACCTTTTAAACTTAAAGAAACTCCACCTTGGATTTATGCACTATCTGGATTAGTGCTTTTATTGGTAATTATCTTTTTGTTTAGAAAAAAGAAAGATTGAAAATTTTTATAAAACATAGTTTATAATAAAATCTTTTTATTGACATCCCAAAGAGATTTATTTATATTTAAAATCTATATTTTTTAATTTTGGTCTTAAGAGTGCCTAAATATGGCAAAAAATAACTATAAAATTTTTTCTGGGAGTTCTAACCTTTTATTGGCCGAAAAAATTGCAAAGAAACTTAAAATGCAATTAGGGCGTGTTGAATTAAAAAGATTCAGCGATGGAGAAATTTGGGTTAAGTATGGCGAAAATATCCGCGGATGTGAAGTTTTTATTGTTCAATCTACTAACCCTCCTTCAGAAAATCTACTTGAATTACTTATAATGGTTGATGCAGCAAAAAGAGCTTCTGCTAAACGTATAACAGCGGTTATTCCTTATTTTGGCTACTCACGTCAAGATAGAAAAGATCAACCAAGAGTTTCTATTACTGCAAAGTTAGTGGCAAATTTAATTACTGTTGCTGGCGCTGATAGAGTAATGACTATGGATTTACACGCTGCTCAAATTCAAGGTTTTTTTGATATTCCATTTGATCATCTATATGGTTCTTCTATCTTTAGTGGACTTTTTGATAAAATGAAAGATAATTTGGTTGTTGTTTCCCCTGATGTAGGGGGAATCAAAATTGCAAGATCTTATGCGAAAAGGCTGCATGCTGATTTGGTGGTGATAGATAAAAGAAGACCCAAACCAAATTTGGCAGAAGTGGTGCATATTATTGGTAATGTTAAAAATAAAAATGTTCTCTTAGTCGATGATTTGATAGATACTGGCGGTACTTTTGTAGAGGCTGTTAAAGCGCTTAAAGCTCAAGGAGCCAGAAATATTTATGGTGCGGTTACTCATCCTGTTTTTTCAGATGAAGCATTAAAAAAGATTGAGGCGGCAGCTCTTACCAAGCTTTATGTCTCAGATACTATTCCGCTTAAGAATGAAACCAAAATAAGTAAGATTTCTGTTATTACTGCTTCCTCAATTTTTGCTGAAGCTATTGACAGAACATATAATAATGAATCAATTAGTTCCTTGTTCGATACGGACAAAGGATAAAATGTCTTTGGAGTTAGAATGGAAAAAGTTGTTTTAAAAGCAAATTTAAGAGAAAAAAAATCTAAATCATTAAACAAAACTATTCGAAGGTCGGGAAGAGTTCCAGGTGTTTATTATTCTAAACATTCTGAGCCTTTATCGATTGAAGTGCTTGAAAATTCTATTAACCCTTTGGTTTTTACTTCTGAGACCCATCTTATTTCTTTAGAAATTGATAATCAAGAAAACCGAGACTGTGTAATCAAGGATGTTCAATTTGATCCTGTTACGGATAAAGTTATTCATTTCGATTTGCTTGGCTTAACTAAAAACGAAAAGTTTCAACTAGAAGTTCCTCTTCAATTTGTCGGATCGCCTATAGGAATTAAGGAAGGCGGAGTATTACAGACATTTCTTCATAAGGTAGAAATAGAATGCTTACCGGCTGACATTCCACAGCATCTTGTTATAAATATTCAAGATCTTAAGCTTGGCGATGCCATCCATGTTAAAGATTTAAACTTTGAAAAAATTACAATTTTAAATTTACCTGATTCAGTTATTGTAGCTGTTACTCATCCTAAAGTCGAAAAGGAGCCAACTCCTGAAGAAGCCGCGGAAACTCCAGCAGAGCCTGAAGTTATTTCTAAAGAAAAATTACCTAAGGAAGAAGAAAAATAATTTAGTGTGCGTGCAATTATAGGCATAGGTAACCCTGGAAGCCAATATCTATTTAACAGGCATAATGTCGGTTTTTTATTTTTAGATTATTTTGCAAAACAATATTCTTTGTCTTTCTCTCCATCAAAAGGTGATTATTTTTTTTGTCAAGGAAAAATTCATGAATACGAGTTTTCTCTTATTAAGCCTTCTACTTTTGTTAATAATAGTGGAATAGCCATTTTGCAGTTCATGAGGAAATTTAAGGTTTCTCCTCATGATTTATTAGTTATCCATGATGATATTAATATAGATTTTTCAAAAATAAAAATTAAGCAAAACGGTAGTTCAGGCGGACACAACGGAATTTATTCTATCATTTATCAAATTCAAAGTGAGGAATTTCCGCGTATCAAAATTGGTATAGGAAAAAACTTCGAAAAAGGGAAAATGGCTGATTACGTACTATCAAATTTTAATGATGATGAAATGAAAGTACTACCCAATATTTTTAAAAAAATTTCTTTTCTTGTTGAAAAATTTATTTTAGGCGGATTAAGCAATATGCTAAATGTAAATAGTAAAATCTTCAATGATGAGAGGGGAAAAAAAGAAAACGAAATTAAAGAATAACAATTTCCAATTTATTTTTGAAATTTGGCAATAAACCATATCTGTCCAAAACGATGAAATAAAAAACAAAGAAACCCACACATAAAGTTGATAAATTTGATTTGGAAAAAAACAATCAAACATTATGGAGGGATTCAATGGGAAATGTAACTCTTTTTAGTCAGATATTACAACATATAGACAGAAATATTTTTAACAAAGTAGTAGAAGAATATTCAACGGATAAA
>Ga0078972_1002457_pt1 | contig 61191 bp, 40 predicted proteins | sample YelNatPaOPGAMG01_FD_67568 | JGI IMG/M metagenome (GOLD analysis project Ga0078972, IMG submission 67568) | Hot spring thermophilic microbial communities from Obsidian Pool, Yellowstone National Park, USA - OP-RAMG-01 (SPADES assembly) (version 2) | ecosystem: Environmental > Aquatic > Thermal... | reverse complement strand
TGCCCAGGATTTTTTGGCAATCAATTGCCCTCTTCGTTGATGTCTGTGGCCCAGTGCCTAAGTTGGTCATAAGACGAAAACTGAAAATTCTCTTAGTGGGGAGGAGATTAATGTTCAGCACCACTCGAAGGATTCTAAGGTGTCACTAATGTATCTGACCCAGCACATGGTCGGTGGTTGGATAAAATAATGGAACAAAATAACCTCTTACCCTTCTCAAACGCCCCTGATTTGATTACAATACTCATCTTAAAGCCAGAGGCCCTGGCGGAAGGCGCGATATTAATCAAGGAGAAGACCGCCCTCCAGAAGAAGTCCTGGCAGAATCTAAGAAGGAATTATTTTTAGATGTTCATAAAAAAGCTGGAAGTTCAAGGATTTAAGTCTTTCCCCGACAGAACCAAGATCCTTTTTCATCCGGGGATAACAGCCATCGTCGGTCCGAACGGAACCGGAAAAAGTAATATAGTTGACGCCATCCTCTGGGCTCTGGGCGGCTTAAGATTGAAATCAGTTCGGGGCGAACGGACAGAAGATATTATTTTTAACGGCAATTCTAAAAGACCTCCCCTTAGCCTGGCCGACGTGGTCATTACCCTGGGAAATGAAGAGGAACTGGTAATCTCCCACCGAGTTTTTCGCTCCAGCGAAAGCGAATACCGGTTAAACGGAAAAGCAGTCAGGTTGAAAGACATTCAGGATGAGCTCTGGAAAAACTCCATAGGAGAAAAAGAATACTTCGTTATAGAGCAGGGAGCCATAGGTTCTTTCGTTACTTCTAAACCCCAGGAAAAAAGAATCCTTATTGAAGAGGCCGCCGGCACTGCCTATTATAAAGATAAAAAAAGGCAGGCCCAATCCAAGCTAGAATCCAGCGAGCAGAACCTAATCCGTCTGGAAGATATCATCATTGAAGTGGAAAAATCCAAAAACTCTCTCTACCGCCAGGCTCTGGCTGCTGCCCGCTACCGGCGGCTCAGAGAAAGATTAAGGGAGCTTACGGCTCATCATTTTTACCGCAAGATGCTCCAGTTGGATAGGGCCCTGGAGGAAATTCAAGCCAAGTTGAAGGAAGCAGGGGCTCGGGAAGAACAAGCCTTGCTAAGGGTTAAAGAGGAAGAAAAAGCTCTGGCTCTGAAAAGAAAAGAACTCTGGGACCTGGAAAAGCAGCTTAAGGACCGGCAGGAAAGAGCTTTCAGCCTTAAATCCCAGCTTTCCAGGCTGGAAAGCGAGATTGAACGCGAGAGCAAAAGGCTGGAATTTTTAGAATCCTCAAGGATAAAGGCTGAATCTGACCGCAAAGAACTTCAGGATGAACTTCAGGCTTTGGAAGAAGAAAAGAAAGCAATAACAGCCAGGATATCTGGACTTGAAGAATTGCTGAAAGAGACCACCCTTCAGGCCGAAGAAAGGCGTCTGGCTCTGGAAGAAGCCAGAAAAGGAAGCTCGGAAGAGGAAAATCTTCTGGCTAAACTCCATAAAATTCAGATTCAGAAAATCCAGGAGATAACCGAAATCAGGAATAATGTTTATCAGAGGGAAAAAGAGCTTGAACTTTTTCTAAAACAGTCAGAAAAATTAAGTCTGGAAAAAGAAAAATTTTTAGCCCAGAAAGCTCAGGCCGAAACCAGAATCGCAGAACTTAAGGAAGAAATTGAGAAAAAACAACTTGAAAAAAACCAACAGGAAGAAAACTTACGAAGCCTCCAAGAAAAACTGAACCAGGTTTGCCTGGAACTGACACGTTTGGAAAGCAGAATAGCCCAGCTTGATAAAGAACTGGAAGAAACAGGCCATCAATCCCGGGCTCTGGAAAAAATAGCTGAGGTGGAGAGGCAGGCCGGCCAGACTCACCTTCTTCCTGGAGCTCTGGGTTGGTTTTCTGAGCTGGTGGAAATTCCCGAGGAAGAAGCCTTCCTCTTTGACCTTTTCTGGAAAGAAGAAGCCAAGGCTCAGGCCTGTTGGCTGGAGACCTTCAAACAAAGTTTTTCGGCCGAAGACCAGAGAACTGTTCTTCTCCTTTCAGAGCACCCCGGAAGAAAAATTCCTGAAAGTTTGCTGCGAGCTGATGGTGTTCTGGGTTTGCTGAAACAGAAAATCAAGACCAGGCCCGAGTTAGAAAAACACCTTCAATCGCTTCAAGATGCGGTTATAGTTCAGGACCTCTGGACCGCGGTCAGACTCTGGGAAGCATATCCCGAATTTAATTTTATTACGGTCAACGGTGATTTACTTTACTCTTCCGGTTTGTTAAAGACCGGTCAGAAAAAAGAGGGACTTTTCAGCTTAAGCCAGGAAAAGAAAAAACTGGCGAAAAAACTGGAACAGCTGACCGCCGAAAAACAGCCGCTGGAAAAAGAAAAGGAAATTATAACTGGTGAAAAAACCCAGCTTGAAGCTGCGGGTCAAAAAATAAAAACCCAGCTTCAGGAAATAGAAAGCCGAATCGCTGAGGCCGAAAGAGAATACAAGTTCGCCACTATGGAACTTCAAAAACTGGCTACCAGTCTTGAAATTCTGGAAAGAGAAGAGCGGATTCAGAAGGAAGAACAGAGACAATTGCAAGAAAAAAGAGAGGCGGCTCTGGCTGAACTGCAAAAACATGAAGCTAACCTGGAAGAAATTAGAAATGAAATTAGATTAAAAGAAGAGTCTCTGAGAGAGCTCAAAGAAAAAGAAAAAACCGAAGAAGAAAAATCATATCATCTTAAATCAGAGCTAAGTCTTCTTCTGGAAAAAATAAACGGCGGCCGAGCCAACCTTCAATCTCTGGAAAAAAGACATCAGAACATCATCAACAAGCTCGGCCTGCTGGAAATGGAGGACTATGCCAGCCTGGGGGAAAAAGAGCAGTTATCTAAGCTGATAGAAGAGCTTAGGCAAAAATCTTCAGCTCTGGAGGCTGAAGCCAGGCAGGAAGAAAAAACTTTGCTGTCTCAGGACCAGCAAGTGCAGAATCTACAAAAACAACTGGAAGAAAATGAAACCAGGCTAAAAGAGCTTAGAGAAAACGAGGAAAGATTACGGGAAGAAAAGACCAGGCTGGAAATCCGTAAGGCGGAAATTGAAAGAGATCGGGTCAATCTGGAAGAAACCTGCTGGCAGGAATTAAAGAAAAACTTGATTGAACTAAGAATGGAGATTGAAGGCGAAGGACAGCCGGCAACCGCTGCTGGCGAAAGCGAAGAAATTTCTCAAGGTTTGGCTGAAGAAGGAGAAGAGACGGAAGAATCGGTAGAAAAAACTGAAGAAAAAGCTGAAGAAAAGCCCAAAGAAAAAAGAAGGACCAAGCCGGCAATTCCGGTTAAGGAACTCAGCGCTGAAGAGCTGGAAAAGGAGCTGGAGGCAACCAGAGAAATCCTACAACGTTACCGGGCAGTCAACCTGATGGCTGAGGAAGAATATTTAGAACAGAAGAAGAGATATGATTTTCTCATCCAGCAACGCCAGGACCTGCGGGAGTCAATCAACTCTACCCAGGAAGCGATCAAAAAGATTGATGAAGAAAGCAAGTCCCAATTTTTAAGGGCTCTGGAAGAGGTCAATAAGAATTTTCAGGAAATTTTTGCCCTTCTCTTCCGGGGAGGAACAGCTGAAGTTAAGCTTTTAGAGCCAGAGAATCCCCTGGAAAGTGGCGTGGAAATAGTAGCCCAGCCGCCTGGAAAGAAAGTGCAGAACCTGGCCCTGCTTTCTGGCGGGGAAAAATCTCTGACCAGTTTGGCTTTTCTGTTTGCTCTTTTCCGTTATAAACCGTCTCCCTTCTGCATCCTGGATGAGGTTGATGCCGCGCTGGATGAGGTCAACCTGGGACGTTTCTTGAACTTGATGAAAGCCATAAAACATCAAACTCAATTCATCATCATTACCCATAATTACAAAACAATGGAAGTAGCGGATTATATATATGGGACCACTATGGAAGAGCCAAACGTCACTCGGCTTTATTCGGTAAGGATGGAAAGAAAAGATACAGCCGGCGAAGATGGAATCAACTTAACCCCCGATTCTAACTCTGGCCAGCAGGTTGAAAATCAACCAACGAAAAAAGCCGAAAATAATCCGGACTCTGAAGAGACAAATAAAGAAGCAGACGAAAAATCTTGAGCCGGCAGACTGAGAAACGCCTCTTCTGCCAATTAATATCTACCAGAAAATCTCTCCTGAAAGAAAATCATGAATTCGCTGATATTTTCGCCCGCCCGATTAATTTGAACCTGAGCCAAGAGGTTTTTTGACTGAAACCCTGGGTTTAGGATATCATTCCAGAAGATGATTTTAGAATTGAATCCTTTGCCACCTGTTTTTTCAGCAGAGAGAGAATTTCTATTTCCTGTTATATACCCGATAAAACTATAAGGAGGGAGTTATGTCCTTTTATCTCTACATAATCCTTGCTTATTTGCTGGTTCTCACGGTGATAAACTTTCTGCGGGCCAAAAGAGTTAAGAGTCAAGAAGATTTTATGGTGGCCGGAAGAAAGCTGAAATGGTCGGTAATGGTCTTCACCCTGATCTGTACCTGGATTGGCTCCGGCACCTTCATTTCAGGGGCTGAATTTGCTTCCAAAGCCGGTTTTTCAGCCCTCTGGCTGGCAGCGGGAGCCTGGGTGGGAATAATCATCATCTACTTTCTAGCAGCTAAAATTCAGACTTTTGGCCAGTATACCATTGGCGACATCCTGGAAGTCAGGTATGGACCCCTGGCCAGGTTGTTTGGAGCGATGGCTCTGGTAATTTCCTTCACGGCCATTGTCTCCTATCAATTTGTGGCCGGCGGATTCATCCTGAATGTGGCAACTGATGGTGCTATTTCCGACAAGTTCGGAATCTATCTGGCCGCCACTTTTGTCATATTATTTACCGCACTGGGAGGAATGGTAGCTGTGGCCTACACCGACCTGCCTAACGGAATCATCATCGTCCTGGCTTGCTTGCTTTCTGTTCCCTTCGTTTATGCAGCAGCCGGTGGCCTGAGCAGTGCCCAGAGCAGCTTATCCCCCGGCTATTTTGCTGTGGTCAATGAACAGTTCGGAGCTCATCCGACGCTTAAGGCCTTAGGCTACTTTTTATCAACGATGTTCTTGCTGCTGGGAGTTCAGAGTATGTACCAGAAATTCTACAGTGCCCGCAGCCCAAAAGATGCCAAAAAAGCCGTAGTTTTCTGGACCATCGGGACTATATTTGTGGAAACGGTAGTGGTTATTATCGCCGTTTTTTCCTACAGCATGTTCAAGGACCAGATTAACCTCAGCATTCCAAAAGAAGGCGGCAAAGTGGTTTTACTTGCAGCCCGCAATCTCGTTCCCCCGCCAATCGGGGTTCTGCTGCTTGGGGCGGCTTGCGCCGTAGTTATCTCTACCGGAATGAATTACCTCCTCTCCCCTTCCAGCAACCTAATAAGGGATATCTATCAGAGATTTATCAACCGGAAGGCTGAAGACCGAAAACTGGTGGCCCTGCAGAAACTTTTCATCGTCATCATTGGAGTGATCGCTTTCTTCTTCGCCCTCCGCTTAAAATCGGTTCTGGAAATGAGCTATTTCGCCTATACCATTTACGGCGTGGCCATTACTCCGGCCTTGATTGCGGCCTTAGCCTGGAAGAGGGCTACCAAAGCTGGAGGACTGGCCTCAATAATTTCTGGAACCGTCGTCTGTATCATCATGAAAGTTCTGGCTGAGGTTTTGCCTCCAGAGAAAGTCCCGGAAGGCGACCCTTGGGGCATTCCTCTTATTTTCCCGGCACTGGCTGCTTCGCTCCTCAGCCTGATCGTGGTCAGTCTCCTGACCAAACCACCAAAAAAGGAAGAGCTTGCTACCTTTTTCCCGGAGAAATAGTGTCCAAAGAATGAAAACCGGCCTAGTCTTTGATAAACGCTTCGCCCTTCACCAGATGGGCGAAGATCATATAGAAAGTCCCCTGCGTATAATTGCCCTTCATGAACTAATCCAAACTAAACTTAGTTCTGGATTCGCTCTGATAGAACCCAGAGCAGCCACTCGCGAAGAAATAGAACTCATCCATCTTCCAGAATATGTGGATTTTCTGCAAGAAACTTCCGGCCAGGAAAATTATTTCCCTTTTGACCCAGATACCATCGCTGGGCCATACACCTTTGAAACCGCCTGTCTGGCCGCAGGAGCCGGACTGGTAGCAGCTGACCTGGTTCTGGATGGTCAGTTAGATAACGCCTTCGCCCTGGTCAGGCCACCGGGACATCATGCCGAAAGCCATCGGCCGATGGGCTTCTGTTTTTTCAACAACATAGCCATAACCGCTGAATACCTCAGGCAGAAAAAATCTATCAAAAAAATTATGATCGTTGACTGGGATTTACATCACGGAAATGGCACTCAGAAAGCTTTTTATTCAACTCCGGAAGTCCTCTATATTTCACTTCACCAGAGCCCCCTTTTTCCTGGGACCGGCGCGGCTTCAGAAATAGGAGAAAAAGCGGGTCTCGGTTACAATATAAATATCCCTCTTAAATCCGGAAAAACCAATGAAGATTATTTATGGCTTTTTCAGAATATCATCTCGCCAATAGCCGAGAGCTTCCAGCCTGAATTTATCCTGGCCTCAGCCGGGTTTGATATCATGAAATATGACCCTCTGGGTGGAATGGAGCTCACGGCTCAGGGTTGCGGCGATATTACTCAGGTTTTAACTGAAATAGCCGAGAAATGGGCTTCCAGCCGGCTGCTGCTCTTTCTGGAAGGGGGTTATAACCTTAAAGAGCTCAAGGATGGGGTAGAAGAGGTTTGTTTGAGGCTTAACCGAACCAGGCGCCGGGAATTGCCCGTTTTCCCCTGTCCTCAGGCGCTTTCCAGCGAAATAAGGCCTTATCTCGGCATATTCTCAAGATATTGGAGCAATGTACCCAGGACCCCAGACTAATCAAGAGAATCCTGGTTGAAAAAGGCAGACTTCTCCCTTATATGAATTCCTGGGGCGCGCTACCAGAAGCCAAGACCTCAGCAATCAAAGCAAGAAAAGCTTCAAGGATCGTAGTGTGGTGCACTTAACCCATAGGGAAAATTGAAATCTCCAGAACTTTTTGAGCAATCCTGCCAATTCAATTTAGATGACAGCCGTCATCTTAAATAGACACCAGCTACCCCTGATTTCAGCTCTTCCCCCTGTTATTTGGGTTAAAAACCTGGCACGTAAGATGCAGTAATAAAGGGGAAAAAGGAGTTTAAGATGAGAAACAAGAGCTTTATCCTGATTTTGGGTTTAATCCTTTTTATGGCTCTGTCTCTATCCTTAAGGGCCCAAGAAGAACAGCCTCAGAGCGAACAACCTAAAGAAGAAATTAATTATACTAACGATTCAGTTGGTCGGGTCAGCTTTATTGAGGGTAAAGCTTTCATTCAAAGGGCAGCCGACATTGGCTTTGAAGAGGCAGTGGTCAATGATCCGGTCACTGAAGGCGACCGGGTCGGGACAGGCGAAGGTCGTCTGGAAATTCAGTTCGGCCGCCGGAACTATTTAAGACTGGACAACGACACCAAGTTAGACATCATGAATCTGCCGAAGAAAAACAGCGATTTGACTCGGTTTCGTATCTGGTCGGGTCATGTCTATCTTACGGTTAATAATCTCAATCAAGAAAAAAGCATAGAAATCCATACTCCAGATTCCTCCTTCTATGTCCTGGAAAAAGGGATTTACAGAATTGACGTGGAGGAAGGACGCGGCACGGAAATTCTGGTCTTTAAGGGATTGGTAGAAGCAGCGGGCGAACAGAACTCCTATCTGGTTAAGGGAGAACAGCGCCTGGAAATGGCTGAAGGCCGCTTTTCCTCTAAGCCCTCAAGTTTCCGACCGGTAGCCGATGATAATTTTGACCACTGGAATGAGTCCAGGGACAGGTCAACCAACAGGATTTTTGCCAGACGTTATTTGCCTGAAGATATGTCCGATTTTGAAGCTGAATTAAATGAGTATGGAGATTGGGTCTATGTAGCTCCTTATGGGTATGTCTGGGTACCGAGGGGTGTGGCTGATGATTGGCGGCCCTATTATTATGGGCGTTGGGCCTGGATCCCGCTAACCGGCTGGACTTGGGTTCCATACGAACCCTGGGGCTGGGTGGCTTTCCATTACGGCCGTTGGCACTGGGGGGTGGACATCGGCTGGTACTGGATTCCAACCTCCATCTGGGGCCCGGCCTGGGTCAGCTGGTGGTGGGATTATGACTATTTTGCTTGGGCTCCTCTGAGCTGGTACGGATATCCAGTGGTAGTCGTCAACGGCATTTTCTATGATCGCTATGTAGGGTATTATCCCCTCCATTCCAGAGCCTTAGTTATGGTCAGAAAAGACCAGCTTAAAGCCCATGATATTTCCCGGGCCGCTTTAAGACCCGAATCTCTTAGAGCCGCTAACCTGGATAACAAACTCAGCCTAAAGAATACCAGTCTGCCTTTCAGACCAGAAGGTTCAAGATTAACAGTAGAAAAGCTAGAAGGAAGAAAAGTTCTGGTCAGACAGGATAATCAATCTACTGGTTTAAGAAATAGCTCTGAATCAAGAGGAATTCTCAGACCTCAAAATTTAAGGCCTTCCGGGTCGGCAGAAAAACAAACCGGAGAAAAAAGCTCAAGCCAGCCGAAGGCAACTCAGGGCCCGAAGAACGAAGGCCCTAAGACCGTTTCCTCTCCCAAGTCAACTAGAACCGCACCAGCTTCAGGAAAAGTGACTCCTAAAAAAATCCGCAAACACGAGGATTCCGCCTCTTCAGAAATGCGCTACCAGTCTTCAAGTCCTATGAGAAATATTCAGACCTATCCTTCATCTCCCCGAATCACCATAAGAAATACAAATCGGGATTCCAGCACTTACCAGAGGAGTTCTTCGGGAACCTACCGGAACCACATTTTCTCCGCTCCCCGTTCAGATACCAGAAGCTATAGTCCTGGAACTTACAGATCGGGCTCCAGTTACAGAGCTCCAAGTTATTTCGGCTCGGGTTCATCCAGGATATTATCTCCGCGTCCGAGTTTATCCCGTTCTTTTAGCTCCGGTTCCCGGTCTTTAGGATCTTCAAGAATATCTTCTTCAAGGTCGGGAGGGTTTCTGAGCAAAAAGAGATAAGACCGAAGAAGAAACCAGAAAAAGGTCTTGAAGGTAATCTATCCAGAAATGATATTGTTATCCACGTGGTCCAGACTGCGGATCCGAAATCAATGTCTCTCTTCTCTAGCCTCTCTCTCCGAATAATAATCAAGAACTCTCAAGTGATCCTGTAATGAACAGTAGCGGGTCGGCTCCGAACCTGGCAGGAAAACTTCCTGAAAGGGATATTTACATACCGGTGAAGCCAAAAGACCAGTTTTCCGGTCTATGGTTACAAAGACCAAGTTGGGAGGAACTTCAAAATCTTCAATTAAGATAGCCTCTTGATTGGTGACAGTCTGGTTTTCTGCCTCTGAATTTTGCCCAGCCTTAGCCTGAAAGGCTTTTTTCTTATCTTCTATCACCCGGGCAAAAAAATCTTTCCAAATGGGCAGAGCCACTACTGCTCCTGACTGCCTGTTACCCATGGTAATCTTGGCGTCATAACCGACCCAGGTTCCAGCACAGAGCGAGGGAGAAAAACCTATAAACCAGGCATCAGTGAAGTCATTGGTGGTTCCAGTCTTACCACCCAGAGGCCAATTTAAGGAGGCGGCAGCAGCTGCAGTTCCCCGTTGAATAACCCCCTGCAACAAATAGGTCATCATATAAGCAGTTTGAGGAGAAATAACTTCCTCGGTAGATGGTGTGTTTTCCTCCAGGACATTTCCATCCTTATCCTCAATTCTGATTATAAAGTAGGGCCGGGCTCTGACTCCTTTATTGGGAAAGACGCTGAAAGCAGAAACCAGCTCCTGCAGGGTTACCTCAAAGGCCCCTAAGGATAATGAAAGATAGGGATAGATGGTTGAGGTCAAGCCAAACTTCCGGCAATATTCAACCCCAACCTGGGGAGAAATATAATCAAGTAATTTAGCTGTAACCACATTTCTTGATTCTTCCAGACCGGTTCGCAAAGTAACCGCGCCATGATATTCTCCGTCATAGTTTTTGGGTGACCAGGGTTCACCGCTCCATTTATCCACAAAATTCGTCGGCTCATCTATTATGATACTGGCCGGAGTAAAGCCTTTTTCCAGAGCTGCAGTGTAAAGAATGGGCTTAATAGCCGAACCGGTTTGCCTTAAAGCCTGGGTGGCCCGATTAAACTGACTCCTCTTAAAAGAATAACCCCCAACCATTGCTTTTATCTGGCCGGTTGCCGGGTCCAGAGCGATAAATGAGCCTTCCAAGATGGGTTCCTGATCCAGATTAACCTTTAACCTTTTCTGATTCCCATCAACTGACTGAATTTCCACCAAGATGACATCCCCGGGTTTTATCAGGGAATCAAGGAATTTAGATTTAGTCCATTCAATCCCCTTATTGGTCATTTGACCCACAAAATTCTTTATTTTTACCTTAGCTTCAGTCTTGCTGACTTCCAGAACAATTGCCTCCTCAGCTTTACCCGGCACTGGCTCAGAACTATCCCAGCTTTCCAGCCAGTAAGTCTCCAGATTGGTCTTGCCCTCAGCTATCAGGTTCCTTTTATCTTTCCTCCAGCCATTCTTTTTATCCTGGGCTTTCAGTCCACGGGTTAAAGCTTCTTCAGCGTATCTCTGATAATTAAGATTGAGAGTAGAATAAATCTTTAAGCCACCACGATAAAGAGCCTCATCCCCATATTTTTTTTCTACATATTTTCTAATCTCTTCAAAAAAGTAACTGCCAATTTCAGTCGTCTGGCGCCTTAAGGGCAAAACGTTCAGGGGTTGCTTCTTTATTTCTTCAGCCTGCTCCCGGGAAATAAAGCCTTCTTCTGCCATCCGGTTCAGAACATGATTACGTCGGTTTAGAGTCACCTTGGGATTATTGTATGGAGAATAAACGGCCGGTCCTCGGAAAATACCGGCAATCAAAGCCGCTTCGGCCAGATTAAGGTCACTCACGCTCTTCCCGAAATAGAGTTGTGAGGCAGCTTCTACTCCCCAGGCACCATGGCCCAGGTAAAATTGATTGCAGTAAAGCTCAAATATCTTTTCCTTGGTGAATCTCCGCTCTATATCTACAGCTACAAACATCTCCTTGAGTTTACGGCGAATAGTTTGCTGGGGATAAAGGAAAAGACTCCGAGCTAACTGTTGAGTAATAGTACTTCCCCCATGCAATCGTTTTTTACCCAGAACCACTCTGAAGACATCTTCCCTAATTGCCCGCAATATTCCCCTGTAATCAATACCCTTATGGGCAAAGAATCTGGGGTCTTCAGTGGCAATTATTGCCTGTTTCAAGACGGCTGGTATTTTTTCATATTGAACCTGGATCCTTCTTTCCGCTGCAAATTCCTTAGCCACCTGGCCATCATCAGAGTAAACAGCAGAAATTATCTTGGGCCTCATCTGTTCTAATTCGCTAACGTCTGGCAGGTTCTCTCTTATAGCCAGATAGGCACCAAAAATACCGCCCAACATCAGGGCTATGACCGAGACCAAAGCTAAAATCAGCCCTTTAATTATCTTTTTGCGACTGAACTTGGGAATTCTAATCTTGAATACTATTTTTTTATTTTTCGGCATTTTATCTCTATCAGACCTGAGTTGTTATCCGTAACAAGAAAAATAATATATCAGATTATTAAAGGGAAAAACAATGCCCATTGTTCGGGCTTAAGATTGGCAATTTTTCCTTAAGCTTGGCCCAAATTTCATGGTGAATCTCTTTCGCCTGACGCCGGCCATCTATTACCAGGCATTCAGAATCCTGCAAACTCAGGAAAATCTTCCTGACCTTTTGAAGATAATCTTTATCTTCAAACAACCTGTAGATTACTGGCCTATCTTTTATCCGGCTCAGACCTAATTTGACCGGCACGTCAATTATGAACACAATATCTGGAACAACTGCAAATTTATGGAGGTTCCTAATTTTCTCCAGAGAAATACCTCTGGCCCCTTGATAAGCCAGAGTGGAATAATAATAGCGGTCCAGAATGACAACTTTACCAGCTCTTAATGCTGGCTTGATATTTTTGACCACATTTTCTTTTCTGTCTTTAATAAAAAGCTCCAGTTCCTTTTCTGGTTCTACAGAACCCCTCCTTCGTGACAATTGCCTGATTTTCTGGCCCCACTTCCCTTCTGTCGGTTCTCTTAAGGTAACCACCTCCAGCCCCTTCCTTTTTAATTTCTTAGCCAGCATTTCCACCTGGGTAGACTTGCCCGCTCCATCTATACCTTCTATGACTATGAAAAAGCCTTTTTTTATTTTCCCGGATTTCATCTGTCACTCTTCAGGCTTTATCTTACCGATGAATCCTCAATAATGCAACCTTAAACCCATTATCAGAGTTTATTATAAAATCCCTGATCTTAGGGGCTAGAGTAAATTGAATTTTTGCTCTGAATATGGTAATTTTAGTTGTTCATAAGGGAGGAATAAAATGAAAAAATACCTCTGGATTGGAGGAATAAGTTTTCTGGCTGGCTTACTTTTAGCCGGCTGGGTTCTTCTCTCTCCTGACAAGCCAGCTTCTATCTCCAATACTCAAATTGCTGGCCCGAAGTTAACCAATCATCTGCTGGCCGCAGAAAAAGACCAGCCTAACCCCGAAATGGTCGTGGGCCAGAACTTTGTCCGGATCGTAGAAAAGGTAGGCCCATCTGTAGTCAGGATAGTAGTTGAAAGGGTAGAGCAGGTGCCCAGCTTCGGTTTTGATGAAGGCTGGCCCTTTGAAGACTTCTGGGACAGATTTTTTGGAAATCCTCCACGTTCAAGAGACCGGAAACAGGAATACCGTTCTCAAGCCCAGGGCTCGGGCTTCTTTATTTCCTCTGATGGCTATATCTTGACCAATAATCATATTGTGGAAAATGCTACCAAGGTGACTGTGACGACTTTAGAGGGAAAAGAATATGAGGCCAAACCCATAGGACGGGATGCCGCTACTGACTTGGCTTTGCTCAAAGTTGAAGGAAAGGATTTCCCTTATGCTGTTCTTGGAGATTCCTCAGCCATCAAGGTCGGGGAATGGGTCCTGGCCATAGGAAATCCTTTTGGTATGGAACACACAGTTACGGCCGGAATAATCAGCGCCAAGGGAAGACAGCTCGGACTCGGTGGAAACACCCCAACTTATGAGGATTTCATCCAGACTGACGCTGCCATCAACCGTGGGAACAGCGGTGGTCCACTCCTTAATCTCAAAGGAGAGGTCATCGGAATCAACAGCAATATACTTACTCCAACTGGCGGAAATATCGGAATAGGATTTGCCATTCCTTCCGACCTCGCCAAAAAAGTCGTGGCTCAGCTGAAAGAAAAAGGCCGGGTTGTAAGAGGCCGTCTTGGCATCCGGGGGACGGATATCACTGAAGCCATGAAAAAACAATTTAACCTGACCACAACCAAGGGAGTTATTGTTTCTCAGGTTGAGCCCGATAGCCCGGCTGAAAAAGCAGGGATAAAGAAGTACGATGTCATAGTGGAAATCAATGGCCAACCAGTAGAAAACTGGAAGGATTTAAGGTTCAAGGTGGCTGACTTCCAGCCCGGAAACGCGATCAATATAAAAGTTATGCGCGACGGCAAGACTCTGACCCTTAAGGCTACCCTGGATGAACTTGAGCCAGAAAGCCCCACTCAGAAAGAAGAGAGCGTGGATAAAGATGTGGGGTTAAGTTTGACCGCTCTTACTCCGGCTCTGGCCAGACGCTATGGCTTGAGCACATTTGAAGGTCTCCTGATTACCGAAGTTAAGCAATATAGCCCGGCAGCCAGAGCTGGTTTGCAAGCTGGCGACATTATTCTTGAGGTCAACCGCTTCAAGGTGAGCTCAGTCCGAGAATTCCAAGATATCTTAAAGAAGACTGAATCTGGAGATGAGATGATTCTCCTGGTCAGGAGGGAAAGCGAGGGAGAGAAGATTGATTTTATCGTCACCCTGAGGGTGCCATGATAAATCTGGCCAAACTTCATTCTCTGGGAAATGATTTCCTGGTGGTTGAAGATGCCCATTCTCTGCAAGAAGAGAATTTACCTGAGGCCGCCCGACGGCTATGCGACCGTCATACTGGCATCGGAGCTGACGGGCTGATTCTGATCAGGATAATTGACCAGAATAGAAGCTGGGTCCACTTTCGGATCTTTAATGCTGATGGTTCTGAACCTGAAGTTTCAGGAAATGGCCTGCGCTGTGCTGCAGCCTATCTTTTCCATCATAAAAAAGTCCTAGGAACCCATATTAAATTTGAGACCAATGCCGGAGAACGCGGTTGTGAGCTGGGGCAGCGGGAAAACAATCGTTTTGAGATCAAAATTGAAATGGGCATACCCCGATTCTCGTCCCGAGATATTCCTTTTGACGACGGACAGGAGCATGAGCAGATCATAGATTATCCGCTACCTATAGGTCAGAAAGTTTATTTGATAACCTGCGTTTCGGTGGGAAACCCTCACTGTGACATCTTTGTGGAAAGGTTCTTTCCAGCCAGAATTGAATGGCATCAGATAGGCCGGGAGTTGGAAAACCATCCCTTCTTCCCCCGGAGAACGAATGTGGAATTCATCCGGGTGCTCAACCGCCAGGAAATTGAAGTTCTCTTTTGGGAAAGAGGAGTGGGCGAAACCCTATCTTCAGGAAGCGGTTCCTGTGCTGCAGCCGTTGCTTCTATCCTGAAAGGCTTGACCGAAAAAAAAGTCAAGGTCTGGACCAGCTTAGGCTCGTTGGTTGTGGAATGGGAAAAAGAAAAAGTGTTCCAGACAGGACCCGCAGAATTGGTGTTTGAAGGCCAGAGCCTGATCTAAGACTCTTAAAATAGGAAAGATTATTTCAACCGATCCTTAGATTAATCCCCGGCATTTTCTCTTTCTGCCCATTGAATTCAGAAAACCAGCTTGAGCCGGAATAGTTAATCCTCAGCTTTTTACTTCTTCCTTTTTCTCGCTTTTTTCTTTCCCTCACTTTTTGACCCGGTGCGAGTTTCAGACTGGACTTGATTGAAAGGATGGGCTAAAGCTTCCCGAAAAACCTGCTTTATATCTTCAACAAAAATAAACTGCATTTCCTGTCTAATTTTTTGGGGGATATCCACCAGGTCTTTTTTGTTGGCTAAAGGCAAAATCATCTTTTTTATACCCGCTCTCTGGGCGGCCAGAACTTTCTCCTTGATCCCGCCAACCGGAAGGACATTACCCCTAAGAGTAATTTCACCGGTCATGGCCACATTCCAGCGGACCGGGATATTGGCGCAAACCGAGATAAAGGCTGTAGCAATTGTAACTCCAGCTGAGGGTCCATCCTTGGGTATAGAGCCTTCGGGAATGTGAATGTGAAAATCGTTTTCCATGAAGATTCTGGTATCTATGCCAAATTCCTTAGCGTGAGTCCGGGCATAACTCAGGGCCGCCTGAGCCGATTCTTTCATCACCTCGCCCAGAGACCCGGTTAACATCAAGCCGCCCTTACCCTGCATCTTGGTAGCTTCCACGAACAGTATTTCACCCCCAGCAGCCGTCCAGGCCACTCCAGTGGCAATTCCCACCTGGTCTTTCTTGGTCAATTGGTCGCGAAAGATACGCGGTGGTCCGAGGAATTTTTCTATATTCTGGGCAGTAACTCTGATTCTTCTCTTCTTCCCCTCGGCAATCTGCCGGGCCACTTTGCGACAGATGGTGGCAATTTCCCTTTCCAGATTCCTCACGCCAGCTTCTCGGGTGTACTGAGAAATTATGGCCTTGATCGCCCCTTCGGAGATTTCAATCCACTCCGGCTTCAAAGAGTGTTCTGCTATCTGCTTCGGTAATAAGTGTCTATTTGCGATCTGGAGCTTTTCTTCTTCGGTATAACCGGGAAGTTCAATAATTTCCATCCTATCCCTGAAAGCGGGCTGAATAGGGTCAAGGAGGTTAGCAGTTGTGATAAACATTACTTTTGACAGATCAAATGGTACTCCCAGGTAGTGATCAAGGAAGCTATTGTTCTGCTCCGGGTCCAGCACTTCCAGCAACGCTGAAGAAGGATCTCCCCTAAAATCCGCTCCAATCTTATCCACTTCATCCATCATAAAAACCGGGTTGTTGGAACCGGCTCTCTTCAAGCCCTGAATGATCTTGCCGGGCATGGCTCCCACATAAGTGCGCCGGTGACCCCTGATTTCCGCTTCATCATGGACCCCTCCCAAGGAGATCCTGACGAATTTCCTGCCCAGAGCCCTGGCAATAGACCGGCCAAGTGAAGTTTTCCCGACACCCGGCGGCCCCACAAAGCAGAGAATGGGCCCCTTGATTTTTTTTGAGAGTTTCCTGACACTCAGATACTCAATGATCCGTTCTTTGACCTTTTCCAGACCGTAATGGTCTTCATCCAGAATTCGTTTGGCTTCCTTCAGATCAAGGTTGTCTTTGGTGCTGATATCCCAGGGCAAAGAAAACATCCAGTCCAGATAATTCCTGATGACCGCGGTTTCTGCAGATTCCGGATGCATCTGAGCCAGCCGATTGATCTGTTTTTCCAGCTCTTCCCGGACCTCATCGCTGACCCTGAGCTTTTTTAGCTTTTCCTGGTAAGTTTTAACCTCTTCTTGAAGCTCCGAACCCTCACCCAGCTCTTTCTGAATGGCTTTCATCTGCTGACGCAAGAAATACTGTCTCTGAAGTTTATCCAGCTCGCCCCGGGCCTCATTAGAAATCTTGGACTGCATCTCCAGCAACTCCAGTTCCCGAACGAGCAATTCATAGACTCTTTTTAACCTCTGGACTGGGTCAATTATCTCCAGGACTTCCTGGGCTTCTTTAACCTTGAGCTCCAGGTTGGAAGCGGTTAAATCAGCCAGCCTGCCGGGGTCTTCTAAATTGGCAGCAATCACCAGAATTTCAGGCTGGATGGTTTTGCCCAGGGAAGTAGCTTTTTCCAACCCGGACCTGACATTCCGGATCAGAGCTTCTAATTCAATATTTTTCTCCAGGGCTTCCGGCTCATGGAGTACAGCGATTCTGGCCTGGATAAAAGGGCCTTCGTCCTCATAAGTCTCAAGCCGAGCTCTTACTAAGCCCTGGGCTAATATTCTAATTCGGCCATCCGGCAGCTTTAGCATCCTCATGATCAAAGCTACCGTGCCGACTTCAAAGACATCTTCTCTTTTAGGGTCTTCAATTTCCGCATCTTTCTGGGTCAAAAGAAGAATCATGCGATTGCTGGACAGACTATAATCAATCGCCGCCTTGGATTTTTCTCTCCCCACATAAAGAGGTGCGATCATATAAGGGAAAATAACTACATCCCTTAACAGAAGCACAGGGAGCTTTTCCGGTATCTGAAGTTTCTGCTGCTGTTCTTCAGTCAATCCGTTGACCCCTTCCTCGGGGCTACCATCATACTGAGACATCATTGGCCTCCTCGGTTTTCATCCTTTGATTTCTGAATCTTGACCTCAATTTCTTTATTCTCCCTTCTGACTTTTTGTAAAAAAATGGTCAACACTCCATTTTCCAGCACGGCTTTTGTCTTCTCAGATGAAACATAGACCGGCAATATTATTTCCTTCCGGAAAAAACCCATCTCTCTTTCCAGACGATGAAATTTCAACTTTTCAGCTTCCACTATCTCTTTTTTCAGCCCGCTTATTTCCAGCCGGTTTCCCCATTGGACAACTTTTAAGTTCTGGGCCTGCACTCCGGGCACTTCCACTTCCACCACTACTTCCTGGTCTTTTTCATACACATCCACTGCCGGTTCCCAGGTCAAACCTAAATTGCCCAGGGTTTCCCGCTTCAAGACCACTTCCCCTCTAACCCCTCTGATTTCAGTTTCAACCTTAAAAATCCTGGCTATCGGCCTTATTTTCTTTTTCATTTGAACCCAAAAAAACGGATTATTTTTCTTTCAGCAGATTTTCCAGGACATGCTTAAATTCTACCACATCCTTAAATTCGCGGTAGACCGAAGCAAAACGAATGTAAGCAACTTTATCTAGGGCCTTCAGCCTTTCCATAACGATTTGCCCAATTTCAGAAGATTCAATTTCCTTATCAGGTCTATCCTGAACGATTGATTCAATTTCTTCCACGATTTCTTCCAGCTGGCTGATCTGAATCGGTCTTTTCTCACAAGCTTTCATCATTCCCCGGAGGAGCTTCTGGCCATCAAAAGGCTGCCTGGTACCGTCCTTTTTGACCACCATATAGGGAATCTCTTCAATTCGCTCATAGGTAGTAAACCGCTTCTTACAGGAGAGACATTCTCGCCGGCGCCTTATTGAAACCCCTTTCTTGCTCTCCCTTGAGTCTATTACCTTGGATTCAAGAAAGCCACAAAACGGACAGCGCATCAGTTCTTTCCTTCACCCATCTTTCTCGCCTGAAAAAGATTCAAGCCATTTTTCCATAATATAACATAACCCAGGATGCATGTCACCACAATCTGAAGCGAATGAATACCTATGGTCAAACCCACAGCCAGGTTAGAATCCAGCCCGTAAAGGCTGGTCAGAGCCAGCTTGCTGAAATAATCAAAGCCTCCTGCCATCCCCGGGGTGGGAATGGAAGCTCCGATCATCGTCAGAAAGATATAGGGTATTACCAAAAAATAAGGAATCTTAAGTCCAAACCCGATAAAATAAACCCAATAAAGCAAAGTTATACCCAGCCAAACAACCAGTGACAGCCCAAAATACCCAAGAAGTCTGAAAAAGGAGTGAAAAAACTTTAACCCGGCAATGAATTCCAGCCCAAATTTTTCTATCTTGGCTTTTACTTTTTCCGGAAAGGGCTTACCGATAAATCGGAAAAGCCCTGCCGATTTATCCTTCAAGAAATACAGGATGATTATCGCTAGAAAAAGGAATGCCGCCAAGCCGAGGCCAGATTTTCCCCAGAAGTACAGGTGACGATAGGCTTCAGGCCTTATATGTAGTTTGAAATCAAAGAGTGGACTGACCAGAAGAAAGGTCCCGAGCAAAAAGCAGTTGGTGAAAAGATCAAATGTTCTTTCCACCACAATGGTGCCGATCAGATAGCCAGCGCTCAGATTCTCAGACCCCGCCAGATAAATCGGCCTGACAACTTCCCCTACCCTGCCGGGAAAAATAAGAGTAACCGTAAAACCAACGGTTGTCGCTTCTACGGCTTTCAGGAATCTCAGATCAGGTTTCAGAGGATAAAGCAGGAATTTCCATCTGATAGACCTGGTAACTAAATGGAGCGGAACTAAGAATAAGACAGCAACCATAAAGACAGGATTGGCCTGTTTCAAATATTGCCAGGTTTTGCCCCAGTCCACGCTCTTGAAGAAAAACCAAAGAAAAATAACAGTGATTAATAAGATTATAAGATAATTAATCTTGCTCTTAGTCATTACCTATTTTTTCTTTCTCTATCTTTTAAGCCAAATATTATACAGAATTAGGTGAAACCGTCCAAATATATTTACCCACCCTTGAAAAATTGACCAGAATTGGCTATATTTAAGCGAACGCTGGGAAGTCGTCCAACGGTAGGACACATGACTCTGGATCATGTTATCTAGGTTCGAATCCTAGCTTCCCAGCCACCTCCCCAAAACCCTCCTTCTTGTATAAACAGGCAGCTCCTCCCCCTCCGGAGCTGCCGCTTTTTAAATTCTTCTTTCATTTAAGGTTCTTTTTTATTGAAGCTCCGATTGTTTCCAGCTTTTGCCCCTTCTCAATCCTGAACACTTCTATTTCTTGCCGGCCCAATAATCCTGAGACCTGAGAAAGTAAGCTTTCTCTAACCACCAGGAGACAATCCACCCTGTTCAGCACCTTTTCCAGAGCTGGCCAGAGTCCCTCCCCTTTAAGCTCAGCTGGTCCAACTTCATCCACAACTAAGAGTTCTCCCTCAACAACCTGATTAATGCTTTCTACAGCTGTTCTTAATCCTTCAGGCACGAAGGCAAAACCAAAACCAAGCTCCCGGCCAGGTTTTTCAATACTCCTCAAAAAAGGGACTTTATGGCCCGAAATAAGGTCAATCAGGTCATAACCAAGCCTTTTATCATTAAATAAAACGGGCTTGGTCAAAAAGCCCCTCACTCTTACTTTCCTTTGTTTAAGCCACTCCACCAGTTGCTTTAAAAATGAAGACTTCCCTGAATGAACAGGACCGGTCAGAATAAAAATCATTCTCTTTAAGCTAAGTCCAGCTGTTTATATCCAGTCATTAAAAAAGACTCAAAACCAGTTTAAAGGCTCTTCCTGGAGAGTCTGGACTAAAAATTATATTTTCCCCTGAAATTGATTCCGCGGTTTTTCAGATTGACCTCTACAAAAGGATAAATGATAAGTGCTTCAAGCTCAAGCCCCGAACTGACGCCGTTAGCTACCAGAAAAGACCTGAATCTTTTTATTTCCTCCGTCTTAAACAAGTCAGAAGTTATAGCCGGCCAGGATTTAATCCCATATTCTTTTAAGTAAAATAGAGCTTGGACCGGTAAAAGAAAATAATCCCTGAAAGCCCCGGTTATCAATTGAAACTTATCCCGGTCTGGAGCCTTCAAGCCAACCCTCACCAGAAGATTCTTAAACTGGCCCAGGCTGCAGGCAAATTCCCGCTTATGCCCTAACATCAGCCCATTTGTCTCCAGGATGAACCTAAATTCAGCAGCCTCTGCTGAAACCAACTTTAGTATTTCAATCAGATGAGAGAAAGATTTTTCGCCCAGAATTGGTTCGGCTCCAGAAATCCTTATTTGGTTCAGGCCGTGCTCTCGGGCCAGCCTCAGAAGTTTAGTTACCACCTCCTCGGGTGAAAAAAAGCTGCCCTTTCCCTCCGGCTCCAGGTTCCGACGGTAATTCCAGCAATAAGCACAGAGAAAAGAACAACCGACGGCATCGGCAGTCACTATTCCCCCATAAAAACCTGAGGCCCGGAAACGATAATATTTCCGACGGTTACCGGACATGACTAAATTCTCAATTTCTTCTGACCTCAAAATTGGGTCAAATGGTAAGGTCGGGCGATTTAAATCCATATCTCACCTGAAGAGCTTTAGCCCTCCAAAACTCTGGTCCCGGCCTCTATTCTGACAACGTGAATAGCTGGTTTCCGGCCGGTGAGCTGAAGATAATCATAGCTAACTTTTTCCCTGAATAAGTCTAAAACCTCAGCCTCAACCAGGCTGATGGTACAGCCCCCGAAACCAGCTCCCATCATCCTGGAACCGAAGACTCCAGGAATTCTGCTGGCAGATTCCACTAGCTGGTTAAGCTCGGCTGAACTGACTTCATATTCATCTCTCAACCCCTGATGGGATTCATTCATCCTCAAACCAAATGATTTGAGGTCTCCCTCTATCAGATGCTTGCAGGCTTTCTCCACCCTGAGGTTCTCTTTGATTACATAATGGCATCTTTTCCAGACCACAGGATCAAATTCAGCTGAATGCTCCTTGAACATTTCCAGGCTTACATCCCTAAGGCTTTTAACTTCAGGATAGTATTTTTGCAGCAGTCTTACTCCTTCTTCGCATTGCCGGCGCCGGACATTGTATTCCGATGAAGCCAGTTCTCTTCTGACACCGGTATCGCAGATAACCACTCTGACTTCATCCCATTCAAATGGATAATACTCATGTTTTAAGAACCGGCAATCTATCTTAAGAACTTTTTTCGGCAGGCCATGAAGGTTGGTGTACATATCCATGATTCCACACTTGACTCCGACAAACTCATTCTCAGCTTTTTGGGCCAACCGGGTCATAGTCAGCAAATCAAGATTCAGTTGGAAAAGATGGTTAAGAGCGAAAGCCATCCCGCCTTCCACTGCAGCTGAAGATGACATTCCACCACCTATGGGTACATTGCCTCCAAAAGCCAGGTCCAGCCCTTTAATTCTGTAACCGAACTGAAGAAACTGCTGGAGGACTCCCTGAAGATAGTCAGGCCAGCGGAGGGCTGATTTTTTTAGGTGACTTAAATCTGTTTCAAAAAATTGGTCAAAATCAAGAGAATAGAAGCGAGACCTCAGGTCTTCCCTGCCTGCTACGGCTAAAATGATCACTCGGTCAGTCGCTCCCGGGAGAACAAAGCCTTCATTGTAGTCGGTATGCTCCCCGATGAGGTTTATCCTGCCGGGTGAAGCTATCAACACCGGCTGCCGGTTGAATTTCTTCTTAAAGGCTTTTCTGACCGACTCAATCAATCTTTCCATGCTCTTAAAGACTCCATAATCAACCAGGCTTGAAGATAATGATGAATATCAGGTTGCGCTTCAAATGTCAAAAACCCTGGATGAGGCCTCTTTGTTTTTCAGGCCTTGATCATTCAACCTACATCGGAAGCAAAAACCTCAAGCGCAAGACTTGCTCAGCTGGTTTTCCGTGCGGGGAAAATCCCGTGTCCTGAGGTCCACCAATCGTCGGGTCCGGCAGCCATTGCCACCAGAACATCCCGGTGAGGTAAGGCCGACCAGCTACCATCTTTAAGGCTGCCTCATAACATTTGCGCTGGACCACCAGGTCAACTGGCCCCTGCTTTTCCCAGTCCCAGGGGTCCTGAGCTGCCCCCCGCACGCTGCGGTAACCGATTTCAGTGATAAGCACCGGCTTGCCCCATTTCTCGGACAGAGCTTTAATTTTGACCAGAAGCCGGCTCCAGCCATAACAGAGGTCAGAAACCGAAGGATTAACCTTGGCGGTCAACGTTGGGTAGAGGTCCTGACCTATTAAATCCAGGGCATCCCAGAAAGTAACGGCTTCCGGTCTGCTCTCCACCTGGTCGTCAGCATAAACCAGAGGACCCGGATAAATCTGCCTGATTTCAGAGATTATCTGCCGCCAATCCTGAGCCCGGCTGACAGTTGAGTCCAGCTCGCAGCCGATACAGAACTGTTCCACTCCGTTTTCAGCGGCCATCAGGGCATAATGAAGAATAAACTGACGATAAGAATTAAGCCACTGTTGCCAGAGAGCTTCGTTAAAATTCTGCCCAATCTGCCCCCGCCAGTGATTGGGGTCATTCAGCAAGTCAAGATGGGGTTTGAGCATCACCTTGAGCCCGAGCTGATGAGCGAAAGAAATCATATGAACCACCGACTCGTCGCTCGGAGTGAAGGCACTGTTATAGTCAATGGTTGTAGAATTAACATTTTCCTGGTAAGCAGTTACCAGCAGGCTGACCCATTGGGCATTGGTTTTCTTCAGGTTCTTCATTGATTCTTCAGCTAACCAGCCTGCATAAGCCTCTCTGGTATATCCAGTAAAAGACATACCTTTCTGAAACACTCTGGGATTACGGAGCTGGCCGAACCAAATAAAACCGCTAAAAAGAATGAAACCAAAAGCAAGCAGACTGGCCAGCCACCAGCCTCGGGGTCTTGGGTTCAGCTTCATAATCACTCCAATCCCACTTTTTTTCAATTTATCAGATTCTTTTTCTCAGTTCAAAATTTAGCCGTCTTCAGCAGAAATTTTTTTTGACTTTTTTGATTATAGGTGTTAATTTTATATTAGCATATAATGGGCAGAGGAGAAGCGATGAAAAAATATATGTTTATTTTTTTATTAACCACCATTTTTTTCCTTTCAGCCTGCGGAGTGGGAATGCTTCCTTCTAAAGATCCCTGGTACGCCAAGCACTATTTCATAATGCAGGATTTTGAAAGAGAAGCTTACAAAAGCCTGACTCCCCAGGGCAGGTTGGATTTCCAGAAGCTTTTCTGGGAAGCACGCCAGCCAGTGGCCAAAGAACAATTTGATACCCGGATAGCGTTTATTGAGCGGGTTTATAAGACCGAAAATCACACTCAGCCCTGGAACACGGACCGGGCCAGAGTTTATCTTTTAAACGGTCCCCCAGCTTCAATTGATTATCGCCAGAACAATGATTGGATGACCAAAGCCATAATGAACTCAGGTCAGACCGGAAGCCGGGATGTTTCTGACCGCAGCAATGAAGACATCCAGGCTAACATTGCTGAGGTCTGGGTATATCCGTATGAAAAATATTTCGTCTATTATATCTTTACTTTTTCTCCACCCAGCAGCTGGAAATTAAATCCCTCAACTTTTCAGAACAACCAGTACTTGCAGGCTCTAGAAAACCTGAACAAGGACCTGACTTTTGGAATAGTGGACTTAGAGGATTACAAAGCCAAACTGGAAGCCTTACCCCACAAAAAATAAGAGCAGCGCTACGGGGATTCGAACCCCGGTTTGATGGCTGAGAACCACCCGTCCTAGGCCTCTAGACGATAGCGCCGCAAGGCAAAAAAATTACCAGATTCTATCCCAACTGTCAATAAATCCAAGGCACATTCGTCAAAAGGGTGGCGCTTCCAGGGCTTTTTATCATGGATATTTAGCTTTCTTTTCGCCTAAATGAGCTTTTATCCCCGGGGAAAATGCGGACTCTTAAAACCTTGCCTTCATCAATTTTAAAAATCTTAGAATGAGAATAGATTGTCATTCAATCTTAAAATGCATTTAATGGCTGGTTAAAATATTTTATCTTCTTGTTATTAAAAGAGATACAGCAATAAAAGCCTTATAAATTACCGCGCTTTTAACGGAAGAGCCTAAATCCAACGGGACTTGTTTCCGGCTCACAGCAAATCCTAGGAAGAAAAGAAAGTATCAACGTCTGTAACTGATTGAAGACCTACTACGGAAGGCCTTAAGCTCAGCAATATATGAAAATTTATTCATATATCAAGAGAACAAACCCCGGTTTTCTACAATTAAAAGGCTATTGCCTTGACCTTGGCCTCTAGACGCTCTCTCAAACTCGCAGGCTAAGTAGCTAAGTTAGCCTTTTACACCCGCCTGGCCTGGAGTAACTTGGCTTGAGTTTCCCCACCGTTCAATCTATAGAGCATGGGAATTGGCCTGTCCAGGTCTTCGGCGTAATCAGGCAGATTTTCCCAGCGGTAATTAAGGATACAAGCGTAATCAGAAAAGTATTGCCAGCGCCTGCGGTTTAACCCGGTAACCATATGAAAATGGTTGGCCGGCATGCCCATCTTAACCAAGCTGGCCTGGAGATGGTCAAAAACAACAAAAGTATGGGGCCAGGAGTAATCAGAAGCCCTGCAGATTTCTTTGGCCAGGCGCGGAGGCACGGAGACGCTTTCGGCTTCCCCCTGGACCATGGTGAATAGACCGCTGAGCTCGGAGTAAGCCAGGCGCCCCGCCAGCCCTCTTATTCCTCCTGGAGAAAGGAAACTCACCGAAAAACCAAGCCCGGGGAAATAATATTCAATGGCCTTGAACAGGAAAGCCTTTTCAGCATAATCCAGAGAAGCTGAGCCTGAGTTGTTGCCGTCAACGAATCCCTGCTGCAGCCACTTTTCTTTTTGATAGGGTGATAAATCCAGGCCGAGCTGCTTGGCCTTCTGCATTATTTCCCATGGTTCATAGACTTTGCGAAAATCCATGAACAGAGTCGGCTGACCACCGCTCAGGTAGCAATAGAAAATCATAGTCAGCAGGCCCTGGATATCATTTTCTGTGGCAAAAGGAACCACAGGTTTCCTGCCGGTGTGGTCCTCGGTGGAGTTGAAGAGGGATTCAGCTATATCCGCTGTGACCATGGGAATTCCCCGCCGGTCTGAACCCCAGGCTAACTGGCTGGTCCAGCCTCCGCCTATGGCTTTTACCTCCCTCATATAGTTTCTTATTATCAGATAAAGAGCCAGACCTTCATCAAGCTTTTTCTTATCGTCAGCAGAAAGAGCCGTAGGTTTCACTGAATCAAGTCCTGTCAGAACGGCTTTTTTGGATTTAATGATTTCTTCAGTGTTAGTAAAGATGCGGTTTTTGAATTTAACGTTCACCACCCAGTCTCTCAATGCTTTGAGCTCTTCCGGGTCATATCCCCCTTTTTTCTGGAGCATATCAGCAAAAAGTTTCATTGATTCCCGGGTTGATTCCAGGCCGAAATATTTTCTGGCGGCATGGACATGGTTCAAGGCTGTCTCCATCTGCATGGAATCGGTGTCAATGGCCACATATCTTTTCCCCCGCAGAGCCACCCGGGTCAGCACAGCATAGCCCAGGTCTATGATTTGTTCGGCTGTTTTTTCATCAAACTCTGGTTCCAGCCCAGTTTCCGGCATATTCCCGATAATCATCTGGCACAGCCGTCCAGTCTGGGCATAAGCTCCAACCAGAGCATCTATCCCCACCACGCCCGGCTTGGGAGCATTGTTACCACCGACACAGGCTAAAGGAGTATCGGATGGAAAATGGGCGGTCAGGGCTAAAGCCGACTTGCCCGGGAAAAACCAGGTATCGGGCAAGATGAAAATCCCGGCCACCCCAGCTTCTTTCATTTCCTTAGCTCCAGAATCGGCCGTGGCCTCAGAATCAACCAGATGGGAACAATAGAAAATATTGGGAGCAGTGCCATCGGGTAATCTGAGTTTCCTGGATAAAAGCCGGGCAGTCATTTTTCCGATGTTAAAGGCCCTGGTTCTGGAAATCTCATCTATTCTCGGATCACAGGGCACAAAAACCCCCAAGGTGGGATTATCAGGATTTTTTTTGCTGATGAAAGGCATTGATTCCTCCTTTCAGTTATTATTCAAAATGCGGCTAAAGCCTTGGCTTAAAAGAGTCTCTCCTCTTTCTGAAAAGACTCATCACCGCTCAGGGCTGATGGCGGCTTTCTCTCCCCGGAGGATTGAATTTTTCTTATCAACTCCAGCGCTAGAGCCCCCAATTTCACCCGGTTTATAATCTCTTCCCTCAATTTCCGCCGCTAAGGACAGCTAAATCTAACCCCCGTCTTAGGCCATCTGGAATCAGATATACTCAATAGTTGCCGGCGGCTTGGGAGTTATCTCGTAGGCTACTCTGACCACCGCTGGAATTTCCTCTGTAATCCTCTTAGCCAATTTGGTAAGAACATCCCAGGGAACAGGAGTTGGCTGAGCAATCATGGCATCCTGGCTTTCTACTGACCTGATAATGATAATATGCCCAAACTTTCTCTTGCCTTCCACAATTCCCGTCCCCATATCATTCATCAGGACAGCAAAAGCCTGGAAAGGTTGGAGGGAAGCCAGTTCTTCTTCCACTATCCTGGTAGCGGCTCGCACCAGTTCAACTCTTTCCGGAGTTACTTCTCCTATTATTCTGGTAGCCAGGGCCGGGCCCGGAAAGGGCATCCGCTTAAAGATTACCTCTGGTAACCCCAGGGTTTTTCCGACTTCTCTGACTTCATGTTTGAACAATTCCTTTAATGGTTCAATAATCTTAAAACCAAAACCCTTCTCCGGGTCAATGCCAATCTGTTCCAGAATATTGTGCTGAGTCTTTATCCCTTCCCGGGTTTCAATGATATCCGCGGCAATCGTTCCCTGAATCAGATACCGGGCTTTGCTCTTAAGCACTTCCCGGCCAAAAACTTTATAAAAAGCATAGCGGAAGGCTTTCCTTTTCTCTTCAGGGTCTGCCTTACCTTTCAAAGTTTCAAAGAATTCAGGACGCGCATCAACTATTTCCAATTGAATTCCCAGACGGGCAAAGGCCGCCTTGACTTCTTCGGGCTCCTTTTCCCGCATCAGACCGTGGTCAATGAAAATCGTTTTCAGCTGAGAACCCAGAGCCCGATGAGCCAGAATGGTAGCCACGGAACTATCCACCCCGCCCGAAAGGGCTGAGATGGCTCGGTTATTTCCAACCACCTTTTTGATCTCTTCTACCTGACGCTCAATAAATTTCTTGGTGTCCATTTTTTCCTCCGCATTAGGGTATAAAAATAATACAATATCTAATTTGGTCAAGTCTAATAAAAATTTTTTTCTTTACACTTTTTTATTGATTTTTTTGAGAAAATGATGAATATTAGAATTAATGAGATAAAAGAGGAGGGCCTCCATCCAAGGCGTAAGAATTGCTGGAGAAGGACGCCCCCCGAGAGTCCTTCTCCCCTGCCCTCCTCGGGAGGAATTGCTACTTATTTAGTCGCCGTAATTACTAAAAAATTGAAAATCTATTTCTGTAATTTCACTCCCCTCCCAGAGTAAAATTTTAGGTGGTGATTTCATAGAGGTAACCATGAACTTGACCGTCAAAAGAACTCTAGTCTGAGGTTCAGCTCTTTCTTTTTCTCTTTTTATTTCTCTTTTTATCATCTCTGATTTCCGTCTCGGTCTCGGGCAAAATTTCCGTACTTACTATCTGAAAATTTCAGAGCTCACCAGAAAAATTGAACCTGATATAATCTGGATAAGAAAAGATATTCAGGCCATCCAGAGCCGGCTTTTCAAGAGAAAAGAACTTCAGCCATTGGAGCTGAATACTTTCAGAAGCTGGGCTTGGAAGTCAAGTCGGGAATGGTTGGCCCTGGGGTGCTCGGGATTCTCAAATAGCCCATAGTTCCATAAGAAAACTGATATTAAAGACAGAATCTTTCTTCTTATTTGATGATCTTGATTTAGGTCTGGAAACCCTGAAAGACAAAGTTTGCATTGTTAGACTATCATCCTGATTTACAGATTAACTCTGCAATTGATTAATCAACCGGCTGATGGTAGATTGGTATTAAGAAAATGAAATTGCTGAAACTCAACATTTCAGGCGTTCGGGGGATAGTCGGACAGACCATAACCCCTGAGCTGATCATAGATTTTGCTTCAGCTTTTGGCCTTATGTTGCCTCCAGGAATGGTTTTGGTAGGAAGGGATTCCAGAAAGTCGGGGCTGATGATCCAGGAAGCTGTCATCGCTGCCCTCCTTTCAACCGGTCACGAGGTAATTAATCTGGGTATTTGCCCCACACCAATTGTCCAGTACTTGGTCAAGGTACACCGAGCAGTTGGAGCCATAGCCATTACTGCCGGCCATAACCCTGGAGATTGGAATGCCCTCAATTTCCTCAATAAAGAAGGGACCTATTTAAACGAATTTCAGGGTTTGGAATTTCTGGATATCTATCATCTGGGGAAATTCTCTCATCAAAAGCTAAAAAGGATTCCTACGGTCATCAATGAACTAAATCCGGAAGAAATATATTTCTCCTGGCTCTTGAATAAAATAAAAAAAGAAGAAATAAGTCGGGCCAAGTTCAAGGTGGTTGTTGACCCATGCAACGGAGCCGGCTCCAGATTAGTGGATAAATTTTTTAGCTGGCTCGGCTGCGAATTGATAGCGATCAACAACGAGCCCAGCGGCTATTTCCCGCATGACCCCGAGCCCCGACCCAGAAATGCCGGCGAGGTGGCTTCTCTTGTCAGAGCCACGGGCGGAAATATCGGTTTTCTGCTTAACAGCGACGCCAGCCGGGTCTCCCTGGTAACCGAAAACGGTGAAACCCTATCTGAGGAATATACTTTGCCGGTTGTGGCCAGTCATTATCTTAAGCAGGACCCTGGACCTGTGGTTACCAGCTTGAGCACTTCCAGAATGATTGATGAGGTAGCCAGAAAGTTCCAGGTGCCATTAATCAGAACCAGAGTTGGGCAGTCCGCCCTGATTCAAGCCATGATCCAGGAGCAAGCATCTATGGCAGGCGAAGGAAGCGGAGGAGTGGCCTTTAAGAATTTCCAGCTGGCCTTTGATGCCTTTATCATCATGGGTCTCATTCTGGAAATGATGGCTCTGGAGCAGAAAAAACTCTCGGACTTGATAAGACCTCTCCCCCGCTATCATCTGGTTAAAGATAAGATAATCTGCCCGCCCCACCGCCTGCATTCATTAGTAGCGGAATGCAGAAAGCTTTATCCCCGAGCTGAAATAAACTCCCTGGATGGCTTGCATCTCAGCCTGAAAGATTGCTGGGTTCATATCAGAGCTTCTAACACAGAACCGCTGGTCAGAATTATAGCCGAAAGCCCATCAGCCGTCAGAGCCCAGCTGGAAGTGGATAAGGTAGTTTCTTTCTTGAACAGGCTATTAGGGTAAACGATGAGAAAACAATTGTCGCTCAAGGTGGGAATTTCTGGTGTCAGGGGCATTGTGGGCGAAAGTCTCACCCCAAAAATTGTGGCCCGCTTGGCCTCCGCCTTCGGAACCTACATTGGTCAGGGCCAGGTTTTGGTTGGACAAGATTCCAGGCCCTCGGGAACAATCTTAAAAAGGGCGGTTCTGAGTGGTTTACTGGCCACAGGATGTCAGCCGGTGGAAGTGGGGATATTACCCATTCCCACCATTCTATTTCTGACCAAGGAAAAAAAGGCCCGGGGCGCAGTGGTGGTAACCGCCAGCCATAATCCGCCGGAATGGAATGGATTAAAATTCATAGGTTCAGATGGCCTCTATCTTCATCCTGCTCAGGTTGAAGAATTTCTGGATATTTTTCATCAGGGCGAATTTACTTATGTCTCAGCAGAGCGAATCAAACCTGGAATCCAGGAGAAGAATGCTGGTGAAACTCATCTGGATAAAATCATTTCCAAGCTCAAAGTAAATACTATTCGCCCTCGGAAACTCAGAGTGGTCGCTGACTGTGCCAACGGTGCCGGAGCCATCCTATTACCGCAACTCCTGAAAGAATTGGGATGCGAGTTTCTGGTCATCAACGATGATCTCAGCGGTTCCTTTGCCCACAAGTCCGAGCCAACTCCCGAAAATCTTAAAGAACTGAGTCGCCGGGTTAAAGAGTTCAAAGCTGACCTGGGTTTAGCCCAAGATGTGGATGCCGACCGGCTGGCTTTGGTGGACGAAAAAGGACACCCCCTGGGAGAAGACCTGACCCTGGCTCTTAGTGTAGAACAGGTCCTGAGAAGAAGAAAAGGTCCGGTGGTAGTTAATCTTTCGGCTTCAATGGCCATTGAGGAGATTGCCGCCAGATTCAGAGTGCCGGTTTACCGGACTAAAATCGGCGAAACAAATGTAGTAGAAATGATGCTGGAAACAGGGGCAGTTGTTGGCGGCGAAGGAAATGGTGGAGTCATCTGGCCGGAAATTCATCCCTGCCGTGATTCTTTGACCGCAAGTGGCCTGATTCTGGAAAGCCTCGCTGAAACCTCACAATCACTTTCAGAAGTTGCGGCCAGCTTCAGAAAATATCACCTGGTAAAAGAGAAATTTTATTGCCCGGCGGAGCTGGCTTTCAGAGCTCTGGTTGAATTGAGACACCGCTATCAGAGAGAAAATGTGTCCACCCTGGATGGGTTGAAAATTATTTGGCCTGATTCCTGGATTCACCTCCGCGCTTCTAATACCGAGCCTATTATCAGATTAATAGCTGAATCAAGGTCAGCCGCCAGGAGCCAAAAGCTGATTGAAAATTTCAAATTGGAAATCAAAAAGATTATAAAAAGGCTTGGATGAAAATTGAATAGAGGAAGCAATCGGAGTGAAAGTAAGAGTTGTTTAGTAACTTCCGGACGATTCTTAAAGTTAATAAGATATTAGCAAATTAATGATGCGGAGGAGGTCAGCATGAAAAAAATCAGCCAGTTTTCTGGCCGGTACTGGTTAATAACGTTTCTGCCCCTATTTTTTTCAACCCTAATAATGGCCCAGACTGCGATGCCCCCGGGCCCCGAGAGCCGCAGTAAAATGTTCATGCTTCCTGAAACTACCCTCAACCTGACTGACTGGTTCATACAATCTTCAGCCCGGCTCCAGGCGGACGGCCAGGCCTTATCAAAACCAGGAGTGATGATTGACCGCTGGTATCCAGCTAAGGTTCCCTCAACCGTGCTGGGAACACTGGTTGAAAATAATGTCTATGAAGATATCTTTTTCGGTAAAAACCTGGAGCAGGTCAAGGCCGACGATTTTACGGTTTCCTGGTGGTACCGGACAGAATTTCTGCTGACCCCTTTCCCGGGAAAAACCAGGGCTCACCTGGAATTAGATGGGGTCAATTATCGGGCTAATATCTGGTTAAACGGCACGAAAGTGGCTGAGGCTTCCCAAATTTACGGACCTTTCCGCCGTTTTGACCTGGATGTTACCGGGGCGGTGAAATTCGGAGAGAAAAACGTTCTGGCCATAGAAGTCATTCCGCCGCAGAAAGGCGAACCAACCATCGGTTTTGTTGACTGGAACCCAGCGCCTCCCGATAAAAGCCTGGGTCTGTGGAGACCGGTGAAAATCAGGTTAACCGGAGAGGTCAGCCTGAAAAATCCCTCTGTTCAGGCTAAGCTGAATACCGAGACCTTAAGAGAAGCCAGCCTGACCATCTTAGCCGAACTCCAAAACCACTCCGACCGCCCGGTATCAGGAATTCTGGAAGCTGAACTGGAAAAAATCAAAATTTCTGAAGAGGTCAAGCTTGAGCCAAAGGAAATAAAAAAAATCGTCCTGAGCCCCGAGAACCATCAGGAACTGGTAATAAAAAATCCCAGAATCTGGTGGACCCACGACTTAGGAAAACCCGAACTTTACCTTCTTATTATTTCCTTTAAGACCGAAGTTCCGACTCCGCCCAAAGGTGAAAAACAAAAAGATAAAGCTCAAGAAGCAGAAAAGGCTGGAGCCCAGAAGACTCAAGATAAAGTCAAAGAAAAAGATAGGGACAAAATAAGAATGCTTCCCCAGTTTAAGGCTCTGGAACGGGTTTCTGACTGGCAGATGGTCCGTTTCGGGATAAGAGAAATAAAAGATTATCTTAACGAACAAGGCCATCGTGGCTATATGTTGAACGGGAAAAAAATATTGATTCGCGGTGGTGGCTGGACTGATGACCTTTTCTTAAACAATAAATCAAAGAAACTCAGAGCTGAACTTCTATATGCCAAGCATATGAATCTCAATGCTTTAAGATTAGAAGGTTTCTGGGGAACCAGCGACGAGATGTACAATCTATGCGACGAATTAGGCTTGTTGCTGATGGTTGGCTGGAGTTGCCACTGGGAATGGGAGAACTACCTTGGCCAGCCGACTGACCCTGTGTATGGGGGCATCCTGAGCCCGGAGGACATAGCTCTGATTGCTGAATCCTTCCGGGACCAGGTGCGCTGGCTGCGCAACCACCCCAGCATCTTTGTCTGGGCTTTGGCCAGCGATCTGGTGCCCAAGCCAGAGCTGGAAAAAGAATACCAAAAATTCCTTAAGGAAGAAGACCCGACCCGTCCCTTCTTAAATTCTACCGGCACCAAGGTCAGTCCGGTCAGCGGGCCATCCGGAGTCAAGATGAACGGTCCCTATGATTGGGTCCCACCGAATTACTGGTATGAGGACAAGAAAAACGGCGGCGCCTTCGGCTTTAACACTGAAACCGGTCCCGGACCCCAGGTGCCGGTGCTGGAAAGTCTGAAAAGAATGATCCCGGAAGAAGCCTTGTGGCCTCCTAATGATTTCTGGAATTTTCATTGTTCCCGGGGAATTTTCAAAACCCTGGATAGATACAATGAGGCTATGAAAGAACGCCTGGGCTGGCCGGAAAATGTGGCTGAATACTGCCAGAAAGCTCAGTACCTGAATTATGAAGGGATGCGAGCCATGTTTGAAGCTTTTGTTTCCAGACGCCATCTGGCTACCGGCATCATCCAGTGGATGTACAATTCAGCCTGGCCCAAGCTCTGGTGGCAGCTTTATGATTATTATCTGATGCCGACCGGGGCTTTTTACGGCGCCAGAAAAGCCAACCAGCCCCTTCATCTGATCTATGATTACGAGACCAGAGAAATCATCGCTTCCAATCTCGCCGCGGTTAAGACCGAGAAGCTCAAAGCGCTAGTTAGAGTTTTCAATTCTGACCTGAAAGAAAAATACCGCCAGGAATTTCCTCTGGAACTTGAACCAGATGGGAAACAGGTGCTGACTCGTTTGCCAGAAATCGCTGACCTTTCAGAAGTTTATTTTCTGGACTTGAGAATCCTTGGCTTAAAAGGAGAGCTTAAAGACCAGAATTTTTACTGTCTGAGTCACGAGCCTGACCTCCTGGATTTTGCCCAGAGCACCTGGTTTGTCACTCCGGTGAAACGCTATGCTAATTTAAAATCATTGAATTTACTCCCTGAAGCCGAGGTCCAGTACCGCTGGAAAGTTGAGAGCAAAGGCCTGGTCAAGAATCTGACCATAGACTTAGAAAATGTGTCCAATCAGCTGGCTTTTAACCTTGAAATTCGGGTGTTGAAAAAATTAAGAGAAAAATCTCTGCTGCCCATTTTTCTTGATGACAATTATTTTTCTCTTCTGCCAGGAGAAAAAAGGACGGTCAAAGGCTATTTTTACGAAGATGACCTTGAGGGCGATGAGCTGGAAATAAAACTCAACGGTTGGAAGGTAAAAGCTAAAGAAACGAATAGATGAGGTCTTTCAGGAAAAAGGTGGGCTGACTTATCTCTCTACCCAGGTAAATGATTGGACCGGAAAAGGACCCAGAGAAGGAAAATCAAGAATCTCATCAAGGCCTGGCTTATTTTTTCTTCAGAGAATTGACTAGCTCTCTTAATTTTTCCTGGTCGGGTTTAAGGCTCAGAGACTTTTCCCAGGTGACCAAAGCTTTTTCTATATCTCCGAGTTGATAATAGCAGGTGCCGATATAATTCAGAATATCAATATCCACGCCAAAACGATTCAAATACTGTTCGTAATAAACCAGGGCGCTGGCTGGCTGATTCAAGGATTGATAGCAGCGACCCAAGATGGACAGAAGTTCAGCCGGAGCCTCTGCCTGCTCATAGGGCTTCAGTATTTCCACTGCTTTTTGATAATCACCGACCCTGAACAGAAGTTCGCCGTAAGCCAGGGCTGACCTCAATTCAGGCTTTATGGAATAAGCCTTAGAAAGATGCCCAATAGCTTCCTGAGTCTGTCCTCCGTTGAGATACTGGAGGCCAACCAGCAGCAACTGCTCGCTCTCTGTCAGGTTGGCCCGGGAAACCAGAATCGGAGCAGAGATAGAAGGCAGGGTTGAGATTTCCAGTTCGGACCGGCGGCTATCCTTAAGCTTACCCTCCACAACCAGGTCTGCACTCAGGCTGTAGTATCCAGGTTGATAAGAACCCAGGGGAATATTTTCCACACAGAAAGAACCGGGCAAAGTCTCTTCCAACTTCTTTTCCAGACTGTAAACAGGTTTGTTATCTGCAGACAGAATGATTTTCAAGGCTGATTTTTTCTTCAATTCCTCATCCAGACCCAAAATTTGCACCACGGCTATCAGCGAATCAGACCTGGAAAAAGATTTCCGGCAGCGGCTGAGAAGTTGTCTGGAGCCGACCTGAAATGGCTTGACACCTGTATTTTCCTGATTTCCAAGGCTATCATAAGCCAGAAGAATCTGGCCGATGGCCGGGGCTTCATTCTTTCCTGGCAGATAAAGCTTATGAGAAAAGCTGGAGAATTCCTTGGACAACGGGTTTTTAATCAAAAGATCAAAAGTATAATTTCCCGGTATTAAGGGAAAAACATCCTGAAAAGAAATAGCCCTCTTCCCTATTTCCGAGACCTGATCTCGCTGGAAAACCACCGGCAAACGCTTCTCAAATTGGTAGACGGTTTTTCCCTGCTCATCGGAAAGCCGGCCGTTCAGGTCAAACATGACTAGATAATCTTGATTTTCTTCCTCTACCGAAAGTTTGGCCGGCTCCACCGAATAATGAACCAGATAATGTCCGGCTTCGGTTCTTGTTGGCCAGACCTCATAATCACTCCTGATGTAATTGGTGCTGTATTCCACCTCTATCATATCTTTATGTTTGAACCAGGCTTCGGCATAAGCATCCTCCACCTTTCTCTGAGGCAGAGCCATAATGGTAGCCAGAAGTCTATTGGAGGCCAGGTTGATAACTCCAGGTTCCATCCTTTCATTTGGGATTAAGCTCAAAGACTGCTGGGCCAAGTTGGGAGATAGCTGGTAGAGGCGCTGGTAGGCATCCCGGGCGTCTTTGGCATTGTACATGTAATCGGCCACCAGAGCTTGAGGCCCGTGGTCAGAGGGAGAATAAAGTAGGTATTCTCCCAAACCTTCTTTTTTGAAAAAGATGACATTAAAGCCGGCCGGAAGGCCATACCTCGGATCACCATAATAGAACCAGACCTGGGTCGGATAGACTCCCATGATGTTCTCATAGGTCTCAATGTTGTTGGGCGGCCCCAGAATTATGTAGATCCGGCCCTGGTCAGTTTTCCAACCGGGCTTACCGGTGCCACGACCGAGGTATTGGTTGGCATAGTTCAAACGCCGGTAATGCTCCTCCTTAAACTCATTCTGGGGGGTGTTGGGATCCGGATCCCGTTGCTTCCAGAAGGCCTCAATAAAAATATCACGCTCCCGGTCAGTCTGAAGTTTTAAGAAAATCTCTCTCTCTTTTGGGGTTATGATATAGACTACCTCTTCTTCCAACCATTTCCGGTATCTTTCAGGCAATTCGGCTAACAAAGATGTCCAGAAGAAAAGAATGACTAAAAGAGACGCCAAAAGGATTTTTAAGGTTCTCTCCTGCAACCCAAAGATGGACAACAAGACTTTTTTATAATTCATGAGTAAATTATAACTTTTTGCTTACTTTCAGGCAAAAAATAAGGGCGCCCGGGAAGCACCCGGACGCCCTTCTGCTTCGGCTGTATTCCGGATTAGAATTCGTAACTGAAATTGAGCCGGATTTTTCTTGAAGGATAAGTAATACCTGAAACTCTGCCGATTACCGGTTCTATTGAGCCTCCATAACCGGCGTTAACTACTGCATGCTCATTAAACACGTTCAGGATGTCAACTGCCAGCCTGATATAGCCAGCGCCTTTAAGGCTGAAGGCTTTATCCAGCCTCAGATCCAGGACTTTTTCATGCGGCAGATACCAGGGCTTGGTCGGGTCAATGGACACTATCCAGTTGTCTCCGGTGTTAACCACCAGTCCGGCCGGATAGCCCCACTGGGTGATCACCGGATAGGTTTCCAGAGGCCAGAGCGGACGACCAGAGTTGTACCTGAAACGCCAGCCAAGGTCCACCTCAACTCCTGGGATCCGATAAGAACCTGACAGCTTGAACTCAAACTTCTGGGTATGGGGGAGAGGTCCTTTCATGTTGTTGATGGTCTGGTTAAGACCGGCCAGGAACAGGGTGTCCATGACCATAGGACCTTCAAAGTTGAAGTCCTGGCGCACTGACCTCATGGCCAGACCGTCTGACCAGGAGAACAAAGCTGAAGCCAGCATCTGCCATCTGTTAGAATAGCGCTTGTTCAACATAAACTGGAGACCCTGATAAAGGCGCCGCGGTTTGATCCCATCAATCGTTGACATATTCTGGACCATGTAATCAAGATGATTCCCTACCCAGCCGACATCAGCCCCATCAATATGACCATCTCCGTTATAATCTTTCAGAACGACGCTGTAGAGAGAAACGGTTTCGCCGTACTGAGTGGTGTAAGACTTTCTTTCATACTCAAACGGCTCCTGGGTAACTTCATTCAGCGGCCAGTTGACGAAGATGTTGCCTGTTCTTTTCCAGATGTAAGTCGCGCTGAAGGACAGGTCTTTGATTATTTCTCTTTCCAGATTGAGCGTGATCTGGTCAGTATGCTGGTCTTTGGTCCCATCCTTAACCTTCAGTTGCCAGGAATAATCTCTTTCCTGATGTTCATCCCACCAGTCAGGCCTGGCCTCAGGAGTTTCATAAGCTGGGTTAATCAGATAACGAGCCGCATTGACCGTTTCAGCCGCCGATATCCAGTTATCGTGATTAAGATCAACCAGGTCAAAAGGAATGGTATAGAAATGGTAGTAGATGTCAGCTATCGGCATATCAGGCCCGAATCTTCTAAGATATTCAACTGACAGCGGCAAGTAATAGCGACCATAGCTTACTCTGAAAATGGTTTTCATATCTTTGGTCAAAGCATAGGTCAGACCGATTCTGGGGGAGAATAGCTTGAAATCAAAAATGTTCCCCGTGCCTTCTCTTTCTCTCAGGACTTTGAGACCTCCATTTATCTCTTCAGGTTTGGTCACATAATCGTATACCTTACCCTTGCCATATTTGGTCGTCATGCGGTCAAAGCGCAGGCCAAGGTTAATGGTCAGCCTTTTGGTTGGGGTCCACTGATCATCAAAAAAGGCCCCAAGCTGGTCAGCCGTCCTGACAGTCAGGAATGGGTTTAGCCAGGTCTGGCCATTATAGAAAACCAGCCCGGTAGCTCCATACCAATTGCGTAGATAATTGATATTCTGTGTCCAGGGAGCAGGATAAGCAAAATTGGCATAATTCTGGAAATAGCCGCCCAGCCAGTTGCCGCGGCCGAGGGTGTACTGCACTCCAAACTTGATGTCGTGCTCACCCAGGAAGTTCTCAGCATAATAAGACATATCAGCCTGGAAGGTATTGCGGCTTGATTTCTGGGACTCTACGTAGGGAAAGGCTCCGTTTATCCCATAAGTTGACCACTTCCACCAGTTGATGTATCCGGGATGGTCCGGAGCATCTGCCGGGATGAACGGCTGGTCATCCCGCCAGAATCCAAGGTACTTCAGGGTGAAAATAGTCTTTCCGGTAGCCATCCATTGCCATTGGGCCGAAATGCTGTGAGTCTGGCTGTTCTGACCGTAGGTCATGGTTTCATCCCAGTGAGGATCCCAGGTCCAGCCGTCTCCTTTGTTCCGTTCATAGTGGTAAGCAATCCAGGCCCGGTGGTTGGTCCAGGGCTCTGTGGTCAATTTAATGTCGGCAAACCTTCCCCAGTATCTGTTGGGAACTGGCCAGAATGGTGTTTTAGATTCACTTCTAATGTAATCCCCTCCGGCATAGAACCAGACTTTATCCTTCTTTATTGGTCCACCAACAGTCAGGTTGAATTCGTATTCTTTGGTGTTCCGGTTAAGAATATCATCCCCAGGTCCGATGAATAACCGGTCTCCAAACGGACCAAGAGGCCCCATATCAACAGCCGCGCCCGGGGTTGAGGGCTTGGGCTGGTTATCAGCAATCCATTTTTTGGGAGCCCCGTTGACCATAAAGTTGCCATGGAAGCTGTTGCTTCCGGACTTGGTTAAAACATCAATAGCCACACCAGAATAGCTCCCATACTCAGCTTTGGAACCAAGAGCAATTACCCTAACTTCTTCTACCGCATTGTAATTAACGTTAACCAGAGAACCGTAAGCTGCCGACCTGGGGTTGGTAGTATTAACCCCATTGATCAAAAAGACGTTTTCGTTGGAAGATCCACCATAGGCGTTGGGGCTCGGGAGCCAGCTTCCGTCCTTACCTTGAGCTACCATGCCAGGTGTGGTCAGGGCCAGATCATAGAAGGCATCACGGCTGGTGGGCAATTTAGCCAGCAGTTCATTCTGAATATTAGTGGCTACGGTAGAAGTCTTGGCATCCACTACCGGCCCGGCTGCAGTCACGGTGACGGTTTCTTCCAGCCGACCAATTTCCAATTTGACATCCACCACTATTGATGAACCAGCGGTGATGACTATGTTTTCCTGCTTTGTAGTCTTAAAACCAGAAAGTGATGCAGTCAGGGAATACTTGCCCGGAGGTAAATTCATGAACACATATGAACCTCTGGCTGAGGTCTGAGCAGCTCTCTTCCCGCCCATCAAGGCTGGACTGGTAATCTCCACTGTCACCCCGGGGAGAGGGGCTCCCTCTTCATCAACTACGGTTCCAGTAAGTTTTCCGTACTCAATGGTCTGTGGGAAAAGCATTGGAGCCAGAAAGATGATGATCAGGCTCAGGAAAATCAGCTTTTTTCTTAATAAGCCTTTTTTCATATTACCCTCCTTTTCTCTGTTACCAATTCTTCCTGCTGAAAAAGGCAGGCAGGAAGATACCCTTAGACCTTAGAAATTAAAATGACCTTCATTCCCACCTCCTTTCTTTTATTCAATAATAATATTTAGCTACTGAAAAACTTCTCTGTCAAGAAATTTTTTCTACTTTAAGATTTACCACCAGTCCTCTTCCTTATTTAATTTCTTTTTGAGCTTTTCAGCCAGCTATTTCTTTATCTGAGCTTTGAGAGTAGTAATGAAAGCATCTAAAAACTTTATTTTTTCCTCGTCCTTGGTTAGCGACCGGGCCTGCTCCAGGTAGTCAATCGCTCTGGCTAAATCTCCCCTGTTGACATAACACCGGGCTATCATTTCCAAGGTATCCAGGTCATCAGATTTGGCGGCAAGGGCCTTCTCAAAATATCCCAGCGCCTCATCCACCCTGTTCATCTCAAACAGGATTAATCCTAAATTATAAAGATTGGAGGCATTGGACGGGTCCAGGTCAGCCGATTTTTTATAATTTTCCAGGGCTTTGTCCATATTCTTTAAGTTCTGATAACAAAAGCCAAGCTGCTGATAAGCTGGAGCAAATTGAGGAACCAGTTCTGTCACCCGGGTCAGTTCAGTGATGGCCTCCTCGTAGCGCTGCAACCTTCCTAAAGCCACGCCGAGTAGATAATGGATATTAGAATCGTCAGGATACTTTCCCACCAGGTCTTTGAGCAAGGTCATGGCTCCTTCCAGGTCATTCTGTTTTATTTTTTCCATGGCCTCTTTTACCGCCTGCTGAGCCTCTCTAGCCAGAGCAGCCGTTCGGACTGTTTCTACCGAGGCCATAATTATTGTTTCCATTTCCACCTTCTGCATCCGCTCTTGAGGCGCAGAAAAATCCCATTCAAAACTCCTGGTTTCGTAGCCGTCTTTTTTGACTGTAACCTGATAGCGGCCGTGGGGCAGGCCCGACAGGACATACCGGCCGTTTTTATCCGTTTTAACCCGGTAATTCCTGCTGGTAGCTAAATCCTGTAAGGTAATATCCACACCCGATAGCGGATTATTATCGGTATCAACCACCATTCCTAATAGATGATACTCACGATATTGACTAATGCCCGGGGATAACACCAAGGAAAATAAAAGAATTGCCAGGAAAATATCCCAACCTCTGACCAGGAATGATTTTTTCTTTTTCATTTTTTTAACTCCTCGGTCTGATTTTTATAATAGTTTGCCTTGACCAGAGCTTCCCGGACCCTGTCCTGCTGCCCGAGCCGGTTATAAGCATCAGCCAGCAGAAAGTATCCGAGCGCCTTAAGTTCTGCGGTTCTGGCTTTGCTCAAGCCTGAATTAATCAAATCCAGTATCTGGCCCGCATCACCGTTCATAAGAAGCTTGCCCCGGGCATAAAAAAGATAACCTTCGGCTTCATTGGGAGCAGTCTTCATCACCTTTTCCATCTGTTCCAGATAGCCATTGAGGTCTCCACGTTTGAACAGGAGTTTGCCCAGGTTGAACCGGGCCCGGAAATGGTCAGGGTAATTATCTATCTCTTTGGAATAAGCTTCACAGGCCTCTTCTATTCTACCCTGCTCCTCATACATCAATCCAAGATGATAATAAGCCAGAGGATACTTAGGATAATCCTTCAGGACTTCCTTCAATAGCTTTTCGGCCTGCTCAAATTCTTTGAGGCCCACCAGGCAGACAGCCAGGTTCAGCATATTCCTGGTCATTTTGGGTTGAATTTCAACTGCTTTTTCCAGATAAGGCCGGGCCTGGGCATGTTCCATCCTGGCCATATAGACTTCACCGATAAGAGTGTAGGCCTGGGTGTTTCTATCATCTATGGACAGAGCTTTTTTACAAAGGGAAATGACATCCTGTCCACGACCTTCTTCAATAAGAATGTTAGCCAGCCCGATCAAAGCCTGAACAGAATTTGGATCTTCTTTCAGGATTTCATCCATGAGTCTTTTGGCTTCTACCTTTTTCCCGAGCTCGCTGTAACAGGTTGAGAGCAAGAGTCTGGCCTGAGGTATTCCCGGCTCTAAGGAAAGAGCTCTCTCCAGGTTCTGGACGGCCTGGTCATATTTTTCGTGGTTGATTAAATCGCCAGCCTGCTGAATCAATTCATAAACTTCCAGTTTATCTTTGGGGTCAGCCAGTTCCTTAGCCGGTCTGGTCTTCATCTTAACCGAAGCTCCAATATAACCAAGAGCTGCCAGACGCTGCACGGTTTCGGAATCCAGGTTGGCAGCCTGGGGCTCAGGTGCTCCCAGGCTGATTTTTTCTATCAGAGAATCAAGTTCTCTCTTTAACCTGAGGCCCACTTCTGGATGTCTATTCTGGACATCAACCAGTTCTTTCGGGTCCTGCTTCAGGTCATAAAGTTCTGGACGGGGAGCATCTATGAACTTAAACTGAGAAGTCCTCAATCCCAGAAGCGGGCTCCAGCCATAATGAAGGCTGGGGCTTAGAGATTCACTGTAGGCGGGAATTTCAACTACCTTTTTCCCGAACATCAAGCTCACCAGTGAACGTCCCTGGGAAGCCGGAATTTTCAGACCGGCCATCTCCGCCACTGTTGGCAATAAGTCCACCACACTGACCTGCGATGGAACTCTAACTCCCTGAAGCTTCGGCTGGGGGCTGACTACAACCAACGGCACATGGACAGCATAATCGTAGATAAAATACCCATGAGCCAGTTCTCCATGCTCTCCCAGACCTTCTCCGTGATCACCTACTAATATGATTACCGTTCTTTTGTCCAGCCCTTTGCTTTTAAGCCAGGCATAGAGCCGGCCAATCTGCTCATCCATAAAGGCAATTTCGCCGTCATAAAGACTGACTGGTGGATAGTAATTGTATTGAGAGAAATAAGGCTCTGGCGGTTCATAGGGTAGATGGGGATCATAAAGATGAACCCAGGTGAAAAAAGGCTCCTGGAAGTTTTCTTCCAGCCATTTTAAGGCTGAATTCACCACTTCATCACCACGGCGCTGAACCATTCCCAAATCCAGCTGTTTGTACTTTTTCAGGTCGATCTGGTCATCGTAGAAATTAAAACCCTGTTTCAGGCCCCAGCGGCCATCAAGGACAAAAGCGGCGATGAAAGCTGCGGTCTTATAACCGGCGGCGGCAAACATTTCAGCCATGGTGACCTGGGCATCTGAAAGGGCATTATTCCCGTTGACTCTGACCCCATGGTAGGGCGGATAATACCCGGTCATTATTGAACAATGCGCCGGCAAAGTTAGGGGTGCAGTCGTGGCACACTGCTCAAACACCACTCCTTTCTGTCCCAAGTCGCTGAGGTTAGGGGTACTGACTCCGTTGTATCCATAAAGCGGCAGATGGTCTGCTCTGGTGGTATCAAGAGTGATGAGCAAAACGTTGGGTTTTTCCACGCCCTCCTTTTTCCAGAAGCTCTGGAATGAAGAACTGGGTTGAATCAAAAACCTGAAAATCAGCCAGCCGGCAACTGCCAGAATAACCAAGGTCAAGAGAATTATCGGACTGAAGCGGCGCTTTTTTAGTTTTTTCCCCAAGCCGATATCTTTCACTTGTTTCTTTTTACTCATTCTATACTCAATCTTATCATCTTAAAGACAGGAATCAATTGGCTTGAACCAGGCTATTCCCGGACTAGAGTCTGCTCCCTCAATTAAGGCCATCAGCTCAAGCTGATTGCTGGCTGTCGGGAAAAAGGAAGTCTTGAAAACCATTCCTTCCGGCACCCAGCTCTGAACCCAGTAACCGTTAAAAACCACCAGAGACACCTCTTTGAGGTCAGGCAAACTTTCTTCCCAGAACTTAAACCAGGCTCTGCCCTGGCCAATTTTCAGAATCCTTATTTTAATTCCTCTATTCATTTATTAGCGGTTATTGTTTTTTCTCAGCCTGGAGCCAGGCCCGGTAAACAGCCCAGACCGCACCCGGCCTCATGTATTTCATGGCCCGGAAAAGGTTCTCTCCGTATTTTTTTGATGGATTGTTCCAGACCTGCTCATCAGGATTTAAATAAGCTTCTGGAGTCTTAAAAAAATATCCCTGACCTTCCGGACTCCAGACCACCCGGTAGATACCATAAGCTGTCTGCCAGGCTTCTTTTTTAAGTCCATGAAGCAGGCAGTTAGCGGCAAAGGCATAAGCTGTGCCCACCCAGACTTCATCGCCCTGCTGGCTCAGAAGTTGGCCCCCCGAAGCTTTGCGCCCGTTCACCGCTCCCATCAGGCCATCACCAAAGCCGGCCACATTGGTCCTGAAAATTGTGCTGAGAGTTCTTGGGACCTGTTCTGGGTTAAGAAGTGGCTCATTATCTTCCAGGCCGAGCATAGTAGCGTACCAGAGACCAAAAAGCTGGTCAGTCATGATATCATCAGTATGGCTGTCAATATGAAAGTAGCCTTTTTCTTCATTCCACAGTTTCTGAATTTCTTTTTCACCTGCTTCCAGCCAGGCAGAATATTTCTTCTGAATTTTATTGAGGTTTAAGCCATCTACCTGGTCGATCCCCTTTTCCAGCAGCAAATCTCCGAGACGATTGCCAGCTTTAAGCGCTGCCAGCCAAAGCAGTCCGACGTAAGCGCTGCTGCCCTTCATCCTCCAGGTATCGTAGGTCTGGTCAGGGATGGCTTCATTCTGAGGAATGTGTGAAACACGGTCCCCAAACTTCTTCTCCAGAGTGTCTAGCGCCAGCACCGAAGCTGAAAATACTTCCCGCAGGAAATCCGGGTCATCGGGCTTTGAAGCCAGATAATCTCTGAGTGCCCTTAGCGGGAATTTTGGGTTGAGGTCTTTCCAGACATTGCCATTCTGCCAGTCAAAAGCATTTAATACCACCCAGGGCCTGACTCTGGGTGAGCCCAGGTCATGGGGAATCATTCCCGACTCTTTATTGACATTCCAGTAATAACCCTTTTTCTCAGGCGGTACTTCATTGGGGAAGACCTGGGCATACTGATAAGTTTTGTAAGCTGGGTCCAGCATCTTTATGGTCTGAGCAAAAAACCTGATGGTCCGCAGCTCCAGCTCGGGCCAGAGTTCCAGAACCTGCCAGCAGTAAGAATCCACATCAAAGGTGCCGTACATCAAATAATCAGCACTCTCCAGGTAAGTAAAAAGATCGGATGATGCCTCCCAGATTCCAGTTTCCGCCAGCACATAGAGTTCATTGAAAAGAAGCTGCTTGAACCAGGGGGGAAGAGTTTTGTGAGACAGAATTTCTGACTGCCAGCGGTCTATGGCTTTTTCCCATTCCTTATAATTGGCCAGAGCTTCAAAAGCAATCCTTAAAGCCTGGTTCCCGTCGTCCCCAAAAAATTCTGTGTATTTCTTGCGGTATTTCACTCCTTTCTCAAATTCATAATAAGGAAAATCCCAGCTGATAACAAAAGGCACTTCTATTTTCTGACCAGGTCTGAGCTTCAAACTCAAACACAGAGCTGAAGCAGTGCGGCCGTTATCGGTCTGAGTCCCAGAGCTGGCTCTGGCACTCGGCAGCTTTCCGCTGGCAGCAAAAGGCGTCATTACTTCAGAGCCATTACCAGCCGGGTGGAAATCAGTTAGATATGAAACTTCGCCTCCGGGAATCTCCAGCACCGCCACGGACATGGTCCCGGTCAAAGCGGTTCCGGTTTTTAAGTCCAGGCCCTTCTTTCTGAAAATTATCCCTTTGTTCTCGCCGGCGCCTACAAACTCACTATAATTTCCCTGGCTTCTTTTATCCCAGACAAACTGTGTCTGGGGAACCGGGCTTCCAGGCCACAGGGCTTCCCAGCCGATCATGTTCTCCCAGGTCAGCATGATAGAAACTTCTGCCTCATCGCTGGAAGGATTCTGAATTATCCATTTATACACAGCCACTGGATAACTGGTTTCACGGTAATTGTGCGGGATTACTGGCGAAAACTGAACCACAGCCAGCCGAACCGGCCAGTCCTTTTTCTTCTCAAAAGAAAAGCCACTTTTGGGATAAAGGGCAAAATAATCTCCGCTTCCGGGAGCCAGCTCCCAATTCCAGGTCTGCAGGACATCCTTTGGTCTGTCAGCAGAAATTGTCTGGACAATTTTTTTATTCCCTTTTTTTATGAAAACATGAAAGGCGTCAGCCGGGATCACCTCATCCACATACCAGCCGGATTTCAGAAACCAGTAACGGAAACGGCCGCTTATAGTCCATTCAAAACCGCCGGCGCCAAAGCCGCCCACGGGGCAGGCACTGCCCTCCGGGTTATTATCTATGTTTTCAAGAGCTGCAGTATGACCGAATTTTGACATCTTATAGCCAAATGGTCTGGTAAAAGCACAATCTGGAAAACCAGCTATATTTGCCGGCGCCGGCTGGAATTTGAATTCAAAGCCAGGAAGTATTTCTTTCGCTTTCGGCCTGCCAGCTTGGTCAAGCCCCCAGCCGATGCCCGCCAGCCAGAGCCAAATCCCTGAGAAAACCAGCAGCCGGAAATATCTTTTCAGTTTTTTTTCAGAAAAAAACAGCCTTCTCACAGCCCCTCCTTATTGTTCTCTTTCAGGGTATACTTTGTTCCCCCTTAAATAGGTGGCTACCACCTCAAAATTAGAATCCAGAACAGCCACATTAGCCTGCTGGCCCGATTCCAGACTGCCCATCAGGTGACCCAGGCCCACACTCTCAGCCGGAGTCAGCGAAGCCATCCTGACAACCTTATGAACAGGCAGTCCTGTCCATCGTTGAACATTTCTGAGGCCGTGATTTAAGTGGAGAACCGAACCAGCCAGCACCCCGGAATCCTTCAGCCTGACTTCATCTCCTTTGAGCACAATCTGCATCTCTCCCCAATCGTATATTCCATCTGGCAGACCGGCAGCCATAACAGAATCAGTAATCAAGCAGACTTTTCCCGGGCCTTTGCGAAAAACGGCCAGCCTGATGAAAGAAGGATGGACATGAATGCCATCAGAAATAAGTTCCACAAAAACCCGGTCATCATCAAGCACTGCTCCAATGCCGCCAGGCTCCCGGTGATGAAATTCTCTCCAGGCATTGAAGAGATGGGTAGCGTGATTGGCTCCGGCAGAAATCGCCTTTAAGGCTTCCTCATAAGTGGCGTCAGAGTGGCCAATGGATACCACCCAGCCTATCTCCACCATTTTTTGAATATAATCTATGTTGTGTCCGGCTTCAGGAGCAACGGTGATCAGGGTTTTTAACCCATCAAGGGCTTCCTGAAGTTTTCTCAGATCATCATCATTAATTTCTCTCACGTATTTGGGGTCCTGAGCTCCCTTTCTTTTCAGACTGACATAAGGTCCTTCAAGATGAACTCCGGCAATCTCAGAGGGCAGCTCTTCTCTGGCCGCTGCCTTTACTGCCTCAACAGCTCGGATGACAGTTTCAAGAGGAGCAGTCAGAGTGGCCGGAAAAAAGGCCGTAACCCCGCAGGCTGCCTGATGCTCAGCAATCTTTCTTAAACTCTCAACTTTCGCCTCCATAACTTCCTTTCCCAGAGCTCCATGAAGATGAACATCAACCAATCCGGGAGAGACCCATAGTCCGCTGTAATCATGAACTTCAAGAGACCTCAGGTTCAACCCGACAGTTGATTCTTTGATATCTTCAATTAATCCATTTTTAATCATCAGCAGGCCGTTTTCTACTACCCGGTCCGGCAGGACTAAATTGCCCCTAATGACTCTTCTTTTCATGAATTTTTTTCTCCAGGCTTATTTTTGCTTCACCACTATAAAAATTTTACCATTTTTTATACCAGGTAAGTAAATTTTAATTAGGCCTTCGGTCCGGTCTGCATTAATTATCATCCTTCCGGCTCTCCTAAAAATCAGTTTTAGGCTCCGCTGCAAAAACATTTTATCCGGAGGCTGCTTTCTCTATAGTATAAAGCTGAGGTTGATTAATCTGAATATCGCCACCTCAGGTATTTATCGCCACAGCATTTTCCCCCGGCCAATCGGCGTTCTTAGTTTTAATTAATTTTAATTAAATTTAATCCTGCCCTGCTCCCGCAGGTCCCGGTAGCTCAGCAGTTTGATATTCCTTCTGGTAATAACTTTTTTGACCTTTGGACTGGTGATGGCCCTAACTTCGGCCGAGCGGTACCGGTAAACATTCTTCAAGCCATCAGGATTCAAGTCAACGATAGCCCGTTCTTCTGGCGTATCCAGACCGGGATGAACAACAAGAAGATAAAGACCTGGCTTGGCAGTCTGAAGGCGTTCAATCAGAACTTTCTCTTTCTGTTCCGGGACAACATCGTAAATATTAAAAAATTCCCGGTCTTCACCGCATTCACCCGAAATCGGCAGTCCATATTCCCGGGCTAACTTACGGACCACTGCCCGGAATTCTTCCCTGGTTTCCAGACTGTCCATATGAGTGTCCAGATAGTCAAGACGCAGGCCCCTGAACAGAGCCCGGTCAATCTGGGCCCGGAGCTCCTTTTCCAGCTCTTCAACTTTCGGGCCTCTGGCCAGGAAGGCTGCAGCTGTGGGGAAAAAATAGCCATCATCATCAACCAGGCTGGGCACCAGGTTAAAAGGCAGCACGGGTCGCCAACGGTAGTCTTTCCACTCAGCATTGACACAGAGATGAACCCCGATTGACCATTGAAGATTTTCCCGGCAGCGCCGGGCAGCCTCCTCAAACCAGGGCGAGGGCACAATCAGTCCCCCACAGGTTAGGATTCCCTGGTTGAAAGCCAGCTCAAAGGCCTCGTTGGCGGCCTGGGTCATCCCCATATCATCACCCCGGACTATGAGCTCGACTACTCCTTCCTGCCTCTGCCCTGGAATAGCTATAAGGAAAATCGCCAGCAGAGCGGCCCCGAGCACCGAACAGAAAATTTTAATCGGTTTCATCTTTCCCCTCCTATTTTATTACTCAAGTTAGCATCATAACTTTTTTGTTAGATATCAGAGGAGCCACTTCCAATTTTTACGTTTTTACGAATCAATTCCTCAAACCTCAATCTTTTTCCTTATGATTATCTGAAGGATAAGAATCATTACCAGATTAAAAAACGGGACCAGCAAAGCCGTCTGCAAAGAATGTCTCTGGCTCACCTGGCCTATTAACCAGGGAGAAACCATCCCGCCAACCAAACCGGTGCTGATGGCCAGAGAAAAAGCCGTTCCGGAAAGGGCTAGAAATTTTTCGCCGATGACCGAAAGAGTGGTGGGATAGATGGCGGCAAAACCGAGCCCTATCAGCAGAGCAAAAATCACCGCCGGCCACTTCAGCGGACAAAAAATCAGTCCGGCTACAGAAACGATTGAAAAGGCCACGCTGGCCAGAACCACGGTTTCTCGTTTCCAGAACCTGTTTACCCTGGGAAAAAGGAATCTTCCCAGCATCAGGGAAAACCAGTAACCCGACAGCACCAGGGCCGAGCCACTCAGACTGATATTGAACTTTTCCTGAAGATAACTGCCCAGCCAGCCGCCAACCGAAAATTCATTGCCAGATTGGAAGAAAAGGATAAAGGCCGCCACCCATAGCAGGCCGGAACTGATGATTTTTTTGACATCTTTTAAGGGAAAACCTTGAGCCTGTTTGGGTTTAGGGAAAGCAAAGGCAGAAAAAAGGACAAAAGGCACCAGGCTCAAAGTCGCAGCTATCAGGATAACAGGCCGGAGACCGATCTGTCTCAGGAAACTGCCTATGATCAGCGGCACCAGCATGGCTCCGAAGCCGAAGAAAATTCCTAGGAAGTTAAGGGCTGCCGCCCTTCTTTCAGGATTAAGGTCGCTGACCAGAGCGTTGCTGCCGCCGTTAAGAACTCCACCGCCCAGACCGAGAAAAATGACCGATACCAGAACCGAGCCGTAGGCCGAAGAAAAAGCCAGACCGGTAAAGGACAGGCCCACCAGAAGCGAGCTCAGAGCCAGTAATATCTTAAAGCCGAAGCGGTCCACTACCGGGCCGAAAAACAGGGTGGCCGCCAGCATTCCCAGGTTCATGAAAAAGAAAAGATTACCAGCCTGAGCCCTCTGCAAATTCAGTCTGGAAAAAAGCTGGGGCAAGATGGCCCCCAGAATGGCCATGACAATTCCAAACACAAATATTCCGGCAGAGCTGGCTGCGGTCAGTTTCCAGGCCAGATTTGATTCCTTCTGCCCCACAGCTTGAGAATCAGGGCTGGCTTCCATTCTGTACTCCTTTCTCTTTCCGGTCTCACTAATGCAAGCTTACCAGGGAAAAATTTTCATCTCCTTCTTTTGGTCTGAATCTTATAATTTTTTTTAGGCAAAATTTTATGTGAGATATTTCTGGCTGCTTTCTCCACATTTCTCGCTTCTTCAATTTCCTTCTCTACCGGCCGGCTGTAAAAAAACTCAGTAAAAGCCTGATAAACCAGGTCGTTGTGATCGGTAGCAATGCCGGGAACGTTGGGCGAGACAAAAGTTGGAGGCAATTTCCCTGACCTGGCCAACAAGCTCCCGGCTTCGGCCACCAGAGCCATGGCCACTGAAACCGCAGCCACGGTGGAGCCGGCAGCGATTTTTTCCAGTCGGCCCACATCAACCAGAGCATCTTCTGGTGGAACGCAATTATCAATGGCTATATCAGCCACCTGAGCCAGAAATTTCCCAGAAGAATGCGATGGCCTGGATAATTTCATATTCTGATGGCTGGAAACGCTGATGACTTTTAATCCTTTCGTCTTAGCTTCCAAAGCCACTTCAATCGGGGCTGCATTACGGCCGCCGTGAGAGAAAACAATCAGCACATCGCCGGGCTGCAGTGAATAGCTCTGGAGAAAAACCCTGGCATAGCCTTCTTTCCTTTCAATCCAGAGCAGTTCCCGGGCACCGCCGGGTCCGATGACGTTGTGCCACATCAGCCTGGGGTCATAAAGCGGATAGAAGCCGACAAAGCTTCCGTAGCGCGGGAAAACGTCCATCACCGGAATTACCGAATGGCCGCTGCCAAAAAGATAAACCCTGCGGCCAGAAGCCACCGCTTCGGCTATCAACTTTCCTGCTTTTTCTATTTTCGTCATCTGGGTTTTCTGAATTTTTTGAATGATGACCTGAACTTTTGAAAGATATTTTTCGGCTGACATATTAAGACTCCTTTTGGCTTGGCTTTCTGAGCACCTCTATTAAAAACAAAAAATAGTTTAAATAGTTTAAGGCATCCGACTTAAACCTCACCGCCAAATCCTGGTTTGCAAATCTCACTTTACGGATCCCCCCTTTTTCCGGCCGCTTCTTTGCCGAGAACTTCCTGGGCAGCCCGGACGCAGCCGTACAGGGCGGCTTCCTGACCAAGAGCCGAGAGAACCAGCCTGACGCTCCGGGCCGCCAGGGGTTGGGCCCAGAGCTTGAATTTTTCTTTCAAGGGTTTAAAAAACAGGTCGGGAGATTGAAAAAGGCCGCCGCCCAGCACCACCACTTCTGGATTAAGAATAGAAACAAGGTTGGCCACACCCATGGCTAAATAATCCTGGATTTCTTCTACCAGCTTCCGAGCCTGGGGCTGGCCGCATCTGGCCGCCTTACAAAAAACTTCCACTTCATTTTTTTCTATCTGGTTTGTGGCTTTGAAAGTCACAAAGGCTTCAGGATTGGCCTCTATTAAGGCTCGGGCTTTTCTGGCCAGAGCTCCGCCTGAAGCTTCCCACTCAAAACAGCCAACCCGGCTGTAGCCTTTATTAAAATCTCTCTGGAGGGCCATCCAGCCTACAGCCCCGGCCAGGTCTCCCTCTCCGTGGACAACCAGGCCCTCAGTCATAATACCCGCGCCTATCCCCGTTCCCACAGCCAGGTAAACTACGTTCCTTTTCCCCCTGGCTGCGCCCTTCCAGGATTCGCCCAGGACATAGGCCGTCCGGTCGCTGATTACAGAAAGGGGGCAGATTATTTCTTTTCTTAAGTATTTCATGAGTCGGAAATTCTTCCAGCCTTTGATGTTCGGAGCCCAGACCAGACCGCTTTTCGGGTTTACCACCCCGGGAACACAGAGTCCAGTGGCCAGAAGCCTCCCTTGTCTGGAATGAGCCTGGGCCTCAAGCTGGTAATAAAGAGAGACCACCTGCTCCAGGACGGCTTGACCTCCAGAATCCTTAACTGCCACCCTTGATTTGAATGCCGGCCTGCCTTCTGGAGTAAACAGAGCTGAGGCAATCTTGGTTCCACCGAGATCAATGGCACCGAGAAAGATTTTCTCTTTTTTTCTGATCCTGTCAGCTTTTTTCACTTCTGTTAATCCTTTTTATCCATCTTTTTTTCAATTTTATTCCTTCTTATTCTTTTTTTTCTTTCCGATTTTTCCAACCGAGCATTTACTAATTGGCAAATTTGCCTGCCTTCATTAAATCTTTTTCCTTAAAAGAAAAACCCTAACTCCCTGAGGTTCAATTTCCAGGTCAAAATTGAGATGATTCTTATCCGAGGAGAATGAAACTTTTTCTTCGGTCTCCAGATTTTTTAGTTCAATACCGCTCCAAAGCAGGCTCATGGAAATTGAGGCTCTGGTTTTTTCTTCGCCGCGGTTAAAAGCAAAAAGAATGCGGTAATCCTCACCTTCTAGCCAGCGCAGTTCCACCATTGAATTTTCCCGGGCCGCTTTTACTTCAGCCTGGCTCTTTATCCCCAGCCACTCAGCCAGCCCTGCCAGGAATAAGCCGTTGTTCGGGTTCCGGAAGTGATGGTAAGCCGAACCGACGAAAGAACCCACGATTATGGCCTGTCCTTTTCCGTAGGGCGAAATCACCATCAGGGGCTGCCCATCTTCACTCTGAGCCAGCACCTGAGCTTTGCGGTCTGTAATTTCCAAGCACTCTTCAAAGAAAACGCTGTCCAGAGAATCGCCTGGCTTTAACCAGGGCAAAGCCGGATGATTCTGGCTGATGACTATCTTCCCGGTTTTCTGAATTGGCAGTAGCCGGGCTTCTCGGCAGCCCAGGACTTTATCCAGGCCACCGCCAGGAATCACCGGGAAAGAAAAACCCTTTTCATCCACCCAGCCGCAACGGGCTTCAACCAGCAGCGCTCCACCCTGCTCCACATATTTTATAAGTTCACGGAGATAGGGTTCGGAAATCATCACTGGGTAAGGCACGATGATCAGGCGGTACTGTCCGGCCCTCTCTTTCAGGTCTCTTACATGGAGAAAATCAACCTTTATCCCTCGCTCAAAGAAAGCCCGGTGGACCCCCTGAAGCGATTCACTCAGGTTGTTGGAGCCGACAGGCTGACCTTCGGAGGTGAATGCCTGCTGGCCGCCGACCAGGTGGGCCAGCGGGTTGTAGACGACGGCTATCTCAGCCTCAGGCGCTCTGGCTTTTAAGAAAAGGTCAATATTCCTGGTAATCAGTTTAGCGATCCGTCCTGCTTCCTCAGCTCTTGTGGTGATTTTTCCGTCCAGCTCCACCAGACCATAACCGCCGGCTTCATAACCGGAGCTCATAGGATAGTAGGCGTAGATGTTGACGGCTCTGGCTCCATAAGCCACCATGCTCCACATCCAGTCCCGCAGGTCTTCAGCCGTAACCGGAACGCTGACCTTCATCCCGAACACTCCGTAGCCGGCCTGAAGTTCACCCACGTAAAAGCCTTCGTTTTTCCAGGACATGGAACGGACAAAATCCAGACCGGCGGCCCGGAAGAAAGGCGACCAGGGTCTGACTGCTCCAGCATGTTTGGGATAGATGGAAACACCGTAATAATCAACGCTGTCGTTCATCTTGCGATCATCCGGTGTTCCATCCCAGGCCGGCCGGCTGAAAAGCCCGGGAATGGCCGAATGGCTGGTAACTACTGATTCCGGAAAAATCTTTTTTATGGCCTGAGCCTTTAATGTCAGGTCTTCAGCCAGCTTATCAGAAATGTATTCCTGCCAGTCTACGTAATCGGTGTAGGTCAGGATGGTACCGAAGCGGGGCGGTTCAACTTCTTCAAAGGAAGTGAAAGTCCGATGCCAGGCCTGGTTCAGCTTTTCTATGCTTCCATATTTCTTCTTCAGCCATTCCCTGAATCGGGCCTGACTGGAAGGACAGTAGCAGAACTGAACATACCTTAAATCGCCGAGATGATAGACTTCCGACCAGTTAATGATATGCGGTTCACTCCACAGGTCCCAGCCGTAAAAAGCCGGCTTGCCTTTGACGGCCTTAGCTGCTTCACTGAAAAAATTTAGGATTTTCTCCCTGACTCCAGGATGGTCAAAACAAAATCCCGGAGAAGATTGAGAATGAACCTTAAGGTCGTTAGAAGCTACAAAAGCTGAATCTGGATATTTTTTACCCACCCACTCCGGGGCTGAATCAATATAAACCTGACAGATGACCTTAAGGCCAACCTCACCTGCCAGGTCCGTGAGCAGCTCCAGATTGGAAAAATCATATTTGCCTTCTTCTTTTTCACAATAAGCCCATTCAATCCAGCAGCGGACGGTGTTAAATCCCAGCCCTTTAATCTGCTCCAGGTCTTTCTTCCATTCAGTCCTGGAATTTTTTGTCACCGGTTCAATCATCGGAGCTCTAACCTTGCCACCTGTGTACCAGACTGAAACCGGGAAAAAATTATTGGGCCTGGCTGAATATTTTTCTGGAACGGTTCTGCCAGAGGCTGGCGTCGGACTAATTGAAAAAACCAAGCTGATGATAAAAACCTCTATTAAAACTATTGTCCAGATTTTTTTCGGACTCATAGCAACTCTCCCGCATCAAATTTCCACCTTAAATTATCACTCATTATTAAAATTTTTTCAGCCAGAAAGTTTAACTGGAAAACCAACCCGGCTTGCCTTGTGACTCCAATCAAACTGTCTTCCCGAGGCTGGCTTAGCAATTCAATCGCTTTTCTTCTCATTTTTCTTTATTTCTGTTTTCCCGCATTTTTCTTTTTCCGCAATCTTTTTTTCATCTTAGCCGTCCATCACTTCCCGCCCAATATTTCAATTGATAAAAAGGTTTTCCCAGGTCATTGAGACCGAAAAACCGGGATTATCTTCTCATCATTTTGCTTCGGCCGGGCGAATTTCACCTGCCAGCCAGAGCTATCAGGATTGGACCAGAATCGGAAAAGACTTGAATTTTTTATTTTTGAGTCTTGCTGCAGAAAGTTTTTCCGACCGTTTCCAGAAGCTCGGATTTTCCGTTGCGGCGGTCAGCGGTAATTTCCCAGATGATCACCCCGGCCGCACCTTTATCCAGCACATAACGGCATTTCCTGAAAACCGAACGGATATCATCATAGGATAATAACGTTTTTTTAGTCGGGCTAATCAGAAAAGGCACCTGGCTGCAGAAATCCCAGTTGTACTTCCAGCCGGAGTCAAGAAGCTTCAGGACGTCCGAGTAATTGTAATATTCACTGTTGCTGGCTTTCTTATAAAGACCGGCGCTCTCAAAAGACCGACCATAAAATGGGATTCCCAGCAGAAGTTTTTCCAGGGGAACTTCGCGGATCATTGCATAGGTAAAGCTGTCATCCCAGGAACCGCAGGGGTCATTTTTACAGGTATAGAGCGGCGAATTATGCCCGGAATGGTCAGTCCAGGGTCCATGATAATCGTAAGTCATAAAGCTGATGTAATCAAAGAAAGGATGGAGCTCCTCAAAATTTATCCAGCGGCCCCAGTAAGCTCCAGCCGGAGCAGCCATGGTTAAAAGGCGCGGCGGGTCCAGAGCTTTAAGAGCGGCCGAAAGTTCTCGGACCAGAGCTGAGAAATCCCGACTTTCCTGATCATTGGAAACAAATTCCCAATCCAGGTCCACTCCGTCGTAATTGTTCTGCAGGCAGAAATCAACTACCTGATTTATGAAGCGGCTTCTCTTTTCGGGCGAAGCCGCAGTCGGAGCAAAACCATCACAATTTCCCCAGCCGCCGAGGCTCATGATCATCTTAACCGAGTGGCTGTGGGCCACAACCACCAGCTCAGGATAGAGGTAACTGCTGTCAACCACCAGGTTGCCCTCAGTGTCAGGTTTGGCAAAGGCATGGGCTATATGAGTCAGGTTAGCATAAGCAATCAGAGTGTGATCAAACTCAGATTTTTTCCAGCCTGGATAATAGCCCATTACCACCTTAGAAAGTTTGGTAGGAAGCGGCGCCATTTTTTCTTTTTTGATAAACTCCCGGCCTAACTGCTGACTGCTGACCTGGGTAAAGAAAATAGCCACCAGCAGAATGATTGAACCAATCAGAAAAAAAACAGGAAGCCCGGATTTAATCTTCATGACTATCTTTTTTGCTTTCATCTAAAGTCCTTTTCTCAGGTTTGACTGTCTTTCGGATCATTTTTCATCTAATTCTTAGCTGCCGGCTTTCGGTCGGCCTCTGCCCTGAGCCTCTAACCCGCAGTTTAAATTTAATTTTCCTGTTGATTATGCCTGCCGTCCGCATCTTGATTCAGGCCAGCAGAGCTTTCAGTTCATTAATCCTGCGGGCGATGTTCACACCGCGAACGCATTGAGCCGTACATTTTTCGCAGCTGGCACAGGCTTTCACTGATTTCCCGGCCTCCAGACTGTCAAGAGTCTCCCGAGCCTGGTATAAATTTCCGTAGCTGGCGGCATACATGTGAGCCCGGAGCACATTAGGAATATCCACACTTTTTGGGCAGCTCGGCTGACACTGGCCGCAGGTCCGGCAGACTGCCGACATCTGCGCCTTCACCATCCGGTCTTCCAGAAATTTTTTCTCTTCTTCGGTATATTCCAGGTTGCTGGCTACCGGTATATCAGTGTAAAGCTGTTCAAAGGTAGTAAAACCGGGAACAGCCGTGGTTATGAATTCATGGCGCAACACCCATTTCAGAAGGGCGCTGTGGAGGATTGGACCTTCATAAAACTTTTTCAACTCAGAAGGCTGCCCCTCCCGATACCATGGCTGCTGGCACTGGGTTTTCATGGCCACCAGCCCGATTCCCTGAGCCGCGGCTTTCTTCAGGGTCTCTAAATACTCAAGATAATCAAACAAGGAATAATTTAATGTGGCCAGGACCACGTCGTAGATTTTCATCTCAATGGCCGTCTTGATCACCTCATTCATATTCTGGTGAGTAGAAAAGCCAATGAACCTGGCTTTCTTCTTCTCTTTTATTTCCAGCAGAGAATCAACGAGCGCCGGATTTTTAAGCCAGGCTGGGTCGGACACATCATGGGAATAAAGAATGTCAACGTAATCAGTCTGGAGACGGCGCAGGCTTTCGTCAATCATCTTGCGGTGCATTTCCTTGATTTCCTCAGCCGGCAGGTTGCGCTGCGGTGGCCTGATATTGATCTTGGTGGCGATGACCACCTTGTCCCTGACTTTTAGTTCTTCCACCAGCACCCGTCCGACCATTTCTTCATTGCGGCCGCGTTGATAGCCATAGGCGGTATCAAAATGCCTGATGCCGGCTTCGTAGGCCCGGCGGACCAGTTCCGGGTTATCGGCGTTCATCACGCCCATGGATACGATGGGCACTTTATATCCTGTCCGGCCAAGAGTTCTGGTGATTAAAACTCCGGCTTTTTCTTCTTTTTTCGCAGCCCTGGCAGTGGCTGGAACAGCACTTCCCAGAGCCAGCATCCCGGCCACGGTTCCGGCCGCCGTTCCTAAGAATTTTCTCCGGTTGATAGTTCTTTTTATGGCCATAAGCCCTCCTCCTGGCTGAATTTCCGTCTCTTTTTTTTACCCTTTAATTCTCTTCCGGTCAAGTAAAAAATATTAGGCGAATAGATGCTGGGAGCCGGGCTATCAAGATTTCTGGAAGCGAGAAAGAACTAAGATACTTAGTGCTGAACTATATTCATTAAAACCCGGCCGACAGCAAATCAAAAGCCGAGCTTCTTAAGAATGTATAAAAATAACGGCAGGCTAACCATAGACACCAGAGCCGAAGCCACAAACAACTGGTTGACAAAAGCCCGGTTGCCGCCGGCCCGGCCGACCAGGATTGGCACGGCTGTTAGCGGCGGTACAGCGCATTGTAGAATAAAAATAAAGGACAGAGGATGGGGAATCCGGAAGAGCTTGATGGCCAGCAGTCCAAGGGCCGGGAAGACGATGTTTTTAATCAAGACAAACCACAGGGCTTTTCCGGCATAAAACTTTTTTGTTCCAGCCAGGTCCAGATAGATGTTACCGCCCAGTATCAGAAAAATAATTGGGGTAGAAAGCGAACCAATTGCCTGAAAAGTGCCTTTGAGAAAACCGGGGAGATAGCCATCGAGACCGGCCAGCTTGATGACGATGGCCAGGACAGTGGCTATAAAGACCGGGCTGATGAGCCTCTGCCACCTGGCCTTTTGCTTCATCCCCAGGACAGCCGGTATCGCCACAAAGAAAAAACTGGGATAGAACATCATGAAGATAAACAGCACCGCCACCTCGGCTGAATCGGAACCGAACAGACCGCTTATCAGGGCCACCGGAAAGAAAATGCCGTTCTGGAAAAACAATGATAGAAAAAATTCTTTGCCGTTCCTTGACAAAAAAGTAAATAAAAGCGACAGCAGGCCAAGGCCGGCGGTAAGTCCCAGCCACCACAGGGGATAGATGTACCAGTCGGGAAAAGCCCGGGGGTTGAAATTCTTGAGGATGACGCTGAATGAAAGGAAGGGCAAAGCTAAATCAATGCCCAGAGTGGACAGAAATCTCAGGACACTTTCTTTATCCTGGATTTTAGCCCGGAAAACAAAAAATCCGACCAGGGCTATTCCCAGCTGAGCAGCTATGACTTCAAAAGACCTGACGAAAATATCCATGGTAAAAATCCGATTCTGGTTGCCTGATTAATTTAAACTATACGATTGGCCCTGTTCTGGCAACTATTTTTTGAATTCCGGAAATAGAAAGTAATAACGGGAATAGGCGACCGCATTATGAGTTGCTGAAAAGAGCCAAAGGTATTAGAATTGAAAAAGGAAGGGAAAAATGAAAAAGCAAGCAAGTAAAACCATTTTGATTTTGGTGCTTATGGTGCTCTTACCGGCTCTGGCTGGAGCCTGGCCCGCAGCCAGCGGCCAGAAAAGCCCCAGGTCAGGCGCCGGCGAGGAAAGAGTGGCCAGGGCCATTGAAGTTATTAAAGACCTGGCCAGCATGAAAGAAGAAGGCATTCCGGGCCGCTTGCTGGAAAAGGCCGAAGGCCTGGCCATCTTCCCGGGAGTAGTTAAGGCGGCTTGGGGTATCGGCGGTCAGTACGGCCGGGGAATCGTCATGGTCAGAAGGAAGGACGGCCAGTGGAGCAATCCGCTGTTCATAGACCTCATCGGCGGCAGTTTCGGCTGGCAGATAGGGGTGCAGAAAGCTGACATAGTCCTGGTGTTTAAGAACCGGCAGGGGGTGGAAAACATCGCTTCCAACAAGATAACCCTGGGAGCTGACATGAGCGTGTCCGCTGGCCCGGTCGGTCGCAGCGCCGAGGCCAGTACCGATATAGAAATGGAAGCCGAAATCTATTCCTACTCCAAGAGCAAGGGTCTATTTGCCGGAGTTTCAATAAAAGGCGGGACCTTGAGGGTGAACCAGGAGGCTAACGCCGCCTTCTACGGCTCCAGTCTGAATCCTTCCAAAATCCTGTATGAGAATATCAAAACCCCGGTCATCGTCATCCGCCTTCATCAGACCATTGAGGAACTTTCTAAGACGCTCAAAGAATAGGGCCCGGGCTGGTTTCGGCTCAATGCCTAAATAATATTTTCTCCATCAGCAAAAGCAAACCAAGGATTGATAGCAGAATTAAAACGGGGGAACAGTTTTATTTCTTGTTTTGAGGTTCACTGACCTTAAAACCTGGAAACCAGGCCTCAGATAATCGGCTCGGAGCCGGCTCTCCCTTGGTCTGAAAGGTAATACAGAGACGGGCAGGCTGATGTAAAGCCAATGAAAAAATTAGAAATGGTTAATTTCGTCTATCTTCTTCCCTCAGCCTCAGGCCCAGCCGGTTAAGCTTCGGGTAAGATTCAAACATACCGGCCATTTTAATGACCCCGATGTTATAGGCAACATATTTTGCCGGTAAGCTGAACTTGCTCCGAGCTGCCGGGTCAAATTTTCATCAGGCTGATAGAACCGTTGGTGGTATGGAGCTCAATCCTCGGACCCTGGCCGCTGCCCATCCGGCCTTCAATTCTTCGTCTGGTAACAGTGCCCTCGATCGTCACCGGGTAGTCCACCCTGACGCTGCCGTTAGTGGTGCGGGCGCTGAAATAAGCATCGGGTTGGTTTTTCAACCGGACGGTGATGCTGCCGTTAGTAGTCCGGGCATTTAGGTCAGCGCTGACCTCATCCAGTTCTAATTTAATGCTGCCGTTGGTGGTCTTGAGGTCGGCCTTTCCCTTGACCTGGATGATATCCAGGCTACCGTTGGTGGTGGCCGCTTCCAGCCAGCTGACTTCTCCCCGGGCAGTGATGCTGCCATTGGTAGTCCGGAGCTGGGCTCGTTCGAATCTTCCGCTCAGGTTAACCCGGCCGTTGACTGTTTTAACCAGTTCCAGGGCCATATTCTCCGGAACGGTAATCTCGTAGTCAACCTTGACCTGAAGGTTTCGTTTTTCATGAACGGTTTCAACGATGACCGACTTCTCCCCGCCGACCACATCTATTCTGACTTTATCCAGGTCTTCCTTCCTCCAGCGGGCGTGCTTGGTGGCCTTGATGACCACTTCCATAGCGGGCGAGCTGGTGACGGTGATGGAGCCGTTGATGTTAGACAGGGAAAAGGAGCCTAGTTCTTTGAGGGAAATTGTCTGGCTGAATGAATCCTGGTATCTATAAGTTGTCTCAAAAAATTCTTCACAACCTGCGGTCAGGACTGCCGTGGAAATCAGCAATAAAATGATAGTTAAAAATTTCTTATTCCTAAGATTTTCCCAGTGATTAAGTTTTCGCATCTTTCCTCCTAAGATTCTTTAGATTATATATAAGCAACCTTCCCAAATAAATAAACGAAAAACTTATTTAAAAGGTTCTGTCGTTTCAAAATAAATTTGAAAAAAGTTGAGCCTAGTAAAACCAAGCGGAATGATTAAAGCGACTCTTTTCACAACATATTGATATATACAGCTCCCTCTTTTCTGAGGTTATAAAAAAAAATAAAGCGAACCCGGCACCAAATAGGTTTCTACAATGTCTTAAAAAACAAGAATCGGCCAGAAATGATCATTGGCTGATACATGGTATCCAGTTTGTGGGAAGAGCTTAAAGTACAGGTCAGTTAATTTTTCCAGCTGCATTACCGGAAACAAGGCTACTAACTTGGATATTTTCCTCTCCATAGTAAGCTTCCTAAAAGGCGTCATCCCTAGGGTCGAGTGATGACGTTTAGTATTATACATAAACTCCCATCTCAGAGCTCTGAAGTAAAATTCCTTCAGGTCTGCACAGCGCTCTATCTGCGGGATGTAGAACTCATTGTCGTCGGTCTGATGGGAGCGTTCCACGAAAGCCTGATATTCTTTCTTGCCCTTGGGTATATGAAGAAGTTCGGCATTGAGTGGGGCGAAGATGTTCTTGTTCAGATACTCTAATTTATTTACTGATTTGCCCCCAAACTCCTCGCCGTTATCAGTCTGGAGCGTTATCTTATGCTCCACCCCAAAGCTCCTCAGAAAGTAGATAA
>Ga0078972_1002456_pt1 | contig 61214 bp, 61 predicted proteins | sample YelNatPaOPGAMG01_FD_67568 | JGI IMG/M metagenome (GOLD analysis project Ga0078972, IMG submission 67568) | Hot spring thermophilic microbial communities from Obsidian Pool, Yellowstone National Park, USA - OP-RAMG-01 (SPADES assembly) (version 2) | ecosystem: Environmental > Aquatic > Thermal... | reverse complement strand
TACACGGATAAAGGCATTGTTTATTAAGGCAAGGGGTTGTTTAATAAGGGTATCCGTGGCAATCCGTTTAAAAATCCGTTAAATCCGTGATTATAATCCACAGATAATTACTCATTATTCATTACACATTACGCAATACATTACACAATACTCAATACTAATAAAGTTAGCGAGTTGGCGAGTTAGCGATTTGGCGCGTTATAAGTCCGTTAAATCCGTAATTAAAATTGAGAGAGATAACGCTAAAACAGTTCCTTTTTATTTGCATTTGATATATAATAATAAACGTACATTTTAAAAAATATAAGGAGGTAGCATGTCTGGCATATTTTCAGATATTACTAAGACTGTAGGTCGCACCCCGCTGGTAAGAATAAATAAGTTAACAGAAGGTCTAAATGTAACAATTTTAGCAAAATTAGAGTTTTTTAATCCACTTTCGAGTGTTAAGGACAGGATTGGCGTATCTATGATTGAAGAGGCTGAGAAGGCAGGTGTTTTAAAACCCGGTTCTGTGATTATTGAACCAACCAGCGGCAATACCGGCATAGCATTGGCTTTTGTGGCAGCGGCAAAAGGCTACAGGCTTATTTTAACTATGCCTGACACAATGAGTTTAGAACGCAGGCAGTTGCTTAGGATTTTGGGCGCTGAGGTGGTTTTGACTGACGGTGCAAAGGGTATGCCTGCAGCGATAGAAAAGGCCAAAGAACTCATTAAAGCCACACCAAATAGTTTTATGCCAGGTCAGTTTGATAATCCTGCTAATCCCCAGATACACCGTAAGACCACAGCCGAAGAAATCTTAAAAGATACAAAAGGCGATTTAGATATTTTTGTTGCCGGTATAGGCACAGGCGGCACAATAACAGGTGTAGGTGAGGTTTTAAAAAAAAGAATACCCTCTGTAAAGGTAGTTGGAATTGAACCTTATGATTCGCCGGTTTTATCAGGGGGTAAGCCTGGACCGCATAAAATTCAAGGAATAGGCGCTGGATTTGTGCCGTCGGTTCTAAATCTAAAGGTAATTGATGAAATTATAAAAGTTAATAGCGATGATGCAGCAGATGTGGCAAAGAAACTTGCTCGTCAGGAAGGTATTTTTGTTGGGATATCAAGCGGTGCGGCTATGTGGGCTGCCTTGGAGATTGCAAAACGCAAGGAATCCAAAGGCAAGACAATAGTGGTAATCCTGCCTGATACAGGGGAGCGATATCTTTCCACATGGCTGTATCAGGAGTTTTTAAAATAACTTTTTATTAATCAAGTGTTACCTCTATTACATTATGCTGTTTATCAGCAAGGGTAAGGAAGGTTTTGCGTAAGATAAGAAAACGGCCTTGATGCATATTTTTCACAATTTCTTTGCCATTAAAGCATATTTTATTTATTGTATACTGCCCAAAATCCTTTTTACGCGGATTTATAAAACTTATTTCTACTACCTTATCTGCGAAAGAAGTAGTTATACAGATACGGCTTGTTGCCTTAAACTGCTGCTGCGTTAATTTTGGCTCAATAACCAGATTGCCGTATTCACCCCTTATCCCGAATACCTGGGTTAAGAGGGTAAGAATAAACCAACTTGCTGAACCAGTCAGATAACTATACATACCCCTGCCTTCTGCATTAAAATATTCAGGAAGACAAGGGTATATTTTGCTTCTTTTAGTATCGCAGGCCATTTTATATATTGAGTTTAAGACTTCATACCCTTCGTTTACAAATCCTTGTTTATAAAGGGCATAGGCGAACATAACAGCCATATGGTTAAAGAATGCGCCATTTTCTTTATCACCGTAACTAAATGAGAATGCCCTGCCAAGATTTAGTTGTTCTTTTTTAAAATCCGTGTTTAAGCGGAAACCGCCGAGCGTTTTGTCTTTTAGGTATTTTTGGACATTTTTAAATATTATTCCTATTTGTCTTTTGTTTGCCAGGCCGCTCATTATTGCAAAGACCTGTCCTGTTAATGTCATACGTATTATATTGCCGCTTCTTCCTTCTACCCTGCGCTTTAAGTTGTCATAGTAACCATTAAAAAATCCTTCTTTAAGCCATTCTGTTTTTTGGATATGTCCGAATATCCAGTCCGCCTTTTTCTTAAGGTCACGGATTATTGCTTTAGTTGGTAGGGTAATTTTTTTACCGCTTACGCTATATTTAACCGCATTAAAATATTTATTTAAAATTCTGTGTTTCGCATTTATATCAGAATAGTTAATAGGCGCGGTTCCAATAGAATCCAGGAGCATAGTGATTTCTTTTAAGATAGATATCCGTTTATCTTTGATATTTTCCAGTATCTCGCAAAGACTATTTAAGTTCTGGGCATAAAAAGATGTAAAGGCAACGCTTTCTCCTTGTTGAGCAGCCATATCCAATCCGTCATTCCAATCTGCATTTTCAAGTCTGATATGATTATGAGGACCGACATTAAAAAACTGCACCAGATTCTGGACTAATAAATGCTCAAGGACGCTGCCTTTATAGACTTGCTGGTTTTTGGTTTTTAGTTCTTTGCCACTTTCTTCATTATAGTTTAAGTCTATCTCAGTGCCTCTTGATAACTGCCTGTCTTTAAAATAAGGGATTTCTTTAAATAGTATATTTAAATCCCCGCTTTGATGTATATATAAATGCGTGGTTATCAAGGGCCAGACGCCGTGGTCCATCCACACCCGGCTTATATTATTGCGGTCAGCGATAAATTCACCTGGTTTCTGTCCAATAATAGTGGCGTTTGAACCATCAATGCGCACCCCTTTAAAGTTATTAATGAGGGTGTCTCTTACTTGCAGGGGATTGCCCAATATCAAAGAAAGGCAGTCCTGCCATAGGTCACGCCAGCCCCTGCCACCTTTGCCATAGTCAAAATCAGGCAGAAAGGAGCATCCAAAAATCCTTCTTAAAATGGGTTGAATGCTCACCCAGCGAAACCAATTATCAAAATTAGTATCGCCGGTATTTAAAGAGATTGCGGAGATTTTGTCTTGCCAGAAACGAATCGTATTATTTAATGACCTTTTAATTTTATCAGGAGAGTTAAATTTATTAAATATCGCATTAATTTTATTTTTTTCTTTAGTAATGCCCATAAGAATAATAAATGAGCGGGATTCACCTGTCCTAAGAATTCGGGGGGCGAATTTTAAACCACCCATTGCCTCTTTGCCCTGGATATTCATTTTCTTATCAGGCGGTATATTTTCAAAGACAGCCCTTGGGGCCTCAAGGTCTGAGGCATCTGACGTGAATTCTTCCTGAATAGGATATATGTATTCAGGGCAGCAGGAATTTTCATCTATGCCAAAGACAAAATATGAGGTGTTGTTTTTTCTGTGGCCGGATTCGTCAAAAATAAGGGTTGGGGTAAGGATGACGCCGTTTTTTCTAATCTCTATCCGATTTAAAAGAGAAGTTACATGCCTGTGGTCGCGCAGGTTATTGGCTGACCTGCCATATATAGGAATAGCCGCTGTAGGTATAAATTTTATTTGCCCCCGGGAAATATTAGTGATTTTCACATACATAATTTCCACAGGCTCAAGGGGCTGCGCGGGGATAAAAGAGGTGATATCAGCCTTTAGGCCGATTTTTTTATTTTGACGGCTTATTTTCTGCCATAGAAGCCCTGCCTCAAGATGAAAAAGGTCATTTTTTGCCAAAAAAATATCCTTGCATACGCCTGTAGCAGACCAGATTTTTTTAGGGTTTATGTATAACCAGAAGTTGCGGCTTGACTTTAAACTTGACAGATTAATCCGCGAAACCGGCTCGAGCAAAAAGGAATTAAAATCCGTTTTTATATCGCCGTGCAGGTCAGGCGAGATGGATGACATAATGGGCAGGCTATTGCACAGAGGCAGATAAAGGGTATTGATTTTATATGCCTCGTCGGATATGAATGTTCCTTTGTCGTCTATAAATTTCCAGAGTTTATTATTCATTAGAAGTTTTAATTTATCATAAGGAAATTGCTTTGGCAAGTATTTTTGATATAATATAGCCCTATGAAGAAAACAGAGAAATTTAAAATCAAGGCAGTGATTTTTGATATGGATGGCGTGATTACCAATACAATGCCTTATCATTTCAATGCCTGGCTGGCTGCCTTTCAATCAATAGGTATCAAAGTTAATTGCTATGATATCTATAAGAGAGAAGGCCAGGATGGTTTAACGAGCGCAAAGGAGATATTAAAGGAATATCGCAGAAGATTTAGCCTTAAGGATGCAAAATGGGTCCTATCCCAGAAAGAAAATTTGTTTAAGCGCATAGTAAAGATTAAATTTGTTAAGGGCGCAAGGCCTTTTATAAGGTTTCTTAAAAGGCGAAAGGTTTTACTGGGCCTGGTTACAGGGACATCCAGACAGGAGGTAAAAAAAATACTCCCAAAGAATTTATTAAATATATTTGATGTAAGCATTACGGGAGATGAGGTAAAGAAAGGTAAGCCTAATCCTGAACCATTCTTAAAGGCGTTAAATTCACTTGGGGTTTCTTCGAGGGAAGCAATAGTATTGGAAAATTCTCCATTTGGCATAACCGCAGCAAAGAGGGGCGGTTTATATTGCATTGCCTTAGAGACTTCTTTGCCAAAAAAATACCTTAAAGGGGCAGATGATATTGTTAAATCCTATGATGAACTAAGGCAAAAATTGAGGGACTCAAATGGGTTTTTTCTTTACAGGCGGGGCGTTTAGTTATATAATTTATTTTTATATAAATGGGTATTAGTCTCTTAAAGGCAAAGATTTCAGATTGGCTGCCTGTCTTATATATGCAATTACAGGTTGCGTCAGATAGACAGAGGGATAATTTATGGGCATAGAGAAAGACAAGGCTATAAGACTATCCAAACTCCTAAAAGATAAACTGATTAATCTTGAGTTAAAAGGAAAAACCAAGACAGAGGTTATTGCCGAACTTGTGCAGTTGATTAGCAAGTCCGGAAGGGTGAGAAACAAAAAGGCTTTTTTAAAGGCGATATTAGAGAGGGAAAAACTTGGCTCAACAGGCATTGGAAACGGTGTGGCTATCCCCCATGCCAGGTCAGAAGGTATAGGAGATTTTATCCTTGCATTTGCCAGGCAGGATGCCGGTATAGATTATGGTGCCCTTGACGGAGAAAAGACATATTTGTTTTTTTCATTAGCCTCTCCTAAAGATGAGGTGGGAGGGCATTTGAAAATCCTGGCTGAAATTTCTCGTCTTGTTAAAGACAAGTTTATAGTTGACCTCTTAAGAAAGGCAAAGAGCAAAAAAGAAATATTAAAAATTATTTCTTATGCAGAGGCACACCCCTGATTTGTCTGTTTCCTTTGATTAAGGCACTCCATTTTAATTTTAATACTATGTCTAAAAAATACGTTTTTATTATTATCAGTTTGCTTTTTATAATGTCAGTGATGATTGCCTCTACTTATAGTCAACAGACACCTTCAGGGTTACGCAAACTCATTGTTTTTTATTCCGCTACCTGTCATAGGTGTTTTCAGGTGAAGAATGAAATAATGCCGGATATAGAAAAGATGTTTAAGAACCGGATAGAGATAGAATACCTTGATATCGGAGAAATCGAAAATTATAAATTGTTGTTAAGCCTTAAAGAACGCTATGGCTCAAAGATTAAGGAGATATTGCCTGTTTTTTATTTTGAGGGCAAATTCCTTAATGCAGATGGGCAGATTAAAAGGCAACTCATTAATTTTCTCAATTTTTCTCTAAGAGGCGTTTATAAAGGGATTCAGGAAGCGCCTACTTTGGATTTAGTAGCCAGGTTTAAAAATTTTCAGCCCATTGCAGTTGTTAGCGCAGGATTAATTGACGGCATAAACCCTTGCGCCTTTACTGTAATTGTATTCTTTATGTCTTTTTTAGCCATCCAGGGTTATCGTCGGAGAGAATTGATTGTAATCGGGCTTTTTTTTATTTTTGCGGTATTTTTAACTTATCTTTTGATTGGCGTTGGTATCTTTCAGTTTTTGTATAGTCTGGAGGGTTTCTGGCTTGCGGCAAAGATATTTAATGTCTCTATAGGATTATTAAGCATAACCCTTGGCATAATGTCTATTTATGATTTTCTTAAATTCAAAAAAAGCAGTAGGACAGAAGGGCTTATTCTGCAATTGCCAGGCGCGGTAAAAAACCAGATACATAAGGTAATAGGTATGCACTACCGTAAGGCAAAAGATGATAATGGACATCAGACAGGCATGCCAATATTTAGGCTCATCTTAAGCGCTATAATAAGCGGATTTCTTGTTTCTTTGCTTGAGGCGGTTTGCACAGGACAGGTATATCTGCCAACCATAACATTTGTTTTAAAGACTTCGCACCTTAAACTTGAGGCAGCAGGTTACCTTCTGTTATATAACCTGATGTTTATTGCGCCGCTGGTAGCGATATTCATACTGGCTTTATTAGGCACAACATCCCAGCAGTTTGCAGGATTTCTTAAGAGGCACCTATTATCAGTAAAAATGCTTATGGCTATTCTATTTTTTACCCTGGGTATCTTCTTAATATGGAAAGGATGAGCAAGATGAGGATATTTCTTTTGTTGGTTTTTTTATTTTTATCTACTCCGATTGTCGGATGCTCCTATGAAGTTCAGGATACCTCTAAAACACAAACGAAAACAGAATCAAAACCTACAGACCCTTATTTCTGGGATTTTGGTCAGGCAAGACAAGGCCAGATTCTAATGCATACATTTGAACTTAAAAATGAATCCGACAAGCAGATAACTATACTTAATGCCAGCGCCTCTTGTGGCTGCACAGTCCCTTCTATTAAAAATAAGGTCTTACTGCCAGGTGAAAGCACTGATATTGAGGTGAAATTTAATACAAAGGGATATTCAGGGGAGGTTAAGCAGTATGTTTATGTGAATACAGATGATACGGATAACCCTATTTTAAAATACACCATTAAAGCAGAGATAATAAAATAACTGATATGAAGGGGGGATGTAAAGATGTTTTTACTTAATTTAAGAATGTGGATTTTGCTTGGGATTTTGTTCGGGATTATTTACGCTATCCTGGTTATGGTTGGCTCAGCCATAGGCATAACCAACTTTTATTTTTATTTATTCCTCTCTGGGGTAATGATGTTTATCCAGTATCTAATAGGGCCTAAAATCGTGGAGTGGAGTATGCGCGTCAGATATGTTAAAAAAGAGGAATACCCATCTCTTTATCGGATGGTAAATGACCTTGCGCAGAAGGCAAATATCCCTATGCCTAAGATTGGCATTGCGCAAGTCTCTATTCCCAACGCATTCGCCTTTGGCAGGTCAATCAGGGATGGCCGCGTCTGTGTAACTGAAGGCATCTTGAGGTTGTTAAACGAAGAGGAATTAAAGGCGGTCTTAGGCCATGAACTGAGCCACTTAAAGAACAGGGATGTCCTGACCATTACAATACTCTCGGTTATACCTATGATTATGTACCGTATCGCCTTTAATTTTTTATTCTATGGCCGCAGGCGCGATGAACGAGGCAGCAACACCGCCCTGATAGGGATAGCGGCTCTATTATTTTATTTCATTACAAATTTATTGGTTCTCTATGCCTCGCGCATACGCGAGTATTTTGCTGACAGGGGGTCAGTAGCCCTTGGGAATAAACCATCCAGCCTTGCCTCAAGTTTATATAAACTGGTATATGGCTCTGCCCGGCTTGACAAGGAGTCCTTAAAAGAAGTGGAAGGGCTTAAGGCGTTTTTTGTTAATGACCCTTCGCAGGCGTTGAATGAGATTAGGGAATTAAGGCAATTGGATATAGACAAAAGCGGCACTATTGATGCCTCGGAATTAGAGGCATTAAGAAATAAAACAGTGAGATTAAGCCTGGGGGATAGGATGCTGGAGGCTTTTAGCACACATCCTAATATGCTTAAACGGATTAAGATGCTTTCAGAATACAAAGTATAATAGCCTTAAGGTATATTTATTCTACAAAAACCCGCTTTTTTAAAAGCGGGTTTTTTCTTAAAAATTAAACTTTTTGAGTTTTTCGCAATTGACAGTGTATAAATTATCATATATAATTATACGACTATGGAATTAAATGAGATAATTCAACAAAGAATTACTAAATTACAATCTTTTAAGGAAAAGGGCATAGATGTATATGGCAAGGTCTTTTCTGGCAGGATAGATATAAAGGATGCCCTTGACGCATTCCAGGAAGGTAAAAACGTAAGCCTCTCGGGCCGGATTATGGCTAAGCGTTTGCACGGCAAGGTGTTATTTTTAGACCTTAAGGATGCCACTGGAAAAATTCAACTTTATATTAAGGCGGATTTCGTAGGCAGGGATAAGTTTGATTTAGTTCTGGATTTAGACATTGCTGATATTATCGGCGTAAGGGGAGAGCTTTTTAAGACACACACAGGAGAATACACTGTTAAGGTTGATGATTTTGTGATATTAGCCAAGGCCCTAAGGCCTTTACCTGAGAAGTGGCATGGCTTAAAGGATATTGAATTGCGTTACAGGCAGAGGTACCTTGACTTAATTGCAAATGAAGAGTCAAGGAAGGTGTTTGTTGCTCGCTCGCGGATAATTAAGGCAATCAGGGATTTTCTTGACAATAAAAATTTTATAGAAGTAGAAACGCCTATGATGCATTCTATCCCGGGAGGCGCTAGTGGCAGGCCATTTAAGACATTCCATAACGAATACAATATGGAGTTGTATTTAAGGATTGCCCCGGAATTGTATCTGAAGCGCCTTATAGTAGCAGGGCTGGATAAAGTTTATGAAATAAACCGCAGTTTCCGAAACGAAGGTGTATCCACGAGGCATAATCCGGAATTTACTATGCTTGAGGTTTACTGGGCTTATGCTGATTACGGGGATATGATGGAACTCTGCCGCGACTTAATTATAGCCGTGGCTAAAGAAGTTATTGGCAATACTAAATTTGTATATCAGGGCAAAGAGATAGATTTAGGTGGCGCCTGGCAGAGGAAATCCTTTGCGGATATAGTAAAGGAGAAATTTGATATTTCACCAGGGCAAGGGTCAGCAGAGATGATTCAGAAACTTCAAAAAAAAGGTTTTGCTAAGGATATGGCTAAATTAACTCGTTCGCAGGTAACAAAAATAATTGAGGATATATTAGAGGAGGATATGGGCGCAAACCCTGTGTTTGTTACAGATTATTTTACGAGCCTATGCCCTTTAGCCAGAACCAAAAAGGACAATCCCTTGATTTCTGAGAGGTTTGAACTTTACATCGCTGGCTTAGAGATAGGCAATGCCTATTCTGAGCTTAACGACCCATTAGAACAAAAGAGGCGTTTTGAAGAGGAAATCAGGGAACTGGATACCGAAGAGAAAAAGACGGTTGATGAAGATTATGTCTTGGCGTTAGAGTATGCTATGCCTCCTGCTGCCGGCTTAGGCATAGGCGTAGATAGACTTACGATGTTATTGACTGACCAGCCATCTATTCGCGACGTGATTCTGTTCCCCTTATTAAGGCAAGAAAAGATTGTTTAATGAAAACAGAATTATTCATAAGTTGGCGTTACCTTGTTACCAAGAGAAAAGAGAAATTTATTTCCCTTATCAGTGTTATTTCAATTCTCGGCGTAGCCATAGGCGTTATGGCCTTGATTGTGGTCATTGCTGTTATGAGCGGATTTGATAAGGACCTGCGCGATAAAATCGTAGGCAATTATTCTCATATCACTATCAGCGGATATAAGGCGATTGATATGTCTGAATTTGAAAAGATAAAAAAACAGATAGTTGTAATTCCCCATGTGCAGGGGATAAGCCCTTATATTCAGGGACAGGTGTTGATTAAGGAATCAGAAAGGATGTTTGCAGTTGGTTTAAAAGGCATAAACCCTTCTACTGAACAGGGGGTTACTAAAATAAAACAATATCTTATCAAGGGAGATATAGACAAACTTAGCCTAAATGACGTTATTGTAGGCAAGGAGTTGGCTTTGTATTTAGGGCTTATGCCAGGTTCTCGCCTCAGGATTTATTCTAGCCCCGCCGGCGAGCGCGATTTAAAGGTGGCAGGCATTTTTAATTCCGGGATGTATGATTATGATTTGAATTTGATTTTCACTGACCTTGCTACAGCCCGTCAACTCCTTGGTTTTGATGAAGAGGTTACTGCTATTGCCGTAAGATTAGACAACATCTATCTGGCTGATAAGGTAAGGCAGGAAATGAATAAGGTGTTAGGGTTTAATTATAGCATCAAGACATGGATAGAGCAAAACCAGAATTTCTTTGCGGCCTTAAAACTTGAGAAACTCGTTATGTTTATCATATTGACATTGATAGTCTTAGTTGCCTCATTTAATATTATCAGCACCCTTATAGTTATGGTTGTAGAAAAAACCAAGGATATAGGCGTATTAAAGGCCCTTGGTATGAGCGCAAGGGGGATAAGAAAAATATTCACCTGCGAGGGATTGATTATTGGGATGCTCGGGACTTTTCTGGGGGTAATTAGCGGCCTGGTTACCTGCGGGCTGCTTAAGAAATATCAATTTATTAAACTACCACAGGATATATATTATATAGATAGGCTACCTGTGTCCATTGACTGGCCGGATATCACCTTAATTATCCTGTCTGCAATGTTTATTACCTTGATTTCTACTATTTATCCGGCTGCCAAGGCAGCCAGATTAGAGCCGGTTGAGGCATTAAGATACGAATAGGGTTTAGTCCATGGGCTTATTGGCTCATAGGCTTACGATATATATGTTAGAGGCCAGAAGGATATACAAGGTTTATAATAATGGGAATAAAAATATTCAGGTATTAAAAGGCATAGATTTGAAGATAGGAAAAGGAAGTTTTGTCAGTATCGTCGGCCCTTCAGGGGCTGGAAAATCTACGCTTTTACATATCTTAGGAGGTTTGGATAGGCCAAGCGAAGGCGAGGTTATCTTTGAAGGAGAAAATTTTTATAATCTTGGCGATTCTACTATCTGTAAGATACGCAATAAAAAAATAGGCTTTGTCTTTCAGTTTTATCATTTATTATCAGAATTTACTGTCTTAGAAAATGTGATGATGCCGGCGTTGATTGGGTCTCAGGTGTCAGGTCTCAGGTGTCAGGTGAAACATAAGGCATTAGAACTTTTAAATAGTGTGGGTTTGGCGTCAAGGACAATGCATTTTCCTACAGAATTATCAGGCGGAGAAAAACAAAGGGTGGCTATTGCGCGTGCATTGATAAATGAGCCTTCTTTACTTCTATGCGATGAGCCCACAGGTAATCTTGATTCCGCAAACGGCAGTGAAATCATATCCCTCCTAAAGACGCTAAACAAACAGGATAAAATGACCTTGGTGTTAGTAACCCATAATCTGGAATTAGCCAAATTGGCTGATACAGTGTATCAGTTGAAAGACGGTGTTTTAGTGAATTAAAATGATATAGCAATAAAATCCCAAACGCATTCACATATTTGTTTGGTATTATCGGTATTTATTGGTAATATTGGGGTTTAGAGGGGATGGGTATCTTAAATTGATATTTTCTATTTGCGCGGGAGGATTAATATGAAGGTTTATATCAACGGTAAATTTTATGAAAAGAAAGACGCCAAGGTTTCCGTGTTTGACCACGGGCTTCTATATGGAGACGGCGTATTTGAAGGCATAAGGTCATATAACCGTCTTGTATTTAAATTAAAGGAGCATATTGACAGACTTTATGAATCGGCGCACAGCATTATGCTTGAGATCCCATTAACAAAAGAGCGTATGATAGAGGCGGTGGTCTCAACCCTGAAAGAGAATAACCTTAAAGATGCGTATATCCGGCTGGTTGTAACCAGGGGGGAAGGGGATTTGGGCCTTGACCCGCGCAAGTGTAAAGGTAACAGCACTATAATAATCATTGCCGATAAAATAGTTTTATACCCTGAGAGGTTCTATAAAGAGGGTTTAGAGATTATTACTGTGCCTACGATACGTAATTTGCCAGAGGCCCTTAACCCCCAGATAAAGTCTCTGAACTATCTGAATAATATCCTGGCTAAAATTGAGGCAGTCAGTGCCGGATATGATGAGGCGATTATGCTTGATTCCTTAGGGTATGTTGCTGAGTGTACAGGAGATAATATCTTTATAGTCAAGCAAAATCATCTCTATACCCCGCCGCAGTGTATGGGGACTCTTCGCGGGATTACGCGCGATACTGTTTTGGAGATTGCCAAAAGAAATGACATCCCTGTCCATGAGCATGTCCTGACGCGGCATGAGGTATATATTTCAGACGAGTGTTTTTTAACAGGCACAGCCGCAGAGATTATTCCTGTGGTTAAGGTTGACGGCCGCAAAATCGGTTTAGGTAAGCCTGGTAAGGTGACCCTGAGTCTGATGAAGAAGTTTAAAGAGTTAACCAAAAAAGAAGGCGTGCGTTATTAAAGTAAAAATAAAAAAATGATTACAGTGAGTTAATCACGGATTAACACGGATTTAAAAGACACGGATTAAACGGATTTACATAAAACAATCCGTGGTAATCCGCTTAAAAATCCGTTAAATCCGTGATTATAATCCAGGGGTACCTTAGATAACGTAAAACACAAAAGGCAAAACGCAAAACTAAGGAATGATTACAGTGATTTAATCACGGATTAGCACGGATTAAAAGAAACACGGCTTAAACGGATTCCCAATACTCAATACTAAGAAAGTTTGCGCGTTTAGCGCGTTAGCGAGTTTAATAAAGAATCTAACCAGAGATAAATAAATTAACTACGGAGTAAGTATGCTATGCGATATCTGCGGTAAAAATCCAGCAACAGTGCATCTAACCGAGATTATTGATGACCAGATGAATGAACTGCATCTATGCGAGGAATGCGCCCGCGCCAAAAGCGCGCAGATGGACCAGCAATTCGGATTAAGCGACCTTTTAGCAGGTCTGGCAGAGTTTGAGAAGCCAGACCTTGAAAAGGAGGTATCTACTCTTAAATGCCCGAACTGCAATCTCACCTATGCGGATTTTAAAAAGATAGGCCGCTTGGGGTGCGGGGAATGTTACTTGGCGTTTAAGAAATACCTTGGACCGCTGTTAAAAAGAATCCACGGTTCAAGCCGGCATATGGGCAAAACACCTGTAAAAATCCTCAAGGCGCTTAAGCCAAAGGTATCTTTAGAGGAGTTGCGCCTTAAACTTCAGAAGGCAATTGAGGCGGAGGAGTTTGAAGAGGCGGCTAAAATACGCGACCAGATAAAAGAGTTTGAGAAGAAACAGTCCAGGGAAAACAATGCGACAAAAGGAGACCCAAATGCAACTTAAAGATTTTATCCATCATACCAGCGAGTGGTTAAAAGGCACTGGTCCGAATTCGGATATAGTAATATCCAGCCGGATACGGCTTGCCAGAAATCTGGATAAAATTCCTTTTCCGCACTGGGCGAACAAGAAGCGCTTAGAGGAGGTTTTAAATATAGTTAGCGATACGGTAGCAAGGGTTAATGAACTTAAAAAGGCGGTTGTTTTTAAATTAGGAGATTTGGATAGCCTGGATAAGGAATTTCTTGTAGAGAGGCACCTTATGTCCCATGAGCATGCCCAGAAGGCAAACAACAAGGCGGTTATTATTGATGACGAAGAAATAGTTTCTATAATGGTTAATGAGGAGGACCACCTAAGAATTCAGGTTATGCAGTCTGGATTTAATCTCCATGAATGCTGGCAGATTATTAACAGGATAGACGATGCGTTGAATAAAGAACTGGTCTTTGCCTTTTCTCAGGATTGGGGTTATCTTACTGCCTGTCCAACAAATACAGGCACAGGGATGCGCGGCTCCGTGATGTTGCACCTTCCAGCATTGGTAATGACAAGGCAGATTAATCGCGTCCTCGCCGCAATTGCAAAACTCAGTTTTACCACGAGGGGATTATATGGAGAAGGGACCCAGGCAACGGGAAATTTCTTTCAGATTTCCAACCAGGTATCTCTTGGCCATAGCGAAATTGAGATTATAGACAATATTAACGGTCTAATCAGGCAGATTATAGACCATGAAAACCAGGCACGGGAGGCAATGGTCTCACATAACAGGGCGATGCTTGAAGACAGGGTAAGCCGCAGTTTCGGGATTCTTAAGAACGCATATATTATCAGCAGCCAGGAGACAATAGAGTTATTGTCTATGGTAAGGTTGGGTTGTGATTTAGGTATGATTAGGGATATTGACCGTCGGACAATAAACGAACTCTTTATCATAACGCAGCCGGCGCACCTACAGAAGATAGAAGGCAAAAAACTTTCTTCCCAGGAAAGAGATATTAAACGCGCTGCGATTATAAGGGAGAGATTAAAAATATAACAGGAGGCAAGATGTTTAACCGTTTTACGGAAAGGGCGAGAAAAGTAATTATTTTGGCTAAAGAGGAGGCAAGGCGTTTCAATCACGATTATATAGGAACAGAGCATATATTGTTAGGTCTTATTCGTGAAGGAGAAGGCGTAGCGGCTACGGTTCTGCAGAAGATGGGTGTGTCTTTGGAAAATATCAGGTTGGAGATAGAAAAACTTGTGCACCCAGGACCTGCTACCCAGATTATCGGAGATATACCATTTACCCCACGCGCAAAAAAGGCACTTGAACTTGCTGCTGAAGAGGCGCGTTCTTTGGGGCACAACTATATAGGGACAGAGCATCTCTTATTGGGCCTTATTCGTGAAGGGGAAGGTGTGGCTTCTCAGGTATTGTTGAATCTTGGCCTTGATTTGGAAAGGGTAAGAAATGAGGTTATGGAGCTTTTGGGCTCTGCCCTGCCTGGGCTTGGTCAGTCCCCGGCTAAGACCAAGACACCTGCCCTGGATGCCTTTGGCAGGGATTTAACTGCGTTATCGCGGGAGAATAAACTTGACCCTGTAATTAACCGCAAGACTGAAATTGAAAGGGTGATTCAGATACTTAGCCGCAGGACGAAAAATAATCCTGTCCTATTAGGCGAGGCAGGCGTAGGTAAGACAGCAATAGTTGAGGGGTTGGCTCAGGCGATTGTAGCCGGAAATGTCCCTGAGGTGTTAAGGGGTAAAAGGATTGTTGTCTTAGACTTAGCCCTGATGGTTGCCGGGACAAAATACCGCGGTCAGTTTGAAGAAAGAATTAAGGCGGTAATGGAGGAAATCAAACGTTCTCAGGATGTAATTATCTTTATTGATGAATTGCATACATTAGTAGGCGCAGGGGCAGCAGAAGGCGCTATTGATGCCTCCAATATTTTGAAGCCCGCCCTTTCGCGCGGAGAGATGCAATGCATTGGCGCCACAACCCTTGATGAATATAGAAAACACATTGAGAAAGACGCTGCATTAGAGAGGAGGTTTCAGACTATTATGGTGGAGCCTCCTTCAGTAGAGCAGACCATAGAGATATTAAAAGGCCTGCGCGATAAATATGAGGCGCATCACCGCGTTATCTTTAAGGACGAGGCATTAGAGGCAGCAGCAAAGATGTCAGACCGTTATATCTCAGGCAGGTTCCTGCCTGATAAGGCTATTGACTTAATTGACGAGGCTGGTTCGCGGGCAAGGCTAAATGTCCTGATTGTCCCGCCTGAAATAAAGCAGTTAGAAGAAAAGGTAGAGTCTTTAAGAAAAGAAAAAGAGGCTTATATAAAGAGCCAGGATTTTGAGAAGGCCGCTGCCTTAAGGGACCAGGAAAGGAATGCCCGCCAGGAGTTAGAGCGGCTTAACCGCGAGTGGTCGCAGGCTAAGGATAAGATGCGGCCTGAAGTCGGCGAAGAGGAAATTGCTAAAATTGTTGCCCAGTGGACAGGTATTCCTATATTTCGTCTTGAAGAGAAGGAAAGCGAAAAACTTCTTAAGATTGAAGAGGAACTGCATAAACGCGTTGTTGGTCAGGAGGAGGCGATTTCCACAATTGCCCACGCAATCCGCAGGTCGCGTGCCGGGATTAAAGACCCGCGCAGGCCCATAGGTTCATTTATATTTTTAGGACCTACAGGCGTAGGAAAGACATTATTGGCGCGCGCCTTGGCTGAATTTATGTTTGGGGATGAGGATGCCCTGATACAACTGGATATGTCAGAATATATGGAGAAATTTAATGTCTCGCGTCTTATAGGGGCTCCGCCTGGTTACGTTGGTTATGAAGAGGGCGGGCAACTCACAGAGAAGGTCAGGCGCAGGCCTTATGCAGTAGTCCTTCTAGATGAGATTGAAAAGGCGCATCCCGATGTGTTTAATCTTCTATTACAGATTTTTGAAGATGGCAGGCTTACTGATAGTTTTGCCCGCAAGGTGGATTTTAGAAACGTCGTGATGATTATGACTTCTAATGTAGGCGCTGAGTTAATCCGTAAGACCAGTTCATTGGGATTTAAGAATCAAAAGGAGGAGTTGAGTTATCAGGAGATGAAGGATAGGCTCCTTGAGGAAGTAAAGCGGACATTTAAACCTGAGTTTTTGAATCGTATAGACGACATAATAGTTTTTAGGCCTTTGTCTAAAGAGGATTTAGAGCGCATTGTTGAAATTGAAGTGGGCTATGTCAGGGACAGGCTAAAGGAACAAAATATATCCCTGGAGGTTACTGCTGAGGCAAAGGAGTTTCTCATTGAGAAAGGTTTTGACCCTGTATTCGGCGCAAGGCCACTTAAAAGGACTATCCAGCGTTTCTTGGAAGACCCACTTGCATCTGAAATAATTTCTAAGAGATTTAAAGAGGGCTCCATAGTTAAGGTTGGACGCAAGAACGAAGAATTGGTTTTTGAATAATGAAAAAATTATTAATACTATTGGGTAAAAACGTATTGTCGCTTTTATATTTTATAGGCGGGTTGATGAACTTGGTTTTCCAGACTTTCTATTGGCTGTTTATCCCCCCGTTTAAGAAAGACCGCGTATTTGAACAGTCCAAAAGGGCTGGGTTGGATAGTCTGCCGATTGTATCTTTAATTGGTTTGTTTATTGGGATGATTCTTGCTTTTCAGATTGCATACCTTATGCAGCGTTTGGGTTCTGAGATGTATATTGCCAGCATTGTAGCGCTTTCCTTAGTGCGCGAACTCGGCCCTGTGATTACGGCCTTGGTTGTGGCAGGCAGGGTTGGCGCAGCCATAACAGCCGAGATAGGCTCAATGCAGGTAACTGAACAGATAGATGCCCTTGAGACATTAGCCACTAATCCTGTGAAATACCTTGTTGTGCCGCGGCTTTTAGCCTTAGCCTTGATGCTACCGCTTTTGACTTTATATGCTGATATTATAGGTATATTCGGCGGTTATCTAATATGCGTTTACAGATTAGGGATACCAAGCAGGTTATATTTAAATATCACCTTTGATGCGCTCCTTTTTAAGGATTTATTTACAGGTTTGGTTAAAACTGTCTTTTTCGGTATGATTATTGCTTTTGTCAGTTGTTACGAAGGTTTTAATGTAGAGGGCGGGGCAGAAGGTGTAGGCAAGGCAACAACGCGTTCAGTGGTTACTACATTCATTTTAATACTTGCTGCGGACTGGTTTTTTACTGCCTTATTTTATTTTATATTTCCATGACGCCGATTATAGAAATAGAAAAACTTGTTAAGTCGTTTAACGAGCGCAAGGTCCTGGATAACCTTGACTTAAAAATAGAAAAGGGTCAGACCGTGGTTATTATAGGTAGGTCTGGATGCGGCAAATCTGTTTTATTAAAACATATAGTTAGTATTTTAAAGCCTGATAGCGGCAGGATATTAATAAATGGCAGAGATATCTGTAAATTAAATAACAAGGAGATAGATGCACTACGTTTAAAAATCGGGATGGTGTTTCAAGGCGGGGCGCTTTTTGATTCATTGACTGTCGGAGAGAATGTAGGTTTTGGATTTATAGAACACGGTAACTTAAGCCATAAGGAATTATTAGAAAGAATTGAGGAATCTTTATGTATGGTGGGTTTATCAGGGATAGTAAATCTAATGCCTTCTGAGTTAAGCGGCGGTATGAAAAAACGTGTTGCCTTGGCAAGGGCAATATGCACAAAGCCGGAAATCATACTTTATGATGAACCAACCACAGGCGTAGACCCTATTACAGCAGACAGCATCAATGTGTTGATTAAAACCCTACACGATAAATTATCTGTAACTTCTATAGTCGTAACCCATGATATGAAAAGCGCCTATAGCGTAGCGGATAAAATCGCTATGCTATATCAAGGTAAGATTATAGCCGAGGGGACGCCCGAAGAAATCCAGAATACGCAGCATCCAATAGTGCGCCAATTTATAAACGGCCTGGCGCATGGGCCAATAACAGAAACCCTGGAATGTTTTAAATAAGTTCTCATATAAAAAATATTTTATGATTAACTAAAACATATTTTTATTTTTTAAATAATGCGGAGGCAATAATATGATATTTGGTAAATCAAAGTTGGAATTAAAGGTTGGTATTTTTGTTTTTATAGGGCTTATTATCTTGACTGTATTTGTTCTTTTGATAGGAGATTTTAAGACAATGGCTTCTAATTACCGCATTGATTTTTTATTTCACTTTGTTAACGGCATTAAGGTCGGAGCGCCTGTAAGATTCGCCGGCGTAGATGTAGGAGAGGTCAGACATATAAGGATTATTTCTCTTCCGCCAGAAAAGGAAACAAGGGTGCTTATGACCGCAAGAATTAGAAAGGAAGCCCGCATCCCCGCGGATTCCACCGTCTGGATAAATACCTTAGGGCTATTGGGTGAAAAATATATAGAGATTATGCCTGGCAAGGATTATTCTAAGTTCGCCGCGCCAGGACAGCCTATGCTGGGCAATGACCCTGTTGCTATGCATGAGGTTGGAGAGACCCTTAAGAAAATAGCCGAGGATTTAGACCAGGCAATCCTGATGATAAAAAATAAAGAAGGCACAATAGGCAAACTTTTTTATGATGATACCCTGTATACCCAGATGTTAGGCGTCTCTGACAGCGCCAAAAAGTTAATCTCAAATAGCGACGAGTTCATTGCAAATCTTAAAACTGAAGTCCTGAGCCTTATCGCAGATATCAAAAGCCATCCCTGGAAGTTGTTTTTTAGGACAAAAGAAAAACCTGAAAAGAAATAAACATTTTTATAAAGTTGCTGTGTATATCTAAGTCTTAATACGGCGTATGGTAAAGACAAAGACTATATTCGCCTGCCAGAATTGCGGTTGGCAGTCTCCTAAGTGGCTTGGCAGATGTCCTGAATGTAACAGCTGGAATTCTTTCGTAGAGGAAGATTACGCCCCTATAAAAACAAAGGGTAAGGATAGGGTGAGTTTTTATAAAGCGGAACCAGTGCTGCTAAAAGACGTAGAGGTTAAAGAAGACAGCCGTATCAAAACAGGTATTATTGAATTGGACAGGGTCTTAGGCGGAGGTATAGTGCCTGGCTCTGTAGTTTTAATAGGCGGAGACCCAGGGATAGGCAAGTCCACTATTTCATTGGAAGTCTCCAACCAATTAGCCAAGCAGGACTACACAGTTTTTTATGTAAGCGGCGAGGAATCCGTATCTCAAACTAAAATAAGGGCAAAGCGTTTAGGCGCTGCCAAAGATGGAAAACTCTACATTGTAAATCAGACTGATTTATCCATCGTCATTGAGCAGATAAAAAAACTTAATCCAGACCTTGTTGTTATTGATTCTATACAGGTTATATTTGACCCTGCGCTTAGTTCTTCCCCGGGCAGCGTAAGCCAGGTGCGGGAATGCGCAGGTATGCTTACCCAGTTGGCAAAGACCACTGATACTGCTATTTTTATTATTGGCCATGTTACCAAGGAAGGAACCTTAGCCGGGCCGCGTGTATTAGAACATATAGTTGATACAGTGCTTTATTTTGAAGGAGACAGATTTTCTGCCTATCGGATTTTACGCGCTGTAAAGAACAGGTTTGGTTCCACAAATGAAATAGGTGTGTTTGAAATGGGCTCAGGCGGTTTGGTTGAGGTCAAGAATCCGTCAGAGATTTTTTTATCCGAGAGGCCTAAGGATGTCTCAGGTTCTGTTGTGACCTGTGTGTTAGAAGGCAGCCGTCCGCTTTTGGTAGAAATTCAAGCCCTCGTGAGCAAATCAAGTTTTGGCTATGCCAGGCGCCGCACCCAGGGTTTTGACTATGGACGTTTAAGTCTTTTAATAGCTGTATTAGAGAAAAGGCTCGGGCTTCACCTTGAGGCAGAAGATGTGTTTTTAAATGTAGCAGGCGGTATAAAAATAGAAGACCCATCTGCTGACTTGGCAGTAAGTGTCTCAATTGCCTCTGCCTTTAGGGATGAATTGGTCACAGGTGATACTGTAGTCCTTGGAGAGGTTGGGCTGGCTGGCGAGATAAGAAGCATATCCCAGATTAATTTGCGCATCAACGAAGCAGAGAAGTTGGGGTTTAAGCATTGCATAGTGCCAAATAATAATTATAAAAACATAATCCATAAAAAAGACGGTATAGAAATAATTGCCGTCTCAACGCTAAGGGAGGCGTTGGATATATTATTAAGGAGGAAGGCATAATATGAATTTATTATTTGTGCGCATTCTTTTTGTTATCGCATGTATCATCATTGGTTATCAGACAGAACCTATGAATTCCAGTCTTCTTGGCGCAGTTATGGGCGGGTTGGCATCCTTCATAATTATATTTCTGGAAATAGCCATGGGAAAGGTCTCTGTTAAGGGGCTCTCAAGTTCTGTATTCGGGCTTATTTTAGGATTAATTATGGCAAAACTTGTCGGCGATGCCTTTAGTTTAGCCCCTATTTCTGTTCAGGGCCTTTCTGTTATCAGGGTAACCCTTACGCTTCTTTTTTGTTATCTCGGGATGGTTATAGGCCTGCGCGGCAAAGATGAATTTAACATCATTATACCCTATGTGCGCCTTAGAAGACAGGACCAGTCCGAAAATATGGTTGTATTAGATACAAGCGTAATTATTGACGGTCGGATTGTAGATATCTGTAAAACAAAATTTTTAGAGGGTAGGCTTGTTATACCGCGTTTTGTCTTAAAAGAACTGCAGCAGATTGCTGATTCAACAGACCCGATAAAACGCCAGAGAGGCAGGAGGGGCCTGGAGATTCTTCACGCTATACAGAAAGAGATTGGGCAGGAGATTACCCTGCATGAAGAAGATTTTCCAGAGACAGGCGAGGTGGACGCAAAGTTGGTTAAACTGGCAAAATTATTGGAGGCAAAGATATTGACAGTTGATTTTAACCTAAACCGCGTCGCAGCGCTTCAGGGCATAAAGGTCCTTAATATCAATGAACTGGCAAATGCCTTAAAACCTGTTGTATTTCCCGGAGAAGAGATGGATGTGAAATTAATTAAAGAAGGCAAGGAGCATAACCAGGCAGTGGGGTATCTTGATGACGGCACTATGGTAGTTGTGGAAGATGCGCGCAGGTTCATAGGCCAGGAAGTGCATGTTGTAGTTACGTCGGTTTTACAGACGCAGGCAGGCAGGATGATTTTTACCAAGATGGGAAAATAGGGATGTACGTTAGCGCTATTGTTTTAGCGGCTGGAAAGGGTACGAGGTTTAAATCACGTATTTCCAAGGTGCTTGTCAAAATAGATTCCCAGCCGATTTTAATTTACTGCCTTAAGATATTAAACAGCAATCCTTATATCAGGGATATTATTGTGGTTGCTTCTATGTTAAATAAAGAGGCAATCAGCAGGTTGATAAGGCAATACCGTATAACCAAAATTAAAAGTTTAGTTTTAGGCGGCAGGAGGCGGCAGGATTCAGTTGCCTGTGGCTTGGAGGCTTTGGATTCAAGATGCGATATGGTTCTTATCCATGACGGGGCGAGGCCTTTTATTGATGATAAGATAGTCTCTGGTGTTATAAAAGAAGCAAAGGTGTCTTATGCTGCGGCAGTAGGCGTGCCTGTTAATGCGACCATAAAGGAAGTTGTCAGTTATAAGGTGTCAGGCGTCAGAAAGACTAAAGTAAAGAAGACGCTTGATAGAAGCAGGTTATGGCAGATACAGACGCCGCAGGTTTTTAAGAAGCAATTAATCCTTGATGCCTATAAGAGATTCGGCGATTTGGATGTAACTGACGATGCCGCGTTAGTTGAAAAAACAGGCAAGAAGGTAAGTTTGGTTAAAGGTTCCTATCTTAATATTAAAATTACCACCCCGGATGATTTGTTATTGGCTAAGGCAATTGCCCGTCATTATAGATAGAATAGTTAACTCTCAGGCATAAACAAAAGTTAAAAGATAGACGCATACAAAAAATTTAAAATGGAATATAGGACCGGTATCGGTTACGATATTCATAGATTAGTAGAGGGCAGGCAATTATTTATAGGCGGGATAGAGATCCCCTATACAAAAGGCCTGGCAGGACATTCTGATGGAGATGTGCTCTTGCATGCCATATGCGATGCCCTTTTAGGAGCGATTTGTGCAGGGGATATAGGCCAGCATTTTCCTGATACTGACCAAAGATACAGCAATATCCCAAGTTGCGAATTGTTAAAGTCGGTTTGCGATTTAGTAAAAAATAATTTTTCTATTCAGCATATTGATACAGTGGTAATAGCACAGGAACCAGAACTAAATCCTTTTAAAAAAAAGATGCAGGCTAAGGTTGCCCAAATCCTGGGGGTGCGGGAGGAGGTTGTGAATATAAAGGCAAAGACAAATAATGGTTTAGGTGAGATTGGTGCTAAAGAGGCGATTGCCGCTTATGCCATAGTAGGCATAGTAAGGAGGCGATAGAAGATGATATTTTGGTTAAAGATACTATTGATACTTGTTATCATCGCTATATTTAAAATTCTTCTCATTTCAATATTTTTTAGAGATGAAATTAAAAATGCCCGAAAGAAAGACCCAGCCGCAAGGAGTTTCTGGGAAGTAATCTTGCTCTATCAAGGGTTACACGCTATTGTGTGCCACCGTATTGCCCATTTCTTTTATAATATCCGCCTTTTTTTTCTAGCGCGTTTTATAAGCCAGGTGTCCCGTTTTCTTACCGGGATTGAGATACACCCAGGTGCCAAGATAGGCAGGGGCGTCTTTATAGACCATGGTATGGGGGTGGTTATTGGAGAGACAGCCATTGTCGGAGACAACGTCCTTTTATATCAGGGTGTTACCTTAGGCGGGACAGGGCTTGAGAAAGGCAAGCGCCATCCAACAATCGGCAACAACGTGGTTATCGGCGGCGGGGCAAAGGTTTTGGGCAATATAACCATAGGGGATAATTCTTATATAGGAGCCAATGCCGTGGTAATTAAAGATGTCCCTGCGAATTCCACAGTTGTTGGCGTGCCTGGCAGAATCACAAGACAGGATGGGAAAAAAATAGAGATTAGCCTTGACCATATACATATACTTGACCCGATAATGCAGAGTATAGAAGAACTGGAGAAGAGAGTTGAAAAACTGGAAAAGAAATAACACATGCCTATCTTAATATATAATTCTCTTACCCGAAAAAAAGAAGAATTAATTCCTCTTAACCCAGGAGAGATTAATATGTATACCTGCGGGGTTACTGTATATGACGAAAGCCATATAGGGCATGCCCGCAGTTTATATATCTTTGATGTTATAAGGCGCTACTTAAAATACCGCGGTTTGAAGGTTAAATTTGTGCGCAATATCACTGATATAGACGACAAGATTATAGAGCGCAGCCGCCAACTTAAAATTGACTGGGCTAAACTTGTAGAAAAGTATATTAAACTTTACTATGAAGATTTAAGGAGATTGGGTATTGAGAAAGGGGATTTTGAGCCCAGGGCTACGGAAAATATACAGGAGATACTTAGGTTTATACAGGGGTTGATAGATAAAGGTTATGCCTACGTTACTGATACAGGGGTATATTTTAATGTCAGGAAATTCAAGGGCTATGGGAGACTATCTGGCCAGAGTATAGATGATATGCTTAAGGGTTCAAGGAAAGAACCAGATGAGACAAAGCATGACCCTTTAGATTTTGCCCTCTGGAAAAGGTCAAAGCCAGATGAGCCTTTCTGGGATAGCCCCTGGGGCAAGGGCAGGCCAGGTTGGCATATTGAATGTTCGGTGATGAGCACCAAATACTTAAAGACTGACACCCTGGATATACACGCCGGCGGCAGGGATTTGATTTTTCCGCATCACGAAAATGAGATTGCCCAGGCAGAGGCCTTAAGCGGAAAGCCATTTGCCAGATACTGGCTCCATCATGGGCTGCTTACAATCAATGGACAGAAGATGGCAAAGTCTTTAGGCAATTTTGTAACCATAAAGGATTTTATTGATAAATATAAAGATGCCGACATATTAAAATTGTTCTTTTTGTCAACTCATTATTCCCACCCCATAGATTATAATGAGACAAAGATTACCGAGGCAAGAGAGGCGTTAGACCGCATCAATATTTTAATGGGTAAAATAAAGAAATTGAAAGGCAAAAAGTCATCCAGGATGAGTCTTAAAGATTTAGAAGATATAAGAAATAGATTTATTCAAGCAATGGATGATGATTTCAATATGCCTGAAGGGCTGGCGCGCATTTTTGATTTGGTTAGTCTTGCGAATAAGAATATTGATGATACAGTTTTTGCGATAAAGGCAGGGGATTTGCTTTTAGAGTTAACAGGTATTTTTGGTTTAGACATAAAGAAGAAAATAGGCCAATGCAATCTTCCATCCAGGGTTACAGTTTTTCAGATTGAGGAGTTAATTGAGAAAAGGAATAAGGCAAGGGAAATAGGGGCATTTAAAGAAGCGGATAGAATCAGAAAAGAATTAGAAGAAAAAGGCATTATTTTGGAGGATACTAAAGAAGGCACAACCTGGCGCAGTAAATTATAAAATAAGCAGGGTTTTTATGAAAAAGGGTAAATTCATTACATTTGAAGGCTCTGAGGGTAGTGGCAAGAGCACGCAGTCGCGCCTACTTTATAATTATCTTAAAGACAAGGGGTATCCTGTTGTTTACCTGCGCGAGCCTGGAGGAACCAGGATAGGAGAAAAGATAAGGGCGATTTTGCTGGATAAGAAAAACAAGGGGATGTCAGCGGAGTGCGAGGCCTTGCTTTATATGGCTAGCCGAGCCGAGGCGGTGAATAAGATTATAAAACCCGCCTTATCCAAAGGCAAGATAGTTATCTGCGATAGATTTTTGGATTCAACAATCGCATATCAAGGTTATGGACTTGGCGTGGATATAAAGACCATAATATTTATTGGTAAATTTGTAAGTTACGGCATAAAGCCGGACTTGACTATATTCCTTGACATCCCTATTCAAAAAGGGCTTGCATATCGTAAGGGGGTAAGAGACCGTATTGAGATGAGGTCTTTATATTATCACCGCCGCGTAAGAAATGGGTACCTTACAATGGCAAGGAAGGAGCCAGCAAGGATAAAAGTGGTAAATGTGGATAAAGACAAACAAAAAACACAGTCTAAAATCCGTAGTTTAATCCATGACTTCATAAAAAAATAGGGACGTTTCTATTTTTCTTCTTAAATACAGATTGAATAGTTTATTTGCATTTAAAAAATAAAAATTATGTCGTTTAAAATTATTAAAGGACAAGATAGGGCTATAAATATTTTAAAGACACAGATGCTTAATAAAAGAATACCTTGCGGTTATCTTTTTTCAGGCGCAGAAGGTATAGGCAAGTTTTTGACTGCCCGCACCTTTGCCAAGGCAATAAACTGCATAAAACAGATGCCGGATTCTTGCGATGATTGTCCATCCTGTTTAAAGATTGATAAAGGCGGGCATCCAGATGTGCATATTGTGGATTTGCCTGATGATACACCGGAATCAGATACTATTAAAATAGAGCAAATCAGGCAGATTAATAAAGAAGTCGGTTTAAAGCCGTATGAAGGCAGAAAGAAGGTCTTTATCATTAATGATGCACATAGACTTACAATAGATGCGCAAAACGCTGTTCTTAAAACCCTGGAAGAGCCTCCAATAGATACCTTGATAATCCTGGTTAGTTCAAAACCCGACTTATTATTCAAAACAATAATTTCGCGTTGCCAAATCATTAAATTTTCTACCCTAAAGAGAAAAGAACTTAAGGATATAATTAAGAGGGATTACGGTTTATCCGATACTGTAGCGCATTTCCTTGCTTATTTTTGCGAAGGCAGAATCGGAGCGGCTTTGAAGTTGATTGATACGGATATATTCAGGCAAAAGAATATCATTATTGATAGTTTTATTTTAACTGCCTCAGGCAGACAAAGGAATCAGTTAGACTTAAGCAAAAAGAGCATGCGTAGTTACCTGGATATCCTGGCTAGTTACTTCAGGGATATATATTTAATAAAGGCAGGCATCCCCTTGCCAGAGGCGATAAACCTTGACCGCAGGGATGAACTATTCAGGCTTTCAGGGCGCTATTCCTTCGCTGACCTTAATGAGATTATGAACATTATTAAGGATACATCTATTTATTTAGAGCAGAACTTAAACGCCAAATTATTATTTTCTTATTTGGAACACTCTTTAAAAAACTAAAAAAGACAAAAAGTTGTTAATGCGAGTATAGGGGTGTGTTATGGAAAAGAAAATACTAGTGAGATTAAGGGATGCAGGTCAGACCTGTTCATATAATGTCCAGGAATTGGACCTAAAGGAAGGCGACTACGTTATTGTTGAACATGACAGGGGGCTGGATTACGGCAGGATTGTTTCACCCAATGAAGATTTAAGCCAGGATAGTTCAAAGGAGCAAATAAAGAAGATATTACGGCTTGCAACAGAAGCAGACTTAAAACAGATTGCGGAAAACAGGGTTAAGGCAAAGGAGGCATTTAGTTCCTGTGTGAAAAAGATTGAGGAGCATAAATTAGATATGAAACTTGTACAGGCAGAATATGCCTTTGACCGTTCAAAGATTATATTTTATTTTACAGCCTCAGGGAGGGTTGATTTCCGCAATTTAGTTAAGGACCTTGCAAAGATTTTTAAGGCAAGGATTGAGTTGCGCCAGATTGGGGTAAGGGATGAGGCCAGGATTTTCGGGGGATTCGGTCCTTGCGGAAGGGAATTGTGTTGCGCAAGATTCCTTAAAGATTTTGAACCTGTTACAATAAAGATGGCAAAGGAGGAGGGCTTGCCTTTAAATCCCCCAAAGATATCAGGGCTTTGCGGCAGGTTAATGTGCTGCCTTAATTTTGAATACGAGACATATAAAATTTTATCCAGGGGCTTGCCCCGCGAAGGGGAGCGCCTGCACACCCCGCAGGGAAAAGGCAGGGTTGTAAGCGTTAATGTATTCAAGCGCACAGTCACCGTAGAACTTGAAGAAGGCGCACAGATAGAAATAAATTATAAATGAGACCTGGTGCGTATGTTTTATAGCGCATCGCATTAAAACCAGACACCCTTTATAACAGAAATGGCAGAGAGGTTTTATATTACAACTCCCATATATTATGTGAATGCCTCTCCTCATATCGGGCATTCTTACACCACTATCGCAGCGGATACCATATCAAGATATATGCGCCAGACATTAGGCAATGAGAATGTCTGGTTTTTAAGCGGCACAGATGAACACGGCCAGAAAATACAAAAGGCGGCTGAGGAGGCAGGATTATCCCCTCAGGAGTTTGTTGATAAGGTGGTTGTGCAATTTAAGGACATGTGGAAAAAACTAAATATTTCTTACAATCAATTTATCCGCACTACTGATAAAGAGCACATAAGGACTGTCCAGAGGGTTTTAGAAATAGCCTTTAATAAGGAAGTGGAGATTGGTGGAAAAAGAGAAAAGATTATTTATCCTGCGCAGTATGTAGGCTGGTACTGTACCCCCTGCGAGACATTCTGGACAGAGGCGCAGATTATAGGCCAGAGTTGTCCAGACTGCCGTAGGCCTGTAGAAAAGATTAGCGAGGTTAATTACTTCTTCAGGTTATCTGCATACCAGGAATGGTTAATTGATTATATAAAAAATCATAATGATTTTATAAGGCCTTATATAAGACGAAATGAGGTTCAAAGTTTTTTGCTTTCTCAGCCATTGAATGACCTGTGTATTTCGCGTCCTAAGGAACGGCTTGGCTGGGGCATCCCATTGCCGTTTAGCCCCGGACATGTCACCTACGTCTGGTTTGATGCCCTGATTAACTATATTAGCGCAGTAGGCGCATTTGATAAAGAAGGCAGGTATATCTCTGATTGGTGGAGGGATGGGGTAAATATAGTGCATCTCATAGGTAAGGATATCCTAAGGCAGCATGCTGTTTACTGGCCAATTATATTGCATGCCCTGGGTCTAAGATTGCCTGATACAATATTTGCCCATGGTTGGTGGATGCTCGGAGAAGATAAGATGTCAAAATCCCGCGGCAATGTTGTTAACCCATTGGAGATGGTGGATAAATACGGCATAGATGTTTACAGGTATTTTCTCCTGCGCGATGTCCCATTTGGATTAGACGGTAATTTTTCCGAAGAGGGGATTGTCAAGAGATTTAACAGCGACTTAGCAAATGACTTAGGAAATCTTGTATATAGAGCCCTGAATATGATTGACAAATATTATCAGGGACAGATACCTGAATGTTCGTTTCCGCAGGATTCCTTAAGCGAGCGTATTAAACTAAAGATAGATTCTTTACCTTTACAGATACGCGCTTGTTTTAGCGCTGGCTTTGACTTTAATTTTAATTCTGCCTTGGAAAATATCTGGGAACTAATCAATATGGCTAATAAGTATGTGGAGCAGACCAAGCCCTGGAATCTTGCCAAGGCAAATAAAACAGAGGAACTAAAGGGATTTATATGCTTGTTGGTGGAGGCAATCAGGTCGGTTAGTGAGGCAATAGAGCCTTTTATGCCTCAGACAAGCACCTTGATAAATGAACAGTTAGGAAAAACAAGTATTAAAAAAGGCAAACCCTTATTCCCCCGCATAGATATAAACGAACACCTAACACCTAACACCTAACACCTAACACCTATGTTGATAGATACCCATTGCCATCTGGATTTTCCTGATTTTGATTATGACAGGGAGGATGTAATCCAGCGCGCAAAATCTAATGGCGTAGCGTATATTGTAAATATAGGTTCAAGCCTTGAAAATTCAAAGAAGTCGCTTGAACTATCCCAAAAATACGATTTTATTTATGCCTCAATTGGCATACACCCACACGAAGCGGATAAGATAAATAGCCAGACGAAGTTAGACCTTAAGTGTTTGGCAGAAAACCAGAAGGTTGTTGCCATAGGAGAGGTTGGATTGGATTATTATAAAAACTATTCTTTGCCTAAAAATCAGAGGCAATTATTTACAATCTCCTTAGAATTAGCAAAGGATTTAAATCTGCCAGTGGTTATCCATACCCGCTTAGCCGAGGAGGATACCTTAGGTATATTAAAATCATTTTTGCCTATCAAGGCAGTTGTGCATTGCTTTTCTGCAGACGAAGACTTTTTGAAGGAATGTCTGGAATCGGGTTTTTTTATTTCATTCACCTGCAATATTACCTATAAAAAGGCAGAGAATTTAAGAAGCCTTGTTAAAATCACGCCCCTGGATAGGCTCTTTCTTGAGACAGACGCACCCTTTCTTCCACCCGAAGGTTTAAGGGGCAAGAGAAACGAGCCTCACGCCGTGCGCCGGTTAGCAGAAGAAATAGCCAGGATTAAAGAAATCACTTTTGAGGAAGTTGCCCAAAGCACTACCGATAACGCCATAAAATTTTTTAATTTAATATGAAATCAAAAGTATCTATTGTAAAATGTCCGATATATGATTCTGCTTTGGTTTTTGATTCTGTAAAAAAGGCAGTAGATTTAATAGGCGGCATTTCCAATTTTATTAAACCAGAAAGCAAGGTCCTGGTTAAGCCAAATCTTTTGATGGCTAAATGCCCGGAATCAGGGATAGACACCCATCCTGAGGTTGTGCGCGCAGTAATCAGGTTGCTAAAAGAAATCCGCTGTCATATTTATTTAGGGGATGGTCCTAGCGTATGGGGAAATCAGGCAGAAGACGTGGATTCAGTCTATGAGGAATCCGGGATGAAAAGGATATCTATTGAGGAAGGGATAGAACTTGTAAAATTCAATAAAAGGCGCTGGCGTGGGAAATTTCCTTTGACTACCTGGTTGGATGAGTGCGATTATTTGGTGTCTGTCCCTAAATTTAAGACGCATGACCTTACCATTTTAACAGGCGCCATAAAGAATCTTTACGGATTAATCCCGGGCACATATAAAACTGAATTGCATAAGAGGTATTATAAGGCAGAAGATTTTTCGCGCAACCTTGCGGATATATATATGGAGGTTCATCCGGCATTAACAATAGTGGACGGTATTTTAGCCTTAGAAGGGGATGGCCCTGCCACATCAGGTCAACCACGCCAGTGCGGGCTTTTATTGGCAGGGGTGGATTGTGTTGCCCTGGATAGTATCCTTGCTTTAATTATGGGCCTTGCCCCGAGAGATATATTAAGCACTAAAGAGGCTGCCAGGCGCGGCTTAGGTATAGCAGATGTCAATTCTATAGAAATTCTTGGAGAAAAATTACAGTCTGTTTTAGGGCAGCCGTTTAAATTGCCCTCCACATCCTTAAGAAAAAAGATACCCGCCCCGATTATTGCAATTGCCAAAAATCTTATTACTTTTTATCCAAGGGTAAACCATAAAAACTGTATAAGTTGCGGAGTTTGTATTAATGCCTGCCCTGCGAAGGCGATAAGCATCCATTTTAATAAGGTAGTTATTGATTATACCAGATGCATATCCTGTTTTTGCTGCCAGGAGGTTTGTCCGTCTGCGGCTATTAAGGTTAAGAAAAGCATTCTGGCGCGGATGATAGGATTATAAGATAAGGCAAGATTCTTTTTAAAGAAAAATTTTTGTATATCCTAATAATTATGCCTGAGGGTAGTTATTTAGCAGGATTAAGGATTAAACTGGATGAGGCGATTACTTACGGCACACCCAGGCAGGCCCTTAGGCTTGCAAGGCGTGGCTTAAAAGAGGCGCAGGCAAAAAACCTACCTGCAGAGATAGAATATTTTAAAGGCCAGATTGAACTTCTAAAGGAAAATTTTGTAACAGCCATAGAGCACTTCGATGCAGCAATTAAATATAATCCGTCAGACGGCGCAGCCTATAATGACCGTGCCTTGTGTATGGTGGAGTTAGGTATAATAGACGAGGCGTTTTCTTATTTTGATAAGGGGATTAAGGCCGAGCCGGATTATGCGAATATTTATCATAATAAAGGTTGGTTGTTAAATAACATAGGCAGGCATACTGAGGCTATCAGTTATTTTAAGAAGGCGCTTGAGATTGAACCCCAAAGGCCTGTTACGTATGATAACTTAGCGGATGCCCTTCTTAATTTAGGGGACTACCCTGGCGCAATAGAGGCTTATAAAAAGGTGTTAGACCTTCTTAAGCCAGGCGCCTGTAGAGGCATAAGAAAAAAAATTATTTCTCAGATAAAGTCATTAAAGAAAAAACTCGCTAACCAAAAGGCATAGAAATAATGATTACACAGATTTAAAAGACAGATTACACAGATTAAATGCCATAAATAAGATGAAGATAAATACAATAGAATGGAAAAACAATAAAATCAGGATTATTGACCAGTCTAAACTACCACATCGCCTTAAATACATTTATATTGATGATGTAAAGGCGCTCTGGAAGGCAATAAAAAATATGAAAATCAGAGGGGCCCCTGCCTTAGGTGCTGCTAGTGCATTAGGGGTGTACCTTGCGCTTAGAGAATCAAAGGCGTCAAATACCCAGAGGTTTTATAAAGAACTGGATAAGGCGATTGCCTATCTGGCATCCTGTCGTCCAACCGCCAGGAATCTTTTCTGGGGGTTGGAAAGTATGCGTCTGGCGGTTTTGGGAAAAGAGAATCTTGGCGTAGAGAGATTAAAAAGGATATTGTTTGCTCAGGCAAATAAAATAATAGCAGAGGATAAAACCGCCTGTCGTAAGATAGGAAATTACGGCGCAAGGTTGATTAAAAATAAAGATACCATATTAACTATTTGCAATGCAGGAATTCTGGCTACTATAGATTATGGCACAGCCCTGGCAGTGATTTACCGCGCCCAGGAAGAAGGCAAAAAAATAAAGGTTTTTGCATGTGAGAGCCGGCCTATGCTGCAAGGGGCGCGGCTGACTGCCTGGGAACTTAAAAAGAATAATATAGACGTAACCTTAATTTGCGATAATACTGCGGCAACATTGATGCGTCAGGGAAAGATTGATAAGGTGATTACCGGCGCTGACAGGATTGCCGCAAACGCAGATACCGCCAATAAAATAGGCACTTACAATTTAGCGGTGCTTAGCAGGTATCACAAGATTCCTTTTTATATTGCTGCGCCAGAGACCACATTTGATTTAAGTATTAAAACAGGCAAGGATATTCATATTGAAGAACGGGATGAAAGGGAAGTTACGGAATTATTTTTTAAAAAACCGATTGCCCCTAAAGGCGTGAAGGTATTTAATCCTGCCTTTGATATTACAGACCACCATTTGATTACAGGTATTATTACAGACAAGGGCATTATCAGGCCGCCGTATTTGGAAAATATAAAAAAAGTTATTAGTTTTTAGATAAGAATCGCAGAAAAAGAAAAAACTATGCTTGTGAATAAGTTGGGTGAATTTGGTTTGATTGAGAGAATAAAAAAGACAATTAAGACAGATGAGTCTGTGGTCAAGGGCATAGGAGATGATTGCGCTGTAATAAAACTGGATAAATATAACTACGGGCTTTTTACCTGCGATATGCTGGTTGAGTCAGTTGATTTTAAGCCACAGGATGAACCTTATCTTATAGGTAGAAAGGCAGTTGCTGTTTCTATGAGCGATATAGCCGCCTGTGGTGGCCTGCCGCGTTATTGCCTGGTGTCTTTAGGGATACCGAAAGATACGAGTGTGGATAAAATAGACAAAATTTTTTATGGCATTCGTAGCCTATCCAGAATATTCAAAACAAATATTGTTGGAGGCGACATCAGTAGTTCCCCTGTCTTAACTATTGATGTAAGTATGTGGGGGATTGTTGAGAAGAAGCGCCTTGTTTTAAGAAACGGGGCAGCCAGAGGCGATATGATTTTTGTGACAGGTAGACTTGGGGATTCTATTTCAGGTAGGCATCTTAAGTTTATACCACGCATTAAAGAAGCCAGATTCCTCGTGGAAAATTTTAAAGTCAACGCAATGATTGATATCTCCGACGGTTTTGCGCAAGACTTAGGGCATATATTAAAGGAGAGCAATGTCGGCGCTATCATATATGAAGACCTGCTTCCTAAATATAGAAAATCCACCTCCTTAGAAAGTATGCTTTATGGAGGAGAGGATTACGAACTTCTGTTTACCTTGCCGATTGGCGAGGCGAAAAAATTGCTGTCAAGTAAATTGAGTATTTTTACTCCTGTAGGCCATATTACGCATAATAGATTTGATTTAAGGCTGATAGACAGAAAATGCAGGGTGAAAAAAATACCCTTTAGGGGATTTAGGCATTTTTAGAATGGAGTTGGGAGTGAGGATAATTTCTGAATCAGTGCGCCAGACACTGGATATTGGACGGGCAATCGCCAGAAATCTAAAAAAAGGAGATATTGTTTGTTTGTCAGGCCAACTTGGCTCTGGAAAAACTGTTTTGGCAAAAGGGATTGCATGGGGCCTTGGGATTAATCCCAAGGATGTTAGTAGCCCTACATTTATTTTAATCCGGCAGTATCACCAGGGGAGCCTACCCCTGTATCATTTTGACTTCTACCGTTTAAAATCGCCTCAGGATATACTTGGTTTAGGTTATGAAGAGTATTTTTACGCAGATGGTGTAAGCGTAATTGAGTGGCCTGATAAGTTAAAATATCTATTGCCAGAAGAATCCCTGGATATAAAATTATCTATTAAAGGGCTGAGGAAAAGACTTATTGAATTTAAGGCAGGCAATGCCTTGCAAGAGGAATTATTAAAAAAAATATATGAAAATATTAGGCATTGATACTACAACTGAATTTTTAGCACTTGGGGTTTCTGACGGCGATAAAGTATATGAATACAACATAGAGTTAGCCAGGAGACACTCATGCCTTTTGGTTCCAACCATAAAAAGAATTCTTAATGCCTTGGATTGGAAGCCAGGGGATATAGATTACCTTGCCTGTGGTTTAGGTCCTGGTTCTTTTACAGGCGTACGCATTGGTTTATCAGCCATAAAGGGTTTAAGTTGGGCTTTAAAAAAGCCAATTGTCGGGATTTCTACCCTTGATATACTGGCAAACAACGCCTTTTATGAAAAACAATTTAAATACATAGTCCCTATTATTGATGCCAAAAGGAATCTTGTTTACTCAAGTATCTATAAAAGGCAGGGTGCTCATTTAAAGAGAAAAACCAGGTATATGCTCCTTACAGTATATGAACTTGCTAAGAGGATTAAGCCGGATACAGGCATATTAGGCAATGCCTGCGATTTATATAAGGATTGGTTGTTAAGAAACACAAAAGGGGCTTATTTTTTAGACAGGGATTACTGGCGTCTTCAGGGTCGCAATATTGTGCTCATTGCGCAAGAGAGGGTTAAGCATAATGAGATAAAAACTGCCTTTGATATTGAACCTATTTATTTATACCCAAAAGAATGCCAGATTAAAATGATAAAGTAAACGATTCTATTTTTATAACTATCGACTATAGACCCATATATATTTATTTGAAAATATATGAATAAAAATAAATTTATCGGATATAGGCCAACCTGGGCAGAGGTCAATTTAAAAAACCTCGCCTATAATTTTAATCAGATAAAAAGAAAAGTGCCTGGGCAGGTAAAGGTTATGGCCTGCGTTAAGGCAGATGCATATGGCCATGGTTTAATTCCGGTGGCTAAGAAATTAGCAGCCTCCGGAGTGGATTATTTAAGCGTCGCCTCCATTGATGAGGCGATAAAATTAAGACAGGCCAGGATAATGTCTCCCATTTTGGTTCTCGGGGTTGTTTTAAAAGAAGACATAGCGCCTCTATTTAGATACGATATCAGCCAGACAATATGTTCGCAGGAACTCGCTATTTACTTAAATAATATGGGGCGGCGCGAAGGCAGGGTTATAAAGGTGCACATTAAAATAGATACAGGGATGGGTAGGATTGGTATTTTATACCAGGATGCTCTTAAGTTCATAGAGAAGGTCTGCCGGATGAAATACATAAATATTGAAGGCATATTTACCCATTTTCCTTGCGCTGACACAAATAGAAATTTCACCATTTATCAAGTAGAAATATTTAAACGTTTAATCTCCCGGTTAGAGCGTAAGGGCATATGTGTGCCTTTATGCCACGCGGCAAACAGCCTTGGTATTGTTAACTACGAAAACAGCCATTTTAATATGGTGCGCCCAGGCATTATGCTTTACGGTCTTTATCCTGCGCCTGGCCTTAAGATTTCCCTCAAACCCGTTATGAGTTTAAAGACAAAGGTTGTCTATGTAAAGAGGGTGCCTAAAGGCTGGGGTATAAGTTATGGTCATACTTATGTTACCCCGCGCGATACATATATAGCAACCCTGCCTATAGGATATGGCGACGGATATCCCCGCAACTTATCAAATACAGGTTATGTAATTATAAAAGGAAAATTACTTAAAATTAGCGGTGTGGTTTGTATGGACCAGATTATGGTTGATGTCGGGGATTTAAAAGTAAAGGTAGGAGATGAAGTAGTCCTTATTGGAAGCCAGGGTGAAAATAAAATTACCGTAGAGGATTTATCTCGCCTTTGCGGCACCATTCCTTACGAAATAGTCTGCGGGCTTGGAAGCCGCATCCCGCGGATATACCTTTAAAAAAATCAGCCTTGCTAAGAGTGGTGTGAAGGGGTTTTTAAGGCATGTTGCTTATAAGATACAGGCTTAAACTTATAGCAATGATGTGGTTTAAGGAAACTGCCACAAGCGGTGCGAGGATTCCCGCCTTGCCAAGGGCAATGCCAACTGCCCCAACCACATAATATAAAAAACCCATTATAATAGCCAGCCCAAAAGATGTCAGGCCAATGCCGCGTTTTCTTATTCTCAAGGCGAATGGTATCCCAAGGAGTGTAATGATAATTGCAGTCTGCGGTTCGCTAAACTTGCGGTATAAATCTATCTTAAGATTTCTGACTACTGCTGTTGCGCCGCTGTCGTAGAGTTTATTTATATATCCTTTTAATTGAGATATAGTCATAATATCCGGGGTCTGCCTTTGGTTTAAGAATTCTTCAGGGGTCTCAGGTATATCCATTACCTCCTCTTTATTGTAGATAGGTTCATTAATGAGTTGTCCATTTTCATCCAAATGATATGTTATGCTTTCATAGAATTTCCACACCCCATCTTTAAAAACCCCGCTATTTGCAACTATCTTTTTGGTGATATTTTGATGCCTGTCATGCTCTAATATAACTATGCCTTCCATAGTATTGGTTAGGGGAGAGAATTTATTTACGAAGAAGAGGCGGTTTTTTAAGCCATACATAGCAAGGTTATATATGTCTTCCTGCTCTTTGCCTTGCGCCTTTTTTGAGCCAACCTCCATCTGACTTTTTATCTTTCCAGTTAAAGCCATAGACATAGGGACGAATCTATCGTTTATATAAAAAACGAATACGCTGGCTATAACACCGAATATAATTACTGTTTTGGTAATGCTAAATATGCTTAATCCTGATGCGCGCATACCTATGATTTCATTGTCGCGGTTTAACCTGCCAAATGTATAAAGGGTTGCCAAAAGACAACAGAAGGCACAGACCTGCACAAATATAATAGGTAGATATGAGAGGTAGTATTTTATAAGGATTTCTGCAGCAATCCTTTGCCTTAAGATATCTTCTAAGTGCGAGAATACATCAATGATAATATATAAGAAAATAAATGTAAACAGGCAGGAGAAAAATATTGCCAATACGGATTTTAATATATAGCGGTCTAATATGCGCATAATCTATATGTTAAAATTGCGCCTATTGCGCCAAGGACGGCATTAGGTATCCACATCGCTATTTCCGGTTTTAGATACCCCTGCAGGCTTAGCGCCTCAGTAGCGATAAACATAAGGTAATATATGCCCACAACAAGAAAGGCGATGCCTAAATTAATGGATTTTTCCCTTCGCCTTGTAATTATAGCCAATGGCACACCCAGGAGGATAAAGATTAGCGGAGAAAATGCCAGGGTGATTTTTTCATTTATCTCTGTAACCAATGGGGCAGGGTCTATCCCTTCGTTTTTTAGTTTGGCAATTTCATTTTTTAATTCCTGTATGGTCATATCCTTTGGTTTTTTCCCGATTTTATCTTTATCTATTCCCTGTTCTAAATTCAGCGTCATAAAATAAGTTTTAAAATTGAGTTTAAAGAAACTGCCTGGATTTTCCGGGTCAGGTTCATCCGCTGTTCCATTCATCAGTTTTAGTTTAATGCAGTTCCTTTCAGGTATGGCTATAAATTCACCTTTTTTGGCAACGATTGTGCGGGTTGGTCTGTTTTCCTGGGGTTCGTATATACGTATATTTGTCAGTTTATTTTCCTCAATGCGGTAGATGAATAATATATATTTCTGGAATGAGTTGATAAATACGCCTTGTTCCAGGGCGGCAGTGGGATTTTTCATCCCCACCTCAACCAATGTTCTGCGGGTGGCAAAGTGGGCATATGGAATAACCCTGTCATTTAATATTAATAAAAGGAGAGAGAGTATCAGGCTTACAATAAGTAAAGGCAATACTAAACTGAATAGATTGATGCCGCTTGCCCTTATGGCTATAATTTCGTTATCCCCTGAGAGCCTGCCTAAGGAGATAAGCACCGCCACAAGCGTTGATATGGGCAGGGTATATGTAACCAGATACGGCATCATAAAAAGAAAGAGTTTTGATACGCTGTATATATCCACCCCCTTATTTATAACCAGTTCTGCGATTTTCACCAGGTTTCCAAGAAGCATCACAAATGTAAGTGCGGCCAGTGCCATAAATAATGGCCCGATAAATTCTTTTAGGAAATAGTTTCTTAATATCCTCATAAAAATTTTGCTCCTAATTTTACAACATTGCTTTTAATTCCCAACTCACAACTAATCAAGAGTTTTTAATTCGCTAAAGTCAACACAAACACTATCCCTGCCCCTGCTTTTTTTAATGCGCCGGCAGCCTCCGAGCACGTGGCGCCAGTTGTTAACACGTCATCTACCAAGAGAAAGTTTTTCCCATTGATAGGTTCTTTTCTGTTTACCAGAAAACTATCCTTGACGTTTAAAAAACGCATCTCATTTTCTAACTCTGTTTGTGTTTTGGTGTAACGCTGTCGTATCAGGATATTATCCAGAACCTTTAGATTAAATTCCTTGCCGATATAGTTGCATAGGATTTGTGCCTGATTAAATTCTCTTTCCCTGAGTCTTGCCTTATGTAACGGCACAGGGATAATTCCTTCCAGAAATTTTATAGGGACGTCATATTCCTTAATAAATTCAATCATTAACCTGCTTAACGTAAACCCTAAGTAGTCTTTTTTTGCGTATTTAAATGCGTGTATTAATTCCCTGATTACGCCTTCATACTGACAGACGCCAAAGGCGCGGTCAAAGGATAGAGGATGCCTCAGGCACGTTAGACAGATATTTTTTATGGAATTTTCCCTGTTTAAATGCCTGCCACAGGAATGGCAAAAAGGCGGCAGATTTTTTTTAATCCTTCCCCAGCATTCAGCGCAAACAAGATTATCTATATTAGGCGCACCCTTTAACCCCTTTTTACATACGAGGCATATCTTAGGATAGACTATATCCACTAACCCTCGTATGAAGCGCCTTAACATAACTATATCATAACAATTAAATCAACCTTTGTCAAAAATTTATTACGAGAATTCTGAAACAGTTTCTTAAATTCAAGACTCCCACGTGCTAATATGATTGACAGGGTTAGGGTTAAATAGTAAAATAATTAAATTGTGGAAAAAGAGAAGTTAAAAAAACAATTATTTGTGTTACTTGAGAAGGAAGCCTTAAAGAGGGGTGATTTTATTTTATCCTCCGGTAAGAAGAGCAATTATTATCTTGACGGCAGGATAATCACCCTATCAGGGGAAGGGGCGTATCTAATAGCCTGCCTTATTTTAGATGCGGTCGAAGGGCTTGATATCTCTGCAATCGGCGGGCCAACCCTCGGCGCAGACCCTATTGTAGGCGCCATTGCCTGCCTTAGTTACATTAATAAGATGCCTATTAAGACTTTTATTGTAAGAAAATCCGCCAAAGAACACGGGACCCAGCAGCAGATTGAGGGGCCACCTTTAAAGGCAGGCAGCAGGGTAGTCCTTGTTGACGATGTGGCTACCACCGGCAAGGCCTTAATAGAAGCAAAATTCGCTTTGGGGCAAATAGGTGTAGATGTGGTTAAGGCAATTGTTATCGTTGATAGGGAGGAAGGCGCTAAGGAAAATCTTAGGCAGGCAGGAATTGCATTAGAATCTATTTTTAGTATCAGGGACTTTGGGATTTTGCCGCCTGAGAAGTCAATGCCTTAAGGCGATAGGAAGGTAGTCTTTAGTGCGTGGTAAAAATATAACCGTCGTAGGCGCAGGCCCTGCCGGTATGATGGCGGCAATCCGCGCTGCTCAGATTGATTGCGCAGTAACCCTTATTGAGAAGAACTCATCCTGTGGCAGAAAACTCCTCTTAAGTGGCAAGGGCCGCTGTAACCTCACCAATACCTGCGATTTAGATTCCTTTTTAAAAAGATTTTCTGGTAACGGGCAATTCCTGAGAGATGCCTTTAAAAAATTTTTTTATCAGGACTTAATAAATTTCTTTAAAAAAAGAGGCCTTGGTCTTAAAGTAGAAAGGCAGGGCCGCGTTTTTCCAGTGACAGACAGGGCTGATAGTGTGCTTGAGGTATTAAATAAGGAACTAAGCAATAATCAGGTAAATGTAATTTATAATACAAAAGTGAAAGATATTACTATAGAAGATGATAGGATAAAAATAATCTGCGATACTGGAAAAATTATTTATACTGATAGGCTAATCTTGGCGACGGGTGGCGCTTCTTATAGTTTTACAGGTTCAGATGGAGAGGGTATAAGGTTAGCCAAAAAATTAGGTCACCGTATAACTCCATTAAGGCCAGGCCTTGTGCCCCTTAATGCGGGTCCATCATATTCACGGATTTTAGAGGGCTTGACATTAAAGAATATCAGGATTAAATTTATTATGTCATCAACTGTTAAATCCGTGCGCAATGTAAGGAATAAACAGATTGTATCAGATATTGGCGAGGTATTGTTCACAGATTTTGGGATTTCCGGGCCCCTGGTTTTATCTTTAAGCGGCAAGGTCGTGGATTGGCTTACTAATGGTGGGAGTGTTTATGCAGAAATTGATTTAAAACCAGGCTTAACTGAGGAGCAGGTGAATAAGCGGCTTTTAAGGGAATTTGTTTTGAATTCAGAGATGTTCATCAAAAATATCCTGGCAAATCTTTTGCCTAAAAGCATGATAGGCGTCTTCATAGATACTTTACAAATTAATCCCGCAAAGAGGGGTAATCAGATTACTGCCTCAGAACGCAGGGATATTGTTCGCCTGCTTAAGGGTTTTCGTCTGGATATTACTGGCTCAAGGCCAATTGATGAGGCGATGGTAACCCGCGGAGGGGTTTCTCTGAAAGATATTGACCCGCGCACTATGCAGTCGCGGCTTATTAAAGGGTTATATTTCGCAGGAGAGATGATTGATGTTGATGCAGATACAGGTGGTTTCAACTTGCAGGCGGCTTTTTCTACAGGCTATTTAGCCGGAGAAAGTGCTGCGCTATCAAGATAAGCCAAAGGTTAAACCCACATGCATATTAACAGAATGCGAAAGATGAGACAGATATATTTAGCCTCTGGCTCTAAGGCAAGAAAAAGGCTATTGCGCATTTTTGGATTTAAATTTAAGATAATACCAAGCGGGATAAAAGAAGATAAGGAACCAATCCCATCTAAGATATCTTACGCAAGGCTTGCAGAAAAAAACGCCCTTAAAAAGGCAAGGGCAGTTGCCCAGAAGGTAAAAACCGGAATTATAATTGCTGCTGATACAATTATGGTCCAGGATAAAAGGATATTTGGCAAACCAAAGGATATTTTAGATGCTCGGCTTATGCTAAAGAGGTTATCACGAAAACCCCAGTATATCTATACGGGGGTGGCTGTCGTAGATAAGGATAAAAATAAAACCCTTACTTCTTGCGAGAAGACAAAGGTTTATGTGGATAAACTGACTGATAAAGAGATAGACGGGTATTTTTCGGTTGTTTCTCCTTTAGATAAGGCGGGGAGTTTTGATATTCAGGGTAAAGGCGCCTTCTTTATCAGACGCATAGAGGGATGTTTCTATAATGTGGTAGGCCTGCCATTAAGAAAATTATACCTTATGTTAAAGAGACTTGACGTTAAAATATTTATATTTCTACTTTACACTTTGCACTTCACACTTTGCGCTTTTTTAGCAGGTTGTTCAACGGAATACAACATTGTTACCGGTCAGGAAGAAAAGTATTATTACACCACTGATAGAGAAGTACAATTAGGTAGGTCTATTGCAAGGTCTGTTGAAGAGAAATACAAACTGGTTAGCGACCCATTAATTTCCCACCGCGTGGAAGAAATCGGAAAAAGAATTGTCAGCGTCTGCGACCGCAAAGAAATAGACTACACATTTAAGGTCATAGATGACGAAGAAATAAACGCTGTATCCTTGCCTGGCGGATATGTGTATGTATTTAAGGGGTTAATTGACAAAGTGTCTAATGACGATGAGTTAGCCGCTGTTTTAGCCCACGAGGTAGGCCATATCGTTGCGCGGCACAGTATAAAAAAACTGCAGGCGATGATGGGGTATTCAATATTCCGCATATTGACAGCGCAGATTCCCAATTCTACTGATATAGGCGCTACAGTAGATATAGCCTTTACTGAACTTATGCTTGGTTACTCTAGGGAGGATGAACTTTTAGCAGATGAGTTGGGGGCGCGTTATACAAAAGCCGCAGGTTATAATCCCCGCGCAATGATTTCATTTTTAGAGAAACTCCAGGAAATAAACCGCAGGAAACCCCTGCAAGAGAGAAGTTATTTTAAAACCCATCCCTATGTCCCTGATAGAATCCGAGTTGTTAAACAGGAGTTAGGCGAAAAAATCGGATTCACAGATTACATAAATATTGAAGAGACAAAAAAGTGAAACGCTGGATATTATTTGTTTTTTTTCTTTTGCGTGATTCTCTATTCACTTATATATAGGGGCAGCGGAGACATCGGAGAATAATATGGCGCAAAATAACGAAAGTCCATTTGGCGTATTGGAGTTTTTGCATTGGAATCACCCCTGGAATGGTTACAAATACCCTGACTATAAGGCATTAGACAAGGTAGTTTTATTGATGAAAAAGGCTGGGGTGGGGATTGTCAGGATGGATTTCTTATGGGAGGATATTGAGCCTGAAGATGGGGTGTTTGCCTTTGAAAAATACGATTATATTGTAGATTTGCTTTATAAAAATAATATAAAGATATTAGGGCTTTTGAATTATTCCGCAAGTTGGGCATCCCCAAGCGGAGAGTGGAATGACCCCCCTGAGGATAATCAACGCTTTGTTAATTATGCCTGCCAGGTTATCTTAAGGTATAAAGATAAGGTAAAATATTGGGAGGTTTGGAATGAGCCGGACTCCAGTGTCTATTGGGCTAGGCAGGATGGTTTAAGGAAATACTGCGGCCTGCTTAAAGACGTTTATATCGCAGCCAAAAAAATAGACCCTGAATGCAAGATTCTTAACGGCGGTTTTGCTAATGGGATTTTAAGCGTTAACCGCATTTATGAGAATGGCGCAAGGGATTATTTTGATATAATGAACATACATATTTTCTATACGCCATTAAATCCAGACGCCATAAAGGCGGCTAAAGGGCTTATCAGGCTAACTTATAAAATTATGAAGAGAAACGGGGATGGCTTGAAGAAAATCTGGATTACTGAGATAGGGGCGCCAGGAGTTAAAAAAGGGCTTGATGTAAAAAACTGGTGGCTGGGGGATAATCCCTCAGAACAAATACAGGCAAAATGGGTAAATGAGGTATTTACACATTTGACCAAAGAAGAGGCAGTGGAAAGGGTGTTCTGGGCTTTTTTCAGGGATTGCGATAGGCATTGGAATAACGGCATAGATTATTTTGGCCTGATAAGATGGGACTTTTCCCCAAAACCAGCATTTTACGCATACCAGCGCTGTTTTAAGGAGTGGGAAAAATATAGATTTTTCTTAAAAAGATGATATAATTAAAAAAATGGAGATATAGATGGACAATAAGAACAAAATGATTCCCGGTGTCTTTGAACTAGATAATCTTGGCATAGGGTATTTTCAATATGCGTTTGTCCCTGAAGAGAGATTCATACGGATGAATAAATCTTTTTTAAAGATACTGGGTTATCGTCTTCAGTCTCAACTAAAAAACTTAACGTTAGAAGATTTATTTGTTAGCCAGGATGAAAAACAAAGGTTTATCTCCGCATTAAAAAAGAAAAAAAGGGTTAATTTTTCTCAAGCCGTTTTTAGGGGGAAAAACGGCAAAGATATCTGGGTGGCTATCAGTGCATACAGTAAATCCAGAAATGGCAAACAGAAATTTATTCAGGGTATAATTGAAGATATAACCACGCAAAAGAAAATAGAAAAAGAGGCGTTGATAGAAAGGGATTTTTTAGAAGGGCTTCTGGATAATATCCCAGACGCCATTTATTTTAAGGACTGCAAAAACAGGATTATCAAGGTGAATAAATTTTATCTACAGGGGGTAAAACTTAAGCCGGAAGAGGTTATAGGCAAGACTGATTTTGATTTCTTCCCTAAGGAACAGGCCCAGGAAATGTTTGATGATGATACGCGGGTTCTTAAGACCGGAAAACCAATTATAGGAAAGATTGAGCGGACCCTGCTTCCTAACGGCACATGGAATCAGGTAATCACCACCAAGATACCTATGTATGACAGGCAGGGTAAGATTATTGGCACTATGGGGATTACACGCGATATGACTGCCTACGCTAATTTAGAGAATGAGCGTTTTGCGATGCTTATGAGCGCCCTTACGGTATTAGGCAAGGCGCTTGAGATGCGCGATCCATATACATTTACCCATACCCAGAATGTAGCAGTTATTGTAGAAAAAATAGGCAGGGCATTGGGCTGGGACGCAAACCGTTTATTAGGCATCAGGTTGGCAGCGGAAATCCACGATTTAGGTAAAATCAGCATCCCTTTAGACATATTAAATAAACCTGGAAAATTGAGTGAATTGGAATACCAATTGATCCAGGAGCACGTAGAGAAATGTTACTCGCTTATTAAAGATATCAAATGCCCTTTTTCCCTCTCGGAGATAGTTTATCAACATCATGAGCGTTTAGACGGCTCTGGTTATCCGCAAGGAATAAAAGGGGATGATATCACCTTGGAAGCCAGAATTCTGGCAATAGGCGATGTGCTGGAATCAATGACAAGCCACAGGCCATACCGTGCAGCATTAGGTTTAGATAACGCCCTGGATGAACTTGAAAAGGGAAGCGGCGTAAAGTATGACCGTGACTTAGTTCACCTTGTTAAAGAGATGGTTGAATCTAACGGCGGAAAGGCGTTCTGGCTTAATTAAGGCACTCCTTTAAAACCCCACAGTTTTCCCATTATTTAATTACAATATTCCATTAATATCTTAATATGTTTTAGAATAATTATTCTAAAAACGAAATTTTTTTTTCGAAAAACACTTGACAAAATGCGAAATTCGTGTTATACTTTCTTCTGATGAAAAGAGAGGTTAAATACGGGGATGTATTTGATGTTGATATAAATGAGCCGGTTTATACAAGCGGTGTTGTATGTAAACTCTTAGGGATTCCGGTCTGGGTCCTTAAGCAACTGGATAAGGAATGCATTATCTCTCCCACAAGGAGAAAGGGCAGGGGCAGGTTATATTCAAAGGATGAACTAAATAAACTAAGCCATATCTGGTATATAATGAAGGAAAAGAAGGTTAATATAGCAAGTCTAAAGTTTGTTCTGGAGATGGAAGAGAAGATTTATAAAAAAAAGTAATTTTTTTACCTTAATATTAGCACTCCTATTATGTGAGTGCTAAAATGTCCTACAGAGGAAGGGGGGTGATAAAACATGTTATAGATTAGGGTATATTTATAAATGTAGTTTTAAAAAAACAAAAAGGAGGTGTTAACTATGGCAATTATACCTTTTAGACAAAGAGATTTGTGGTGGGATCCTTTCAGGGATCTTGAGGTGATTCAAAACGAAATGAACAGACTTTTTGATTCTTCTTTAATGGCCTGGAGGGATAGAGGCACAGGATTATTGGAAGGCGCATGGAGTCCGGCAGTGGATATCTATGACTCCAAAGACAATATTATGGTGAAGGCAGATATTCCTGGTATGAAAAAAGAAGAAATAGACGTTAGCGTTCAAGACGATACCCTGGTCATTAAGGGAGAAAAAAAACAGGAAAAAGAAGTTAAAGAGAAAGACTTCGTCAGGACTGAGCGTTTCTATGGAACCTTTAACAGGTCAATTCGCCTTCCAGCGGAAGTAGATAGCACCAAGGTTAGCGCAACCTATAAGAACGGGGTATTGGAAATTATACTTCCTAAAAAAGAGGAGGCAAAGCAGAAACAACTTAAAATTGAAATAAAGTAACGCCTTTTTAAAAGGCGTTACTTTATTTTTAGAAAGGAGGTTAAGGGATATGGCTTTTATTAAACAAAACCAAAGACAATGCGAAAGACGTGTTATTCAGCCGTTAGTAAATATCCACCAGGAAGATAAAGAGATTATCCTGGAGGCGGAAATACCAGGTTTAAACAAAGAGGATATAGAACTTGAGGTTAAAGGAAATGAATTAATTTTAAGAGGAAAAACAGATAAGTCAGATAATAATATTCCAAAGGGCTATACTGTTATTCATAGAGAGCGGTGTCCTTTTGATTATGCCCGGACGTTTATAATCGGAGATGATATTGATAAGGGTAAAATAGAAGCCAAGTATGAAAACGGTATTTTAACAGTAAGGCTTGCAAGGTTAGAAGAGGCCCAGCCCAAGAAGATTGAAATAAAGGAATGATTAATAAAAAATCGTTATTTAGGGCGCATCTTATATTATTTGGAAATATTTTGTTCGATAATAGAGCAAAAAAGTTCTAAAAAAGACTTGACAAAAAAGTTAAGTTGTGCTATAAAAAAGGCGTGAAAAAAACTAAACCCGTTACCTATAATGAAGAATTCTTTATTAAGTTTGACGAGCCGATAATGCCTGCCACAGTTGTTTCGCGGCTTTTGGGCATTCCGGTGTGGGCGCTTAAGAGAATTGATAAGGAAGGTATTGTTTCTCCTGTGCGCAAAAAAAATAAGATGCGCCTGTATTCCAGAAATGAACTTAATAAACTTAAACATATCTGGTACTTAATTAAAGAGAAAAAGGCAAAGATTAGTAATTTGAAACTTATCCTGGAATTAGAAGATAAAATTTTTAAGAAAAAATAATTTTTTTAATTCTTAATTAGCAGTTTAACAACTAAAGTGCCAAAAAGAAGTTATAAAAAACCAGAGGCGAAAGCATCCGTTGTCAAAAAGGACATTCATGGAAAGGAGGGGGTGTCTATGCAGATTACGCCATTGGGAGACAGGATATTAGTTAAACCTTTGGAGGCTGAAGAGAAGACCAAGGGAGGAATTATTTTGCCTGATACTGCTAAGGAGAAGCCTCAGGAAGGTAAGGTAATATCTGTAGGCAAAGGCAAGGTTTTGGATAATGGCAAGATTCAGCCCTTGGAGGTTAAGGTAGGGGATAAAATCCTTTATGGTAAATATTCAGGAACTGAAATTAAACTTAATGGCGAAGAACATCTGATTATAAGGGAAGAAGATGTCTTAGCCATAATTGCTGATTAAATTTGAAAGAGAGGTGAATTTTGTATGGCAAAGCAACTTTCTTTTGGAGAAGAGGCAAGGCAGAAAATACTTAAAGGCGTGGAGAAATTATCCAATGCCGTAGTAGTAACCTTAGGCCCTAAAGGCCGCAATGTTGTATTGGATAAAAAATTTGGTTCGCCTACAATTACCAAAGACGGCGTTACTGTAGCCAAAGAGATTGAACTTGAAGACCCATATGAAAATATGGGCGCACAGATGGTTAAGGAAGTGGCTGAGAAGACCTCAGATACAGCAGGAGACGGCACAACTACCGCAACACTTTTAACCTATGCGATATATAAAGAAGGTATGAAAAACGTCACTGCCGGAGCCAATCCAATGGCTTTAAAAAGGGGTATTGACAAGGCAGTTGATGTAGTAGTGGATGAATTGAAAAAGATGGCAAAGCCTGTGAAAGACAAGAAAGAGACAAGCCAGATTGCCACTATCTCCGCAAATGGGGATGAAACTATTGGCAGTCTTTTGGCTGATGCAATGGAGAAGGTAGGTAAAGACGGCGTTGTTACTGTTGAAGAGGCAAAGTCTATGGCAACTACCTTAGAGGTGGTTGAGGGTATGCAGTTTGACCAGGGTTATCTTTCTCCATATTTTGTTACTGACGCTGAAAGGATGGAATGTGTTCTTGAAGAGCCTTATATCCTAATACATGAAAAGAAGATATCCGCTGTGAAGGATATTATTCCCGTCCTTGAGAAGGTTGCCCAGCATGGTAAGCCCCTGTTGATTATTTCTGAGGAGGTTGAAGGCGAGGCATTGGCAACCCTGGTAGTTAATAAAATCAGGGGAACGCTTAATGTCTGCGCTGTAAAGGCGCCTGGCTACGGCGACAGAAGAAAGGCAATGCTTGAGGATATCGCTATTCTTACAGGTGGTAAAGCAATTATGGAGGATTTAGGGATAAAACTTGAGAATGTGCAATTATCAGATTTGGGCAGAGCCAAGAGGGTCAAGGTTGATAAGGAAAATACTACTATAATTGAAGGCGCAGGCCGCACCCAGGATATCAAAGGCAGGATTGAGCAGATAAAGAAAGAGATTGATAAAACAGACTCTGATTACGACCGTGAGAAACTCCAGGAGCGTTTAGCCAAACTTTCCGGAGGTGTGGCTGTAGTTAATGTTGGCGCTGCTACGGAAACAGAGATGAAGGAAAAGAAGGCGCGCGTGGAGGATGCCTTGCACGCTACCCGTGCAGCGGTTGAAGAGGGTATTGTCCCGGGAGGCGGCGTTGCCCTTTTAAGGACAATCCCACGTTTAGATGAACTTAAACTCTCAGGGGATGAACAGATAGGGGCTGATATTGTCAGGCGTGCCCTGGAAGAGCCGCTGCGGCAGATTGCGCAAAACTCCGGTGTTGAAGGAGTGGTGGTTGCCCAGAGAGTAAAGGAGGAAAAAGGCGCTTTTGGTTTTGATGCTGAAAAACAGGAGTACACTGACTTGATTAAGGCAGGTGTAATTGACCCTGTAAAGGTGGTAAGACTTGCAATACAGAATGCAGCAAGCATTGCAGGGCTAATGCTGACTACTGAGGCGATAGTATGCGAACTTCCAGAAAAAGAAAAAATGCCACCTATGCCTCCTGCGCACGGTGATTATTAATAATAGTTAAGTTAAAAACAAGGGGTGGTTGTTGTTATTTAAGGCAGAAAGAATTACGACAGCCACCCTTTAAAAATTAGATATGAATGAAAATACAATAGATAGGGCTGCTTTACATAGAGAATACGGTGTTTTTAAAAAATCAAGCGGCAACTACAGATGCAGAAAATGCCTTATGGTAGATGGTTATACTGAGGAAGAGAAAAAATGCCGCTGGTGCGGACAAGAACTCTTTGAAATGGATAAACTATGAGCGTAAAAAATAAATTGCGGATTAAATTCAGACAGAGATTAAAGAGGCGCCGTAGGCGGATTAAACTTTTGGAGAAAGGCATTGACCCAAAAGGGTATTTTTTTGGTAAATACTACATTGGCAAAAAGCAAAATGCCGCTAATGGTTAGCATATCTTATATACGTAGAGACCTTAGTAAATAAACGCAGATTTTTAGATGAATATCTGCTACCATTTGCGCTCAATCTGCATCTATGAATAAGGGCGAATTTATTTACCGGGCTTCTTATGTCTTATTAGTTGTAATATTGAAGTCTTTCTATGGTTTGAAGATAGAAGGCAAAGAGAACATTCCGCAAAAAGGACCAGCCATATTAGTAGCCAACCACTTCAGTCTTCTTGACCCTTTTATAGTTACCTGTTGCACTAAGCGTATTATTCATTGGTTTGTAGCAGGTTGGGTCTTTCGCATAAAACCATTTGCTTTTTTCGCTAAACAAATACCTTTTTTAAAGGTAGAGCCTGGTAAGGGAAATAATAAAGATGCGCTTAAACAAGCCGTCAACCTTTTAAGCCAGGGGCGTCTTATAGGCATATTCCCCGAAGGTAAGTTATCAAGGAATGGAGAATTAAATCCGTTTCTTCTAGGAGCAAGTTACCTTGGTATTAAAACCAGGGTTCCCGTAGTTCCTTTATACATAAACGGGGCGCATCAGGCCTTTAAACGGGGCAGAAAATTTTTTAATTTTCCAAAGATTAGTGTTATAATTGGTAAAGGTTTTTCTCTTGATGGGATACATGAATCATTAGATAAAAATGACATTCAGGAATGTAGCAGCATAATCAGAAGTAGGATTGAGGAGTTAAAAAAGGAGGGCTAAAAATGGACTACGCAGGGGTTAGTGCGATAAATGAAAAAGTCAAACAGGAGAGTAGTTTCATAATCCGCTTAAAACAGGAGATAGAAAAAGTTATCGTGGGGCAGAGGTATTTGATTGAGAGGCTTTTAGTCGGGCTTTTGGCTAACGGCCATATGCTTGTAGAAGGCGTGCCTGGCCTGGCAAAGACACTTTCTGTAAAGACCCTTTCTCAGGCGATAAACGCCAAGTTTCAGAGGATTCAGTTTACCCCTGACCTGCTTCCTGCTGACTTAATAGGGACACTTGTTTACAATCCAAGGGAAGGGACATTCACTACTAAAAAGGGTCCTATCTTCGCCAACATTATCCTGGCTGATGAAATTAACCGCGCCCCGGCAAAGGTCCAAAGCGCGCTTTTAGAGGCGATGCAGGAGAGGCAGGTAACCATCGGAGAAAATACATTTCAATTAGATGACCCATTTCTGGTGATGGCTACGCAAAACCCGATAGAGCAGGAAGGCACATACCCTTTGCCTGAAGCCCAGTTAGACAGATTTATGTTAAAAATTAATATAACCTATCCAAATAAAGAAGAGGAACACAGGATTCTAAAGGAGATGAGTTTTACTGACAAGGAAATTAAGGTTTCGCCTGTAGTTGGGCCTGAGGATATCAAGCGTAGCCGCAAGGTGGTGAATGAAATTTATATGGACGAAAAAATTGAGAAATATATCATTGATTTGGTCTTTGCTACGAGGGAGCCCGAGAAATATAAATTGAGCGATTTGACTAATTTGATTCAATACGGGGCTTCCCCTCGAGCAAGCATTTATTTAGCCATAGCCGCAAAGGCATATGCATTTATCCAGGGAAGGGGTTACGTTACGCCGCAGGATGTAAAATCAATAGGCCCTGATATATTAAGGCACAGGGTAATTGTAAGTTATGAGGCTGAGGCTGAAGACAAGACCTCGGAGGATATCATTAAGCGGATATTTGACGAAGTTGAGGTTCCTTAAATGATTCCCAGAGAAGTTTTAAAACAAATCAGGCGAATACAGATTACTACCTCCCGTATGGTGCGCGATGTATTCTGCGGTCAATATCAGAGCGTGTTCAAAGGCAGGGGTATGGAGTTTGATGAGGTGCGCGAATATCAGCCAGGAGATGAAATACGCTCTATTGACTGGAATGTAACAGCACGTATGGGTCATCCATATATCAAGAAATTTATTGAGGAAAGGGAACTGACAGTAATGTTGCTTTTAGACCTTTCTCGTTCCTCATACTTCGGTAGCGTTTATAAACTCAAAAGGCAGATTGCCGCTGAGATTTGCGCGGTCCTGGCTTTTGCTGCAATCCGCAATAACGACAAGGTGGGCTTGATTATTTTTACTGACAGAATAGAAAAATTTGTTCCGCCAAAAAAGGGTATAAGTCATGTATTACGGATTGTAAGGGATGCGCTTTATTTTACGCCTTCGGGCAGGAAGACGGATATACCTTTGGCATTAGAATATTTAAACAAGGTGTGCCGACGCAGCGCAGTTGTTTTTATTGTCTCTGATTTTTATGATGCTAATTTTGAAAAGCCGCTTTCCATTTCCAACAAGCGCCATGATGTAGTAGGCATTACCATAACAGACCCTAAGGAATTGGATTTGCCTGATATCGGAGTAGCCAAGTTTGATGACCCTGAAACCCTTACGTCGTTTATTTTGGATACCTCCGATGATGCCTTACGCCAGGAATTTCATCAGAATGCACTGAGGATTATCCAGAAGCGTAAGAAGATATTTGACCAGATGGGTGTGGATAACGTGGATATACGTAGCGATATACCCTATAACCGCACGCTCTTTAAATTCTTCCGTATGCGGGAAAGGAGGTTACGTTAAATGCGACAGATTTTCTTTCCCATAGTTGTTATTCTAATGTTGGCTGTTTTGATATTTATGGTTGTAACATTGCCACAACGTATAGTCAAATTACAGGGACAAAGGGATAACATTGTCTGGCAGCACCAGATAGATTATGCCAACAAACTTTTAAGCAAGGGGCTTAAGGAGCAATCTGCCGAGGTGTTTGAGGATTATTTAAGAAATAGCCGACTATCCCCCCAGGAGGAGGCAAGGCTTTTATACAAACTTGGTAGTATTTATATGGAGTTATATAAGTATGACAAGGCACTAAAAAATTTCTATAAGATAGAGATGTTGCAGCCGCAGGCTGAATTTGCAAATGAGATGAATCAAAAGATAGTTGAGGCGCTTGAGAATTTGGGTATGAGTAGCCAGGCGCGTTATGAATTAGAGGCGCGGACTTCTTTAGGAGCAGAAAAGGAAACAAAAACTAAAGTCGTAGCGCGCATTGGTAACAGAGAAATAACTGAAATGGAAATTGACGAGGCAATAAATCTTATGCCTGATTGGATAAAAAAGAATTTAGATGACCCACAAAAACGAACGGATTTTATAAGGGACTATGTGGCTAAAGAGGTTTTATATGCCAAGGCGAAACGCCTTGGTCTGGATACGAAGGAGCAGACCTTAAGGACATTGGAGCAATTAAAAAAACAAATTGTAGTTGAGCAGATGTTAGGTAAACAGATACAGGAGAGGTTGGATAAAATCACACCCCAAGATATAAGGTTATATTATGATGCCAATAAAGATAATTATGTTGAGCCAGCGCAGATAAAGGTAAGTTGGTTAAGTTTTGAAAACGCATCCCAGAAGGATGAGATTTTACAAAAATTAAAAAAAGAAGAAGGGAATCCGCAGCAGGCTTGGATTAGTGAAGGGGATTCTGTGATTTCAGGCATTGGCGAGGCAAGGGATATCATTGTGGGATTATTTCTAAAAGAAAAGGGTCAGATAAGCGATCCCATAAAGATAAAAGACAAATTTTACATTTTTTCTATACTGGATAAAAAGGGAAAACGCCAAAAGGATTTTGAAGAAGTAAAATCAGAGGTGGAATACGAATACAGAATGAAAAAGCAGCAGGAAGTAGTTCAATCAGTGCTTAAAAATGCCCTGGAAGAACAAGAGGTGCAGATTTACGCCGATAAAAATGAAACCAAAAAAGATAATTAATTATATTGTTACTATTTTTTGCCTTTGCGTATTTTACTCATTCTTGGGCATTTTTTATCCGGCTAAAGCCGCAGAAAAGAAGAATCAAGATATAGAAGCAACTGCCGCAGTGGATAAATCTTCTATACAGATAGGAGACAAAATTACCTACAGCATTACTGTCAGGGCAAATAGAGATATTGAAGTTGAATTTCCACAGGCAATGCCTGAAAAATTATCAGGTTTTGCGATTAAGGATTTCGGTTTAGCGAAGAGAAGCCTGTTCGGGAAAAATATTTTTAAGCAGTGGTATCTTTTAGATACCTATGTAAGCGGCGAACACGTAATCCCTCAATATGTAGTTAAATACCGCGTCAAAGGGCAAACCGAGTGGCATCAGTTAAGCACAAATGAAGTGAAGTTAAATGTTAAAAGCGTTCTGGATAATGCTAAGGCTAAAAACGATATACGCGATATAAAGGGACCAAAATCCCTTGTCAGTTATGTGTGGCTTTATGTCTTGATGGCGTTAATTATTCTTTTTGTTATCGCGGGGGTTTTTATCTTTATTATTTTAAAGAAGAAGAAAGGGCAGGAAAATGTTCCTCCTATCCCAGCGCATATCATTGCCTATGAGGCATTAGATGCCTTAGAAAAAAAGGATTACATTAAAAAAGGAAAAATAAAGGCCTACTATACAGAACTTTCGGATATCGTGCGCCATTATCTGGAAAATAGGTTTAACATCCGCGCACCTGAGATGACCACAGAGGAATTTTTGATTAAGGTAAAAGAAGATAACGCATTATCCATTGAGCATAAAGGCCTTTTGCGCGAATTCTTGAGTAATTGCGATTTGGTCAAATTTGCAAAATATCAACCTGCCGTAGAGGAGGCGAATTTAAGTTTGTCTTTAGCCAAAAGGCTTATTGACCAGACTAAAGAAGAGGCAAAGGTGCTTTAAAAAATATTATGATTATTCAAAACCCCCTATTTTTTTTATTAATCCCTGTAGCCATAGCGATTGTTTATTATTCTATTTATAGAAAAAAACTTCCAGGTATTCAGTTCTCTTCAGAGATGTTTTTAAAAATAGATAGACCCACTCTTAAGACGGTTTTGAGCCGTTATTTATGGGTTCTACGTCTATTGGCATTTGTTTCACTCGCCCTGGGCTTGGCAAGGTTACGCCTGCCGATAGAGGAATCCAAGATTCAGACAGAGGGAATTGATATCATCCTTTGTCTGGATACCTCAACCAGTATGTTAGCCGAGGATTTTACACTGCATGGCAAAAGGGCTAATCGTTTAGATGTGGTAAAAGACGTTGTAGAAAATTTTATTAGGGGTAGAAAAAATGACCGCATTGGCATTGTTGCCTTTGCCGGCAGGCCATATACAGTAAGCCCACTTACCCTTGATTACGGGTGGTTGATGGAGAACCTTAAACGTGTTAAAATTGGGATGATTGAAGATGGCACAGCCATTGGTTCGGCATTATCCGTAGCCTTAAAACGCCTTGAAGATTCCAAAGCCAAAAGCAAGATAATTATCCTTTTAACAGATGGCATAAATAATGCCGGAAAGATTTCCCCGGCGTTAGCAGCCGAGGCTGCCAAGGCGTTAAGGGTGAAGGTATACACCATTGGCGCAGGGACAAAGGGTATGGCGCCTTACCCTGTGAAGGATTTCTTTGGCAACACAGTGTATCAGCCGGTAAAGATAGATGTGGATGAAGATTCCCTGATGCATATTGCCTCAAAGACAGATGGCAGATATTTCCGCGCCACAGATACAAAGTCATTAAAGGAAATCTATTCTGAAATTGACAGGATGGAAAAGAGCCCAATTGAAGAAAAGGGTTATATGGAATACAGGGAATTATTTCCGAAGTTTGTAGGCATTGCTATGGTGTTGCTTATTGGTGAGGTTCTATTAGACAATACAATTTTACGAAAGATCCCTTAATAATATGAGATTTGCCTGTATAGAGGCCGCATATTTATTCTGGTTGGTTATTGCATTGGTTATCTTTTTTTTCTGGGCAAATATCCAGAGGAAGAAAGCCTTGGAAAAATTTGCGGATAAGGATTTATTATCTACGCTCCTGGCTTCTTTTAATATCCGTAAACTCATATTAAAACAGGCATTGATTATTTTGGCATTTGCATTTTTTGTTTTTGCTTTAATGAGGCCGCAGTGGGGATTTAAATGGCAAAAGATTCAGCGTAAGGGCCTGGATATACTGATTGCCGTTGATGTATCAAAAAGCATGCTGGCAGAAGATATAAAACCAAACCGATTGGCCCGCGCGAAACTTGCCCTGGCAGATTTTGTAAAACACTTGAAGGGAGACCGCATCGGGCTGATTGCCTTTTCAGGAAGCGCTTTTTTGCAATGCCCATTGACCATTGATTACAGCGGATTTTTGATGTCTGTAGAGGCCCTGGATACGAATACTATCCCTAAGCAAGGCACATCCATTTCATCAGCAATAAGGCAGGCAATTGAGAGTTATGAGGGAGGATTGAAAAAATACAAGGTTCTTATCATTATCACTGACGGAGAGGACCACGAGGGCGACCCTATAAAGGCAGCTGAATTAGCCCAAAAAGAGGGGATAAAAATATTTTGCATTGGGATAGGCACAAGCGAGGGGGACCTTATACCAATAACAGATGAAAATGGAAATAAGGCATTTTTAAAGGATAGAAGCGGTGCTGTGGTTAAAAGTCGGCTTGATGAGACTACTTTACAAAAAATAGCCCTGAATACAGGTGGCAGTTATGTGCGCGCCGGTGCAAAGGAATTTGGATTAGACCTGATTTACAGGGAGAAACTCTCTGGAATGGAGAAAAGGGATTTAGAGACTAAGATGGCAAAGCAGTATGAAGAGCGTTTTCAGATTCCGCTGGCTATGGGTTTTTTACTGTTGATGGCAGAGTTTATTATAAGCGAGGTTAAATAAAAGGCGATGATACATAATAGTAAACAAGGGAAAGATTTTAAAAACCCAGGTAAAAATTTAAAATCAAAATTTTTAATTTTAAGTTTCAGTTTTACATTTTTATTTTTTTCTTTTAGATTCTCTTGTTATGCATCTTCTGTGCGCCAGGAATTAAATACAGGCAATAAACTCTATCAAATGGGAAAACTTGATGAGGCGCTAAAGATGTATAACGAGGCAAGCATCGCCCTGCCCGATTCCGATATTATAAACTTTAATATCGGCGCGGCATTGTATAAAAAAGGGGATTATCAAAAAGCGCAAGAGGCATTTAGCAAGGCATTAACCACTGATAATAAAAAACTTGAAGCAGACGCCTTGTATAATATCGGGAATTGCAAATATAGATTGGGGAAATTAAAGGAGAATACTGATTTGTCAAGTACGATTGGGCTTTTGCGGGAATCCCTTGATTACTACAAGAGGGCTGTAGAACTTGACCAGAAAAATACAGATGCCCGTTTCAATCATGAGTTTGTGGAAAGGGAATTGAAGGTTTTGCTGGATAAATTAAAGAACGAGCAGCAAAAGGAAAGGCAAAATCAGGCACCTTCTTCTAAATCAGAAGAATCAGGAGGATCTGGAGAGAAAAAGCAGGCAGGCAGTCAGGAAGGTATGTCAGAACCCGCCCAGGCGCAACCACAGAAAGAGGAGAAGAAAGAAGGAACTCAAACTGAATCGAAACAAAAAGAGACAGGGCAGAAACAAGAGGAGGAGCAGCCTGCATTAGAAGGGCTTAAGGAAGAATCTGAGGGCAAGGAATTATCCGAAGAGCAGGCACGCCTTCTTTTAGAACGCTATGGTAAGGACGAGGCTATTCCTGATTACCGCACAGATAGACCTAAGGCTTACGACACAGAGGTGTTAAAGGATTGGTAATGTTTGAAGATTACAGTTATCTTGCATTATATCCGCGGAAATATAAGAAGATTATTCAAAATATCCTGTTGTTTTGTTTTGTATTTTTTATTTTTTCATTCAATTGTTATGCCAGCGATATACAATTAGAAGTAACTGTTGACCGCAACAAGGTATCTTTGGGAGAGGCAATCCAGCTTAATGTCACTTTTCACGGAACACAGAATATCTCGCCTCCTAATTTAGATAAGATAGAAGGTTTTGATAGCCGTTACTTAGGACCTTCTACTATGGTTTCCATTGTTAATGGCGTTGTTACGAGCTCCATAACCCATGTTTATACCTTAATTCCTTTAAAGACAGGGACATTTACTATAGGTCCTTTTTCCATAAATGTGCAAGGCAGGACCCTTACCTCTAAGCCGATAACCGTAGAGGTGCTTTCCACTCCTTCCACAGGCCAGCGTCCTTATTCTTTACCCCAAACCCAGGAAGAAGCCCAGCCCAAAAAAATAGATACGCAGGATTTAAGCGATAGGATTTTTCTGATTTTAAGCGTTGGCAAAAGAAAGCCGTACCTAAACGAAATTGTGCCTTTAACTGTGAAACTTTATGTCAACCGGCTGGCTGTGAGGGATATTCAATTTCCTGTAATAGAAACCAATGATTTTTCTATTGAGAAATTTACAGAAAACCCTAAGCAATATCGCGAGGAATTAGGAGGGGTTTCTTACGATGTCATTGAGTTTAACACAGATATGTTCGCCTTAAAGCCCGGTGAATTCAATTTGGGTCCGGCAAAAATCAAGTGCAATTTAGTTGTGCGCAGGCAGACTCAGCGTCGCAGGAGTCCTTTTGATGACGATTTCTTTAGCGGATTCTTTAATGACGATATATTTGATGATTTTTTTGGAAGATACGAGATATACCCTTTGGAATTGAAATCCGCAGAATTGCCAATTACGGTATTATCTTTGCCCCAAGAGGGAAAACCCGATGGTTTTGACGGCGCCCTGGGTGATTTCCAATTAGAGGTGGAAGCCACGCCCCTTCAGGTAAAGGCAGGGGATCCTATTACGCTTAAAATGATTGTAAAGGGCGATGGTAATTTTGACAGCGTAAAACCTCCAAGGTTAGAATCCCTGGAAGGTTTTAAGGTTTATGAGCCTCAGGTTAAACAGGAGAAGGACAAAAAGATATTTGAGCAGGTACTGATACCTGAGTCAGAAAAGGTGGACCATATCCCTCAGATAAAATTTTGTTTCTTTAACAGTCGGACAGGGCAATATCAGGTTTTAACGCATAACCCTATACCCATCTCAGTATCCAGGATAGAAGAGGCTCAAACAAAATTAATAGAGTTGCCGCAGGCTCAAGTCAAGCCCGCCCCAGAAGAATTAGGCAGGGATATCATTTATCTAAAAAGTTCGCCAGGTAAATTTAAAAGGATAGGCAGTTATCTTTATCAAAGTCTTGGTTTCTGGTTATTACAAATCTTAAGTTTCATTGTATTTATAACACTAATTGTTATTCGCCTTAGGCAAGACAGGTTAATTAATGATGAACGTTATGCGCGCAGGCTTAAGGCTTCCTCAAGGGCAAAAAAGGCGATTAAAGAAATAGAAAGATTATTGCAACAAGATAAGACAGAGGCGTTTTTTAACGCTGTATTTAAAACTATCAGGGAATACCTGGCTGACAGATTCCATTTACCCGCAGGGGGGATAACTGCCGCCACCATTTTAGACATTGCTAAAGAAAAGGATATAAACAATGAGGTCTTAGATAAAATAAAAAATATATTTGCAGATTGCGATATGGCGCGATATGCGCCTGCTAAATTTAATCAAGAACAACTAAAGATTATTTTTCAAAATCTTAAGGAAGTAATTGATTATATGGAGAAACAAAAGATATGAAATTTAAAGATAGTTGCAATATATTTATATTTTTTACAGTATTTTTATTAGTCTCTCTAAAAACAGCCCTGGCTAATAATCCTGAAACCAACGCCTATCAAAGGGGAAATGTTTATTACGAACAAGGCAATTTTGACGAGGCGATTAAGCAGTATAATAGCATCCTGGATGCCGGTTTTGAAAACGGCAATCTTTATTATAACTTAGGCAACTGTTTCTTTAAAAAGGGTGAATTGGGTAGGGCCATTTTAAATTATGAAAAGGCACGCCGGCTTATCCCTATGGATAAGGATTTAGAGTCTAATTACGAATATGCCTGTTCATTAATCAAAGGTGAAAGTGTTTCATCAAAGAGGAGTTTGCTATTGAGGGTGTTAAACGGCGTATTTGATAAATTTACCATTGATGGCTTAACAATTTTTTTAAGCGTCCTATATATACTTATTCTTATAAGTATATTATTTGGTATTTTCTTCAGGAATTTTAAGAAACACGCATTTATTGTGGCTATTGTTATAGGGTTATTTTTTGTGCTTGGCACTATAGGGCTAAAAGGTAAAGTCAGCCTTTTAAATAAAGAGGCGGTCGTAATAGCCAAGATAGCAGAGGTAAGATTTGAACCAATGGATAATGCCACAACGTATTTTACTCTCTACGAGGGGATGAAAGTTAGAATAATTGCCTCTAAGGATAATTGGTATAAGGTCAGGCGCAGGGATGGCAAAAGCGGCTGGGTGCAAAACGACAGTATCGCTATTTTTTAATTAAACAAGAGGCGCATTATCGGGCGTTTAATTAGGCATAGTTACCCCCTCCCCATAAATAAAATTAAATCCTCTTATTTTTCCAAACAAAAATTATTTACCAAACCTACCGAAGAAGAATTGATTCAAGAGATAACACTTAGCAAAAAGCTCATCAAAGAGGTAAGAGGTAAATACACAAAAGAATTGGACTCACTCTGTGAGGCTTTAGCCAAGATATCCTCTGGAGAAAAAGAGGACCAGATTGTTAGCTTTAGCGACTTGGATGCCCGCTTTGGCAAGACCTCTCGAAAAGAAGAGGGCTTTGCCGGATACAAGGCGTATATCTCTGAAGACGAGTCTGAGATTATCACCTCTGTAGATATAATCAAAGGCAACGAAGATGAAGGCTCAAATCTGAATTCGCTCTTAGAAAAAGATAAGGCCAAGGGCATAACTCATCAGGCAGTAGTGGCTGATGCCAAATACGACTCAGCCAAGAATAGGTTTGAAATCCATAAAGAAGATATGGCTGCCTATATCCCCTCGGGCAATGGCTCTAAAAAATATCTGGATAATTTTGCCTACGATGATGAAACCGACACCGTCATCTGCCAGCAAGGCTATAGCCCGATATTCAAGACCAGACAGGAAGAAGGTTTTTAAAGTTTTTGTAGTAAAAATAAAAGAGAAAAGCGGTAGAGAAGATACATCCTTACTAACCAAAAGAAAATTTAACAAATCAATATTTTTTTCAGAGCCCAAATTAAAAAACCTTGACAATTTTTTAAAATATGGTAAATTTATTATGAACATTTGTTCATAAATTAACAGAGGGTTAAAATGAGGCCAAAAAAGACCAGATGGATAAAATGCAAACCTACAGAGAGATGCTTTAAACCTTTATGCAAGCCCCTGAGTAAATTAGAAAGCGTCTATTTGACGCTTGATGAATTTGAGGCTTTGCGTCTTGCGTGCCTTGAAGGGCTAAAACAGGTTGATGCCGCCAAAAAAATGAAAGTCTCCCGGCCTACTTTTTCAAGAATTGAAACCTCTGCCCATAAAAAGATTGCCGACGCCTTGGTAAATGTCAAGGCAATTCGCATTGAGGGTGGTTCTTGCAAGATTGTTGGGAGAAATAAGAAATGAAAGAGTGGAAGAAGTTTCTTTATATTGTTGCTATATTTTTAGGCTGTTTTTATTTGCCGGTTGAAAACCTGCCCTTCACTAATAATGCGATTTTCGAAGCACTTGCACTTGTTAAGTGGTATGCCAGGGAACATGTACTTTTATGCCTTGTCCCGGCATTTTTTATAGCAGGGGCAATATCGGTCTTTGTCAGCCAGGCATCGGTTATGAAGTATTTCGGCGCCAAGGCGAATAAATTCCTTTCGTATAGCGTTGCTTCAGTATCAGGGACAATCTTAGCAGTTTGTTCCTGCACGGTTTTGCCTTTATTTTCCGGTATCTATAAAAGAGGGGCGGGCTTAGGACCTGCTATTTCCTTTCTTTATTCAGGCCCGGCGATAAATGTTTTGGCGATTATCCTTACTGCCCGTATCCTTGGCTGGCAGTTAGGATTGGCAAGAGCCATAGGCGCGGTTGTTTTTAGTGTTGTCATAGGTTTGTTGATGCACCTTATATTTTTAAAAGAGGAACGCAAGCGCCATGCAGATGGTGATTTAAAATTCGGCGAGGTCAAGATAAAACGTTCGCTCTGGCAGGAGTTTATTTATTTCTTTTCTATGGTGGCAGTGTTAGTTTTTGCTAATTGGGGCAAACCTTTAGAAGGTGATACCGGATTCTGGAGCATAATTTACGCTTATAAAT